>Ga0208937_1000535_pt1 | contig 27815 bp, 30 predicted proteins | sample June2015DPH_11_5_FD_184705 | JGI IMG/M metagenome (GOLD analysis project Ga0208937, IMG submission 184705) | Peatland microbial communities from SPRUCE experiment site at the Marcell Experimental Forest, Minnesota, USA - June2015DPH_11_40... | ecosystem: Environmental > Terrestrial > Soil >...
GGCGCAATCGGTGTCCTCTCCACTTCCAGCAGTGCCTATCAGCCGGCTTACGCCACCACGACCGGATGGGACTTCGCGACCGGAATCGGGACAGTGAACGCCTACAATCTGGTGAATAACTGGCCGGTACCGAGCTACACGTTGTCGGCCAAACCCAGCACGTTGAGCGTTGTACAGGGGAGCCAAGGTACGAGCACGACCACCATCACGCCGTTGAACGGCTTCAACGGAAGCGTCACTCTTTCCGCGTCGGGCCTGCCAAGCGGAGTGACGGCGAACTTCAGTCCTAATCCAGCCTCCAGCAGCAGTACGCTGACCTTGACGGCGAGCGCCACGGCAACGACCGGGGCCGCGACGGTGACCGTCACGGGCACCTCGGGCAGTTTGACGCAGACGGTAGCGATCAACCTCACGGTGACCCCGGCACCGGGCTTCACGCTGTCGGCCTCGCCCAGCACCTTGAGCGTAACTCAGGGAAGCAGTGGCACGAGCACGATCATGGTGACGGACATAGGCGGCTTCGCGGGCAGCGTGAGCCTGGCGGCTTCCGGCCTGCCCAGCGGAGTTACCGCGTCGTTCAACCCCAGCAGCACGAGCAGCACGAGTACCTTGACGCTGACGGCCAGCGCTTCAGCAACTACCGGGCCTGCGACGGTGACGGTCACGGGCACGTCGGGTACGCTGACGAACACCACGACGCTCAGCCTCACCGTGAATGCTCCATTCCAGAGCTTCAGTCTCTCCGCCTCGCCGAACGCTGTCACCATCGTGGAAGGTGTCGGCAGCGGCACGAGCACCATCACCATCACTCCCAACTATGGATTTTCCGGCAATGTAACGCTGACCACTTCCAAACTGCCGACGGGCGTAACCGCTTCTTTCAGTCCGAACCCGGCAACTTCGAGCAGCGTTCTGACCCTGACAGCAGGCAGCACGACGCCGACGGGAACAACAACGCTCACGATTACCGGAACCTCCGGCACCCTGAGCGCAAGCACAACAATCACGCTTACTGTGAATCCGCTGGGGAACTTTACACTGACGGCTTCGCCGGAGACCTTGACGGTCTTTCTCGGCAACAGCGGGACCAGCAGGATTACCATCAATCCGACGAACACCTTCGATCAGAGTGTCACTCTGAGGGCGAGTGGACTGCCGACTGGGGTAACCGCGTCGTTCAGTCCCGACCCGGCCACTTCCACCAGCACGTTAACGCTGGCGGTAAGCGACTCAGCAAAAATCAAGACGACAGCTATAACCATCACCGGCACGTTTGGGAGCCTGAGTCATACGACAACGGTCAAGCTCAACACCGTCACACCGAACTTTACACTGACGGCTTCGCCGGAGACCTTGATCGTCGACCAAGGCAGCAGCGGAAGCAGCACGATTACCATCAATCCGACGAACACATTCGATCAGAGTGTCGCTCTGAGCGCCAGTGGAGTGCCGACTGGGGTAACCGCGTCGTTCAGTCCCGACCCGGCCACTTCTACCAGCACGTTAACGCTGGCGGTAAGCGGCTCGGCAACAATCGAAGAGACGGCTATAACCATCACCGGCAAGTCTGGGAGCCTCAGTCATACGACAACGGTCGAGCTCAGGGTGCTCGGACCGTAGGCTTGATGTATAGGAAAAACAAAAATCATTTTCGGCAGAAGAACAGGATTCATCCGCCTAGGGTATGGTCTCAGACATGCCCATAGTCCCCCTCTCAGACTTGACGAGAAGTTCCTTGGCGTGCGCCAGGCGTTCGCGGCGCAGGCGATCGAAGCATTAACGTCGCTGTGTTTATGCCGTGCGCTCTGTGGCGGCGGGTGCGCTTGCCGCCGAGAGTTTCTCGATAGAGAGGCGGTCCAGGCTGAGTTTCGCCGCTTCCACCAAGTCGCCAAGCTGCTGCACGTTGGTAACGCTTGCTATCGGGGCGGTGATGCCGGGCTGCGCGATAAGCCAGGCGAGCGCCACGCGAGCCGGGGTTGAGTTGTACTCGTGTGCGACCGAGGTAAGCGCTTCGATGACGGCGAGGCCACCGGCGTTGAGATACTTTGCAACCATAGCACCGCGCGGTCTGTCATTGAGATCATCCGGACTGTGATACTTTCCCGTGAGGAACCCCCCAGCCAGCGAGAAGTACGGGATGACGCCGAGCCCATACTCTTGTACGACCGGTGCGAGATCGGATTCATAGTTCTGGCGCTCGACCAAGTTATAGTGCGGCTGCAAGGTTTGGTAGCCCGGCAGATTATTCACGAAGTCTCTAGCCAAAAAAGTAAGGATGCTCTAAAAGGACGAATCGGAGGCATGGAAAGCCGACCTCAACGCCATCTGGCCTATATGTCATGAGGACGAGCCGCAAGGGACTGGGGTAGTTTCCGGGTTGGCGACAACACATCCGTTGTCCCGGCACCCTAAAAGCAACACTGTTATCAGAGATTCCGCCGCTACAGACGTGAATGCGGCGTGATCCTATCGGATGTCACTTGCCTTTCAGTCCGTCGCGCCAGGCGATTGCTTCGAGTTCGACACGGACTGCGTCCATGACGGGGACTACGGGGTGCGCCTGGAATACAAATGCAGGGAGCGTCGAGCAAAACTTGTGAACCGTCAGCGGATCGTCGCAGTCCACCAACATATGCCCACCCCACTCGCCCACACGCACGACGAACACCTCGATCTTGAAATTAGCTGGCGCCTGCCACTGACCAAACACATCCAGGATTCGCTTCTGGGCATTCTCGTACTCCATCGGCGAACCTTGCGGGCGTTCGAACCAGCTGATCATGTATTTCATCTTCTTCTCCTATATTGGAAATGGTCTGACCGCTCACAGCCCATTAAGTCTACTCTCTCGGCGATAGGTGTTGGGCAATGAGTGCTTCGTTGAGAAACCTTCTCCGAGTTTGGCGCCTATAGAGACCGGCATATTGGCGGTCAGCCTGGTTTAGAAGATCAAAAAAACGATGGCGCCTGGATGACGGGCAAACCGGAAGCAATCCACTCGGCAGCCTAACGCTCGCATCGGAAACTGACCGCTACGCAGGATACGCAGGGGCTCTTTCTACTGCATCAGCCGCCACGCGCCGTACGCCCACACCACTGGCGCGGCGAACAGCATGGCGTCGATGCGATCGAGCATGCCGCCGTGGCCGGGCAGAATCGTGCCGGAATCTTTCACTCCGGCGCCGCGCTTCATGAGGGACTCGACCAGATCTCCCAACTGCGCCGCGATGTTGACCACCGCCGACAGCAGAATGATGGGCCACAGTTGCAGCTGCTCCAAACCGAACATGCCATCGCGGCGTTCGATCAGGCCCGCCCGCAGCAGAGCGGAACTGATTCCGGGCGCGTGCTGAAACCACAGCGTGCCGATGATCACGCTGGCCAGGATCGACGCCACCGCGCCTTCCCAGGTCTTCTTCGGGCTGATCTCCGGCGACATGCGGTGCCGTCCCAACGACTTGCCAACGAAGTAAGCGAAGATGTCTCCCGCCCACACGGCGAGCAGCGTGTAGATCGTCCAGATCGCTCCCGCCGGCTGCTGCCGGATCTCGACCAGGAGCGCCATCGGGATCGCAATATACCCGAAGGCAAACACCGAAGCCGCTGCCGCCGGATAGCCGCCGGCCAAGTCGGCGCCCTTCATTCTTATTGCCACGGTCAGAAAAACAAAAGGTGCGAGCGCCGCCGCCAGCGCCAGCCCATAGAGCATGGCCGTAGTCTCGACCAGCGGCGTGCGATTGGTGGAAGCGACAATCACAAATACAAAAAAGAGCGCGACGAAGACATACGTCGCCGGCCCCAGTGGCTGGACTCCATAATGCGTCACCAGTTTCAAGAACTCGGCGATGGCCAGCAAAGCTACCGCTCCGGCCACAATGGCCAGAACATAAAGCGGTGCCTTCAGCACCAGCAAGAGAACCAGGGGGATTAAAACGACGGCGGTCGCGACGCGCTTGATCATGGGATCACGCTTCGCCTATCGCGAATCCAGAGTGGCTTTGATTGCCGGCAGCTGCCGAGCTGCACTCGGCTTGGACGGGCGAGGGCGCCGGTCCCCACACGAGCAGTCCCCACACGAGCAGTGCCCATCAACGCTTTGCCTCGGCATGCGCCCGGTGCGACGGATGCTGCGGACCATGCCCGTCCTGCCCCAGACCGCCGTAGCGGCGGTCGCGCTTCTGATATTCTTCGATGCCCTCGAGCAGTTGAACGCCGCGGAAATCGGGCCACAACGTCGGCGTCACATAGATCTCCGCATAGGCAAGCTGCCAGAGCAGAAAGTTACTCAGCCGCATCTCGCCGCTGGTGCGAATTACTAAGTCCGGGTCCGGCAGACCGCGCGTGTAGAGATGATCGCTAATCGCTTGCTCATCGACTTCCATGTGACCAAGCCCGCCATTGCGGGCCGCGGCCTCCGCCAGCGAGCGAAACGCGTCGACGATCTCGCTGCGTGCGCTGTAATTCAGCGCCAGCGTCAGCAGCATCCCGGTATTCCCGGACGTGGCGCAGCTCGCTTCCGCCATCTCGCGCTGCACCGAATCCGGTAACTCATGCTTGCGCCCGATGTATTGCAAACGAATATTGTTTTCGTTGAGCGTCTTGATTTCCGCTTTGAGATAGCGGCACAAAAGGCGCATCAGGAAATCAACTTCCGTCTTCGGACGCTTTTTCCAGTTTTCCTCGGAGAAGGCGTAGAGCGTCAGCGCTGGAATTCCGATGCGCGCCGCGGTTTCGACCGTCGAACGCACAGAGGCGACGCCGGCGCGATGTCCGACAGCGCGCGGCATGTGCCGGCGCCGGGCCCAGCGCCCGTTTCCGTCCATGATGATGGCGATATGCTGGGGAAGACGCGCCCGATCGAGCCGCAGGTAAATGTCGGTTTCCTTGCGGTCCATCCCAGCCGGAACCCTGTGTCGCAAGCGGACCTCTCTAAGTCGAAGCTAACACACGAAATCCAGTGTGTGCAATGCGATGCAACAGTTGGCTTCTAGCGCGCCTCTTCCGGGAAGATTGGCAGGATCAGCCTCTCGGTTGTGGCGAATGACCGTCAAAGCGAACCGCTCATCAGCGGGACGAGGGCAGCCACCTATTCTCCGCGCTTCGGCGGAATGTCATCTGACCGGGCATGATCCTCACGTGTGTGTACAGGCCTCTCCGGGTGGTCAGCAGCATCCTCGACGCCGCCGACAACCCCCGCCTCATATGCTTGATCCGTATCGGCGAGTTCTTCGACGCTTTCGTCGGCGGCGTCCGCGACTTGTGAGAGGCCCTGAGTATCCCCCGATTGTCCCGCGCTGTCCGAGCCTACCTGCCCCGGATCGCTTCCGAGTTCATCGACCTGCGCTTCGTTATCACGCGATTCACGTTTCGCCACGGAACCTCCCGAGAAGTATCTTCGAATGCCATTTCGCGGTCCGCGACCGGTGGTGCAACTTCTCTGCGCACCGCGATTGTCGCGTTGTACCGGAGCGGCTACAAGTCTGTCCGTCGCCACAAATAGGCCGTCTGGTTGGCGGATAAACTACTCTCTTGCGCCCTCCATAGATTCGCTCATTCCCTTTCGAGATACTGTGCAGAATGGCTCACTTCCGGACGGCGGGGCTCACGCCAGCAGCGAATAATTTCCGCCAGCGTCTTCGATCTCAACCATCTCTTTCAGTTCGGGATAGTGTTTCACCAGCGTCTCCGGGGCGCGAACTTTCTTTCCCTCCAGCAGATGCCTCAACTCCAGCGCATTCACCGCGGCCTTCGCCTGAAAGTGGTTGTTCGCAATCACGAACGTTGACTCGGCTTGGTGCGCGATGATCTCAACTTTTTCTTTCCACTTCTCTAGTTCCGCGGGCTTGTAGAGGTAGTTGTAACGGTCGTTGCGGTTGTCGCTGTCGAACCACTGCTCGTAGTTGCGGCCATGCAGGCGGACGTATCCGACCCCCGACGTGACATGCTCGGTCGGCCCCAGCGAACGCCCCAGCAGCGGCTGATCGATGTTGCAGAAACCGACGTTGTGGCGCATGAAGTCGGCGATCGTCTCCGGATTGTCCCAGCTCTCGTGTCGGACTTCGACCACTCGCGGATACTCGATGAACTGCCGCAGCAACTGCTCCAGGTATTCGCGGTTCAGGCTGGTGTTCTTGAACGAGACGGGGAACTGGATGAGCAGCGCGCCCAGCTTGCCTTCCGCGGCCAGCGAGACCAGACCTTCTCGGGCAAGTCGTTCGTCCCGGTCATTCGGCCGGATGCTGGCCGCCGAAGTTGGTTCCATCACCGCCAGTGGAGAATGGGTGAACGACCGGTGCAGCTTCGCGGTGAAAAGAAAATTTGAATTGACCGCCGCTGCTTTCCGCGACCACAAACGACCCAGTTCCGGCCGTGTCCATAAAACGAGGTGTTGATTTCGATGACGTCGAAGAATCTCGCCAGAAATTCAACCGGATGCACCTTCTTCCGCGTCACTTCCGGCGGATACAGAATCCCGTCCCAGTCCTTGTACGACCAGCCGGCAGTCCCGATGCGGATTCGCGAAGCAGGTTCCATACGGGCGGGCCAGATGTTGAAAGACCAGATGCTCGCAGGTTAGCACACCGCTTGTGTGGCGCGGACACTCCTGTCCGCGAACGCCGCGCGCAAGCCGGAATCATCTGCAAATGGAGAAGCTTAGTAGAGAAGAATCGCGACCCAGTACGTCCCGGTCGGATACGCCGCATTGCGCGCGCAGCAAGCGCCCACCGCAAACTGGCGAACCGCCGGATCGCGCAGCAGACGCAACGCCCCCTGCGGCAGCACTTCCGGACGGCTCTCGGTGTAGGTGATGATTTTTCGATTGTCGTAGGCGGTTGCAAGCAAGTGGGCGTTCGGCCGGTTCTCTCTTGCCAGCGAGCAGGCGGCCTCGTCAAGTTTTGGCGGCGTGAGTCGGAAGAGCTCCGGAAGCCCTGCCTGTTGCCGCATTTCATCGACGGCCCGGCCCACTAATTTTCCACTCTGCTCGGCGGAATACGAAGGAACCTCGTGCGCGAAATCCTGGACCACGTACAGCCGGCCTTTGCTCCAGATGGCCGCGAAGCCCGCGACGTTGAATCCGCGATCGAGCAAGTTCTCGCGGTGCGGCGCCGAACGCATCAGGACTTCATTCGCGCCCGGAGCGCAAGTAGCGTAGGCGATGTTCTCGCCAGCGCGATCCATCTTTAACGCGCTAACCTGGGCAATTCTCTCGAGCAGGGAGGGCTCACCGGAGAACTGATGCTCCAGACGCTCGCTCGCAATCATCCGCCGGGCGTGCGCTCGCGCCGCTTCGCGCAGACTTTCTTCCATCCGCAACGGCGGCACGCCGGCTAGTTCGCGGCTCTGGTTTGCCGATTCCAAAAGTTCGTTCTCGGCGGCGGAGTCCTCACCAGAAGAGGCCCCGGCCGCCGAGTTCGATTGGGGGGTGGGCTGCTTACTGCTAGCGTCTTTGCGAACATCGGCTGCGTGCGGAGTTGTTTGTGGCGAGCAGGGTCCAGGATTTACCGCCAACATCGCGAATAAAACCGCCAGGGCCCGGAGCATAATTTTGTGGTTGGCGTTGCGGCACGGGGATCGCCGGTAAAGTTCCGCTTTCCATCTTTCACGCTAGCCTCTAGAATTCAGATCAGCCACTTACGATGGAGACCTTGCTGCTGGTTACCGTGCTCGTCGGAACCCTTATCCTGCTTGGGTTCTCAGCGGTTCTGCTGCGCCGCGTTTCGGCGGCCGTGCAAGTGGATGTAAAAGCGGAAGTTGCAGGTCAGCTCGAAAGGTTCAATACGACCCTTGGCCAGAAGATCAGTGTCAGCACTGCCGATATGGCCAGTAGGCTGGAGCAGACTAAAGGGGACCTCCGCCAGCAGGTCACAGACCGCATCCAGCAAGGGTTTTCAGAGATTCGGAGCTCGGTCGAGCAGCAGCTCGCAGCGGGAAGAGAAGAGCAAAACCGGAGCTTGAGCGAAGGCCGGAGCGAGATGACCAGCTCTCTTCTGCTCACCACGCAACAACTCAAGAGCGAATTTCAGAGCCTGAATCAGCAGACCGCGCAAAGCCTCGACTCGATTCGCGATCGCGTAGACTCGAAGCTGATGGCGATCACCGAGCAGGTGCAGCAGAAACTCGATCAGAACATCAAAGAAGGATTTGCGCAGTTCGAAAAAGTTCAACAGCACCTGAAGGCGGCTGAAGAGCAGCTCCGTGAAGTCGGCGCTCTCGGCCATTCGATTAACGATCTGAACAACCTGCTTAAACTTCCGCACCTGCGCGGCCAGTTCGGCGAAGCGAGCCTGGAGCGGCTGCTCGCGGACTTCCTGCCGGCGCATATGTTCTCGCTGCAGTCATCGCCGGGCGAGGGCGGAGGACGCGCCGACGCTGTCATCTATTTTCCCGACCGCAAGCTGCCGATCGACGCCAAGTTTCCCCGCGAGCAGGTGATTGCGCTGTTCGAGAGCAATGACGAAGACGAGATCGCCGAAGCGCGCGTCGCGTTGGTGCGCGTGATGAAGGCGGAAGCCAAGCGCATTCAGCAGTACATCCAGCCGGAGAATGGCACGACTGAAATCGCGCTCATGTATCTGCCGAGCGAGACGCTTTACATGGAAGTGATCCGCAACCGCGAACTAGGCGACTGGATGAATGAGCAGCACGTGTTTCCCGTCTCGCCCAACACATTGCTGATGACGCTGCACACGATTGCGCTGGTGCACAAGTGGTACGAAGTCGCCAGCCGCTTCGAGAAGAGCCGCGCTGAACTGGCCAAGGCGCAGAAGTCGTTCGACTTTTTCCAGAACCAGTTTGAAAATGTGGGCAAGAATCTGAACAAAGCGCAGGAAGCATTTGAGACCGCGCAGCGGCACCTGAAAAGTTATCGGGGGAAAGTTTCCGCGCTTAGCGGGCAGGAGCAGTTGGAGTTGGAGACCGGCGGCAAGCCAGTGCCGTTGATCGACAAAGCCAGCGCGTAGTCTTCCTTTGCAAAACGGCCACCCGGCTACGCGATCTTGCGGGCGATATCCGAGAGTTTTCTCTGCGGCGTGGACTGCAGGTGCTCCGCGTCTTTTACGTCCCAGATCCCGTCGAACTTCACGAAGTAGGGCTCAACCGAAATGCCGGGGAAGTTTGAGGTGAGAAGTTCTCCGGCGTGGAGGAGTTCGCTGCGATGATGTTCGGCTTCGGCTTGGCGGTCACCTTTGAAATGGGCTAGTCCGCCGTAGGTGGCGCAGTCGGAGTGGCTCATGACCATGACGCGTTTGGTCTATTTGATGAAATAGCCGGAGACTCTCCACTTCCCATCCTTGTCCAGCATCGGAGTGACTGTCTCCACGGCCGATTGCTTGTGTTCGAAGCTACTCTCGTACTGAATCACCACATACTCGCCATCCGGCGCGCCCGGCAGCGTTCTCTTGTAGGCAGCGCTCTTGAGCTTGCGCGACAGCATCTTGCCCAACGGATCGCGGCTTCCCCGCAGCGCGTTTTGCCACTGCTCCTTGGTGACGGCGGCCTTGAAAATCTGCGAGGCCTCCTGCCAACTGTCCGCATATTTTCCGGAGTCAACCAAGGCCAGCCAAGTGTCTGAGGACTGCTGCGCAAGCTCTTCAGCCTTCTGCTGCGCTTGGACTGCCGAGCAAATACCCAGCAGAAACGCGAGTAAGAAAAATCCCGACACGAACGTCGATTCAATTTGTCTGAGTCTGACGATCATTAGAATTCTCCTTGTGCATCCAATCTGTTCCGCCGCTGCATCAACAGTGGCCAAGTGGCCGGGCTTTGCCCGGCTGGGCGGACGAGGGCGTCCGCCCCTACGTGATTTTTGCTATGCTCCGCGCTTTGTCTTTAGCTCGGTTAGTAACTGCTCGATGCGGTCTTCTTTTTCCAGGGCGGCGAGGCGGTCTTCTACGTCGTCGGCCAGGAGTTGGGCTTTGGCTCCGCCGATGGCTTCTTCGCGGGCCACTTTTTTCTTCATGCGGTCGAAGGTGGTGGACTTGGTGTTGGCGCTCATGCCGGACTGTGCGTCGGCGGCTCTATTGGCGGCCCGGGCGCGGCGGTGCTGCGCGATGAGCAGATCGGCTTTGGCGTTGGCCTCGGCCAACTTCTGATCGAGATTGCGTAGGGCCGATTTCAGGTTCTCGACCTGGGCTTTCTGGTCTTCGAGCTGTTGGGCGAAGTTGGCGCTCAGGTCGCGATAACTTTCGACGCGGAGCAGAGCGGCGCGGGCCAGGTCGTCTTGCTTTTTGTCGACGGCGAGTTCGGCTTTGCGCATCCATTCCTGGATTTTGTCGTCGTTTTCGATTTTCTTTCTTTCGAGCAGATGCTGGTCGGCGATGGCGATGGCAACCTGCGTTTTGACCTGCAAAAGCTGGTTGTTCATGTCGAGGATGACTTGCTTGATCATCTTTTCGGGTTCCTCGGCTTTGTCGATCAGGTCGTTGAGGTTGGCCCGGACTAAGGTGGAAACGCGTTCGAGTAATGCCATAAAACACCTCGTGTAATTCGTCGTTGGTCGTTCGTCGTTAGTCGTTCGGTCTTTTACTCCAGGCGCCGCCTGCCAGCGAGATCGCGATGTAGGCTACGATTCCGACGGCGACCCAGACACCCATGTGGCCGATGGCGGCGCCAATGGCCGCGCCCATGGTGGCTCCGAGGGCGACGGACAGGCTCAGTGATCTGGCGTGATGAAGCTCTTCTGACACGGTGTACCTCCTAAAATCGGTCGTTAGTCGATGGTCGTTCGTCGTTCGCTATTCGTTGTTCACTGTTCGCGGTTCTGCCGCACAACGGTTGCTAACGACCGACGACCATCGACCATCGACTGCTCCACTTACTGCTTTTCCTCCGGCTTCGGTGTTTTGTCGCCGATTGCGCGGACTTTGCCTAACAGTTCTCCCAGCGGCATGCCGGAGAGCGTTTCGAACAGAGCTGGCACTTGTGCCGCCATTTTCGTGATGTCGCCGGTGATCTTGTTCAGCCCGGCGGTGTCGCCGTTGCCGGTGGAGACGATGGTGATCTTGTCCACGTTGGCTAGCGGCGCGGCCAAGGCTTTCACGATTTCCGGCAGCCCGGTGATTAGTTTGTCGACTACCGCGGCTTGGTTGTACTCCTGATAGGCTGCGGCTTTGACGTTCATGGCTTTCGCTTCGGCTTCACCTTTCTTGAAGATGATTTCGGCCTCGGCTTCTCCCTGGGCGCGAATCGCCGACGCGTGGCCTTCGGCTTCCGCAATCAGGCGTTGCTTCTCGGCGGCGGCCAGGGTTTCGATGCGCTGACGCTCGATCTCGGCGCCTTTCAATACCGTCGCGATGAGTTCTTTTTCGCGGCGGCTGATTTCGGCGTCCTGGACTTTTACCTGTCCTTCTTTTTCGACTTGTTGCACCCTCACGCTTTCGGTGGTGACCTGCTGCTGCATGACGTTGGTTTGAATGTCGTAAGCCTTGTCGGCCTGCGCCTGCTGCTTTTTCGTGACTTCGAGGTACTGCGCTTTCTTGACCTCGAGGTCGCGCTGCGATTCGGCCTGCTTGGCCTGGGAGAGGGTCTCTGCGAGCACGCGCTCCTGATCGGCTTGCGCTCTCGCAACCGCCGCTTCGCGAGTTGCGATGGCGCGCTTGATGGCGGTGTCACGCTCGGCTTCGGCGGTGGCGACGTCGGCGTCGCGCTTGATGCGAGCGACGTCGGGTTTGCCCATGTTGGTGATGTATTCGTTCTTGTCGCGGACCTCTTTGATGGTGAAGGAAATGACTTCGAGGCCCATCTTGTTCATGTCGTCGGCGCAGGTGGCGCGCATGCGATCGCCGACCATCTCGGGCTGCTTGACGATTTCTTCGACGGTGAGCTGTCCGATGATGCCGCGCAGATGGCCTTCCATCACCAGGCGGATCAGGCCTTCGCGCTCCTGATCACTTTTGGTGAGGAACTGCTCGGCGGCGGTGAGGATGGATTCCTTGTCGGACTTCACCTTGATTTGAGCGACGGCCTCGACGGTGACGGCGACGCCCTGCTTGGTGTAGAGATCCTGCTGCGGGGCCACGTCGAACGACATGAGTTCGAGCGAGAGGTCCTTGCAGTTTTCGACCATCGGGAAGATGACCGTGCCGTGTCCCTGGACGACGCGGGTTCCGCGAAAGCCGTAAACAATCAGCGCTTCATGTGGTCCCGCTTTGCGGTATAAGCGGGCCAGCATGCTCATCAGGAACAAAGTCGCCAGAACGACCAGCCCCGCGATGACCCAGATTTCCATTGCTATGCCGAACATATCGCCTCCTGAAAAATCGTTGCTAGCTGCTCCAGCCCCTAATTCAGCCGTTAGCTCTTAGCTCTTAGCCGTTAGCTCCTCGTTGCTCATCTCCTCCCACAGCCGTACATACGCAATGCCTTTGTCATACCGGGTGACTACGATCTCCTCGCCCTTTTCGATCGCGCCGCCGTTTTCGCTGCGCGCGCCGCAGGTCCGGCGCGTGCCGGCCTGCGAGTAGATGATTTCGCCGGTGCCATTTTCACGGATGGGCATTGAGATCCGTCCCAGCACTCCGACCATCTCGTAGTCGGCTGCGTCCATGTTCTCCTCGTGCGAGATCAGCACGCGCGTGAAGAACAGAAAAACGATGGCGGCGCCGAAGAGTCCGGCTCCCAGGGCGAGCAGCAGTCCGAGCGCGAACCATATGCTCGAGAAGCGCGTGATCAGAAAGCCAGTTCCTCCGAACCAGGCGAGAAACGCCGTCAAGGTGACGAAGTTGAACGGCGACACCGGCGCGTGGTGACCCGCGTGGGTGCCTGCTGCCGCGGTGTGGTTTGCCGCGGTGGGAACGTGTCCAACCGGAGCGTGACCGCCCGCGTGCGGAAAGTGCGGAAGATGCAAGTGCCAGCGCATTCCGCCTGCGATGAACGAAATCGCGCTCAGCAGAAATCCGACGGCGAAACAGGTCAGGTAAAAATCAGCCCAAGTCATAGGCTTCGCCTCCTGAGCGCGGTGCCGATGGCGCGCGCGATTTCCGGACGCAGAGCTTCGAACAGGCGGTCGGCGAGTCCGGGCGTGTTCAGGATTTCGCCGAGCAGCAGCAGGCAGCGCCGGGTGTCTTTGTCACGCGCGACCTTGATCAGGACCTCGCTCACCTCCGGGTCGCTGGCGAAACGCTCCGAGCCTTGCAACAGCCAGACATCGAGCTGACCTTCGGTGGTGCGCAGGTCGGAGACCAGTTCGGTGTGATAGCCCTCGGGGTCGTCGACCAGAAAGCCCGGGTGCACCTTGAAAAAGCGCGCCAACAAAGCGCGCGAAGATTGCGTCATATGCGGACGCTTGCCGCGCTCGATCTGCGAGAGGTACGACTGGCTGATGGTCTTGCCGGTCTCGGCTTGAATGCCCTTCATCAACTCCTGTTGAGTGAGGGGGCGATTCATGCCGCGGAGGGAACCTTCGACCTCGCGGAGGTAGCGAATTTTTTCGCCGAGCGTCATATATGCCAGAGTGCGATAATGATATCGCAATATGAAATATTGTCAAAAACTAAATTGGGCCTCTTTGCAATGAATTAGCGCGGATTGAATCAAATCATTGAATCATTGAGTCATTAAGTCAATGATTCAATAAGGGGTTGTTTAGCGCACGACCAATGTCACCTCATAGGTGTGCGACGCTCCCGTTCCGGCAGAGCCAGTGATCGTGATGGTGTAGGTATCAGCCAACGTGCCGCCGGGGGTGGTAGTGCTGTTGCTGGCTGATCCACAGCCCGGCTGCAGCAGGATCACGCCCGCGATCAGGCATAGGACAGCTCCGGCCAGCCAGCGGCGACGCTTGCGACCAACGCCGATACCCAGTCCAACAAGGCTCAGACCTCCGATGGGGAGCCAGGTGGCGTAGAACGAGCCGCGGCGGAGCAAGCTGCCGCTGGTCACGGGGCGGGCCACGGTAGCGATGGTCAGCGTCGTGTATCCCGGGGCGCTCCCCGAAAGCGTGACGGGGGTGGGGCTGAAAGTGGGAGTTGCTGCCGTAACCATCGAAGGCGACGTGGTCTGGCTGGGGGTGATGGTGCCGTTATAGCCATACTGACTCGTAGGGGTAAACTTGACCTGGAAAGTGGCAGTATCGCCGGCATTAATGATGGGCGTCGAGGTCGAGGCACTGATCGCGAAGTCGACGACGTTCTCTATCGGCTGCGAGATGAAGTTTGATTGGGCTGCACCGTTGTTTGCGCTGGCGTTGCCCGAGATAGTGATTTGCGGATTGACGATAGGAACGGCCGGTGTCATGTCGACTTCGACGGTTGCGACGGCATTCACAGCCAGGGTCGGAATATTGCAAGAGATTGTCGACCCTAAATTTTCCGCCTGGCCGCAGCTTCCCGAGCCGCTGGTGACTTTGGCTGTAGGAGTCGATGCGAGGCCGGTGGTAGGCAATCCCAGGGCGTTAAAAACCACGAGGCTTGCCGGGTCGGTTCCGTTGGGGTTGGAGTTGGTGATGTCGAAAGTAAACGCGACTTGATTTCCGGCCGCGACCGCCGGGTAAGGAGATGGACTGGTGCTGGGGACGCTTATAACGAGTGTGCTGCTGGCGCCGATCTTGCTTACGAACGCATTCTGCGGCCCGTTCAATGTCGGCTGGTACGCAGTTGGAGTAATGGGGAAGGGCGGGGTTGAGGATTGTGAGGATTGGGTGCTGCCGGCCGCGTAAGTGGCGCCGAAGATGTCGATTGCCACTCCAGTGCCCTGGTCCAACTGGCCGCCACCCAAATAGGTTGAGAAATCGCCAGCGCCCTGTCCCGACAACGTGGTCGAAATCGAGGCGACGAAAGCGTCTCCCGAACCGCCGTACTGCGACTGATAGGTACCGACGGTTGTGGGGAAGCTGCCCGTCGGGGAGTAGGTTGTGCCCACCACGTGGGCTGCCTGCACCGCATCCACTTGGATGGCCTGGCCGACGTCGGGGCCGGAGCCGCCCAAATAAGTGAAGTAGGTCAGCGGATACCACGACTCGGACCCGGATGGGTTGCCGATCTTGGCGATGAAGGCGTTGGTGTTGCCCGTGCCAAGGGTTCCGTTATAAGCGGTCTGAAAGCCAGTGCCGGGGCTAACCCAGAGTTGCGAGTTGGTCGAGCCGATGACGTAGGCGTTGCCGGAAGTGTCCACGGCGATGGCGTTGCCGTAATCGTCGCCCTCGGCGCCTAAATAGGTGGAGTAGACCAAAGAAGAGGCGCCAACCCCCCCCGTTTGCTGGTTGGGGTTGATCTTGGCGACGAATGCGTCCGGAGTGGTCGTCGGATTGTTCGAGTTACAGGTGGCGTGGTTACTGGCTTCGTTGAGGCAGGACTGCTGCGCATCGAGGAGCGGAAACGGCGCCTCGTTGTTCGGTCCGGTCACGGGAAGCATGGTGGTGGTGCCGGTGATGTACATGCTGGGAGAAGTGTTCGGGGGAGGATCCACGGCAATGCCGCCGCCAATCGCAATTGCGGTAGCCGGATATCCGCCACCGAAATAGGTGGAGTAGCTCATGCTCTGGTAACCGCTGTAGGTTGTATTGATCTTGCTGGCGAAGAACTGGAGGTTGCCGGGAGAGTTCGACACCGTCTGGTAGCCGTTCGGGCTGGCGGGGAAGGGGTAGAGCGTGGTAGCGAGGTTGCTGGAAGTGGTGACGCCGGTGACGTAGGCGTTCTGATTGCTGTCGATCACGAGTCCGGTGACCGTATCGACGCCATTGCCGGCGAGATAGGTGGAATAGCCGAGGCCGTAAACGGCGTTGGGGCTCAGGGTGAGGGCACTGAGGAATCCGTGGGTCCCGGTCACGGGGCCTGGCTGGAGTGCGCTACTGGTGGTAGGAAAGTCGGGAGAAGTGGTCGTACCGGCAACGTAGATATTGAAGCTCGAATCAACCGCGATGCCCGCCAGGCTGTCGGTCCCCGAACCGCCCAAGTAGGTGGCATACAGGAGCTGTGGGTAGCCCAATTGCGGCGACGGATTGATCTTGGCAATAAATAGGTTCTGCGCGCCGTTAAGCTTCGTCTGCAACGGCGGGGACGGGTTGTCGTTATTGGTCGGGATAGGGAAAAAGTACGCCGAGGTGGTCGAGCCCGCGAGATATATATTGTCGGCGGCATCGACCGCGATTTTCACCAGACTCTCGCCGCCGCCGCCGAGGTAGGTCGAATAACTCAGGACCGGGTCGATGACGAGTTCGCGGCTGTGGTCGTAGTCTCCGATGGTGAAGCCGATTTTGTTGCCGGCGAGCTGGCGGAAACCTCCCGCAATCGTTTTCTCGGCATTTCCGGACTGCAGCGCGGCGGGCTGATAGACGTGAGGCGCGTGGAAGCGGACGTCTCCGTTGGCGGTGGAGAGGATGAGGTCGCCGGAATCGCCGGAATCGCCCGAAACAATGTGCGCGGAAGCACCTTGGAAGCTCAGCGCGATCTGGTTCGGGTCCGCGGCTGGAGCGACGCGGAAGTCGTATTCGAGCTGTCCCTGATCGCCGTAGTAAACCAAGTCGACGCCGGGATAAACCGCCTGATACAGCACGCGGGCAAACTGCGGAATGTCGCTCCGCCACTTGGAAGGATCGTTGCCAATAAAGTAGTTGCTCTTCCCCGGCAGAGGCGAAGCGCCGGAAACGCGGGCCGAAGAGCTGGCTCCGTCCAGCCGCATGCGAATCACCGAACTGGATGCGCGCTGAGAGCTGAGTGCTGAATGCTGAGTGCTGACGGCTGACGGCTGCAGTTCCAGCACCGCATCGTCGGCGGTCAGGAACAGACCGTAGCCGGCGCCGCGCGCGAGGAACTTGACCTGAGGAGCGGTCTGGCCCTGATTCGGCTCGAAGAACATCGGCAGCGACACGGACTTCGATGCAAGCGCTTTATGGCCGTTAGGCTCTGGCCCGCTGGCTTTGGCGGCATGCACCGCGGTTCCAAAATAAAATACGACGCCGGCGGTGGCTAGCACTGCCGCCGCCAGAAACGCAACCTTCATCCCGGTTCCTGTCCTTTTTCCTGACCTTTTTCCTGTTACCGAACGTCTCACCGAACCTCCTACCGACACAGGGTAATTCCGATTCACGAAGCTCCTCCGATTTCCCAATTTCGTGGGGTGAGAACAAGAATGGCACACAAACACCGCTGCCGCTCGACGCCCTTAGGAAGCGGATGCGTACCTGTCACCAGAACTGGGGTTAAACCAAACAAATACTTTTACATCCAACAGATACGCTGTCAAGCCGGGCAGACAGCATGGGCCGCTATAGTGAGAAGCCAAAAGAGGGCCAAATGGTTGCCGGACAACACGCGGCAAGCCGCGTCTCCACGGATTTATTTTTTCTTCAGGGCTTCGATCTCCCGCTGCAGGCGCGCGTAGCGACGGACGATCGTCCCCAAATAGGCGATGTGGATGATCCAGGTGACGGCGTAGGCCGCAAAAAGGTATCCGTTTCCGCTCATCGCACACTCCCACGGGGGTCGAGCAGCGATTCCAGGGCATGGGCCTGGTCGACGTCGCGCTGCAGATTTTCCAAGCGATAGCGCGACCAGCAAACCAGAAAAGCAAAGCAAGAAAAGGCCAGCCAGTTGATGAGCAGCACGTGCAACATGCGCGGATCGATGGACCCGCCTCCGCCCATGACCGGCTGCGGATGCTGGGTGCGGAAGAACCAGATCGAGAAGTAAACGAACGGCACGCACAGCGCGCCCAGAACCGCAAGGGCGGCCGCCAGTAAGGGCGTCTGTCCGCTGGAGGAGAAGCGGCGCAGGAAAAGATAGCTCACGTAGATGAGCCACAAAACCAGGGTCGAGGTCAACCGCATGTCCCACGTCCACCAGATGCCCCAGACCGGACGCGCCCAGATCGGGCCCGTGACCAGCACAACGGTGCAGAAAACGACGCCGACTTCAGCGCTGACCAAAGCGACGATATCGGCAGCAGGCCGGCGCTTGATCAGATAGACAACCGAAGCTGCGAAATTGACGAAGAAGAGGATGAACGCAGTCCAGGCCGAAGGCACGTGGTAGTAGAAAATCCGCTGCACGTTGCCCATGGTCTTTTCGGTGGGAGCCCACACCAGCGCCATGTATAAGGCGTAGCTCAGCAGGATCGCGGTCACGACACCGAGGATGGGAAAGGCCTTTTTCATTGTGCTCACTGCATCACTGAGACATTGAATCATTGAGTCATTAAGCCGTCGAGACGTCCAAGTCAATGATTCAATGCCTCACTCTGCGTTCAAGACGGTTTCAAACAAGAGCAGGCACACCGTAGTAAACACCAGATCGTAGGTCACAAGCAACACGATCCAGAAGCGCGCGCCTTCGCCGTTGAGTATAGCGGTGGTGGATTGCACCATGGCGAGGATAGCCGGAATCGAGATCGGGAACAGCAGCAGCGGTAGCATGATCTCGCGGCTGCGCGTCCGCAGGGACATGGCTGCGAAGAAAGTTCCGTTCACGACCAGGGCCCAGGTCCCGAGCACCGCAACCAGCAGCAGTTGCCAAGCCGGGCCCAGCGCCCGCAGGCGGTAAAACACGATGAACAGCGGAGTCATGAGCGCTTCCAGCACGATGACGAAAATAAAATTGCCCAGTGTCTTGGCTATGAACAGCGAGTTCGCAGGTGCGGGCGATACCCGGTAGGCGTCGAGCACCTGGTTGCGAATCTCGCGCGCCCAGGTTTGGTTGAGCGCCACCACCGCCGCGAACAGGAACGCCACCCAGATCAGCCCGCCGGCGATCTGGCGCGATTCTTCGGCGCTCGGATCGAACGAAAAACTGAACACGACCACCACCAGCAGAGAAAAAAACAGCATGGAGTTGATGGCGTCCTTCGACCTCCACTCCAGCCGGAGGTCTTTGAGCAGCGTGACGCGAGTGATGCCGGTGGGCGCGCTCATCGTGCAGTCTCCCCTGAACTCGCCGGCCGTTTGAGTTCCCGCGTGCGCCCGACAATCTTGCCGAATTCCATCCAGACGAACTCGTCGGCTGCGTGCTCGAGCAACGAGGCCTGATGAGTGACGATGAAGATCGTTTTGCCCCGATCGCGGGTACGAGCCAGCAGACGGACCATTTCCGTGGCGGAATGAGTATCCACATTCGAGAAGGGCTCATCGAGCAGCAGTATTTTAGGATCGTTCAGAAGCGCGCGCGCCAAAGACATCCGCTGGCGCATGCCTTGCGAATACTGGCCGACGGGGCGGTCGAGATCGGGATCAAGACCGACCGAGCGGATGACCTCCGCGCAGCGCGTGCTGCCGGTGATTCCGTACAGCCGGGCAAAGTATTCCAGGTTCTCCATCCCGCTCATCTCGTCATAGAGCAGAGAAGGATGCGCCATGTAGCCCACCTGCTGGCAGATGTCGTGAAACTTGCTGGCGCCGAGGATCGCGACCTCGCCGCTCGACGGCTGGTTGAGTCCTGCCAGAGTGCGCAGCAGAGTAGTTTTGCCGGCGCCGTTGTCGCCAAGAATGGCATAGAGTTTCCCGCCGGAAAATTCCGCGGTGACGCCGCGCAGAGCCGCAAAACGGCCAAACTGTTTGATCAGGTTCGAGACAGTGATGACGTTGACGGGGACGGGCGCGGTTTCGGTCAAAGGGTTAAGAGCCTGTGATGTAAGTGAGATTCGTATCAGGGCACGCCTTCAGGCGTGCCGGAACACTTTGGAATGAATCCGCCTTCAGGCGCTGGATCTCGCAATTCAAGTTTTACCACAGGCTGCTTAGTTAATTCGCCATCCCGCCAGTACCCGAATTCTGGTTCTGCGACATGCTCTTGCCCGGCTCGGTTGCCGGAGTGGCTCCTGGTTGACCGGGTTGCGGCGCGTACTTCGACGCGCACTTGGCCTGCAGTTGCTTGGCGTGGAAGACGCCGTCGCGTCCGAAACTGCCGTCGGCCAAGGCTTGCGAGTCGTCCTTGAAAGTGTCGGGCGGAGCTTCGGTTCCGGTGTACGAAACCGGGAGCGTCAGATCGTTTTCCTTCAACATGAAGTCCACGCGGGTTCCGGAGCGCTTGATCGAGCCCGGCACCACGTTTCCGGCCACACGCAGACGCTTGGCGTAAGCCTCGTTCCCCATGCCGTTCAATTCTTTGATGGTGACGTAGTAGCTCTTGCTGTCCTGCACGCCGGTGTAGGCAAGATAGCCGAGCGAGACGAGAATCAACACGGTGACGGAACCAAATTTCAAATACTTGCTGGCTTCGTTCGACATGAAAAACCTCACCCCTGTGTAAAAACTGTACGCGCTGCTTGTGTGCGGGTCAAGGCATCTGGGGGCTGGCGCTCTCGAGGATCTTCGCAACCCAATCGGCATAGGGAAGGCCGCACGCAGAGAGAATCTTGATCTCCTTGTCCACGTCATACTCCACGCGCCGGATTACTGGCTCGGAATCCTCGAGCAAGAGGTAGGCAGCGCGACGATCGCCGTCGTACGACAAACTAACGCTGCCGGTGTTGGCGACGGTCATTCCTGGAGTGATCATTCCCGAGACTTTCATTCCAGAAACGCTCCGAATGTAGGAGCGGTGGATATGCGCATAGACGGCGATCGGCTGGCCAAGCGGACCGTAGACCGACTCCAACTCGGCATCGCTCGCCGGGAGCAAAGGTGCGCGCCAGAGACTTTCGGGACTGGCATGCACGAGCACCATCGGATCATGAATCTGAATGCGTGGAAGGCCGCGCAGCCAGCCAAGCCTCTCTTCTCCGAGCGCTTCACGGGTCGCCACAGCCATCTCCTGGAACGCTGCTACAAGGGGTTGCAGCTTGGGCGCCTGCTGCGCAAACTCCGTCAGCGACTCGGGCCTAAACAGCATTTCATCCGTATTGCCAACCACGCCTTGCCAGCCGAGATCGCGAATACGATCTACAATCTCCGCCGGACTTGCTCCTGAGGCAACCAGGTCGCCGCCGTGGAGAATCAAGTCGGGAGAGGTCTGCCGCAGATCCGCCAGGACTGCCTCAAACGCGGTTCGGTTGCCGTGGATGTCCGATATGATCGCGATGCGCATCAACGTTCTCCGCGATTCAAACTTAACACTGTTGCCCTACGGGCCGTCCGCCCGAGCCCTCACTGGTCGTACTGCATTTACAATCCTTTCAGCGGCATAGTCGAGCATACATAAGGCAGGCCTGATTCCATGATCCATCCTTGGCACGATGTAACTCCCGGCAGCAAGCTTCCGCAGGAGTTCAACACCGTCATCGAGATTCCCTTCGGCTCCAGCGTGAAATACGAACTGGACAAGACCAGCGGCCTGATCAAGCTCGACCGCATCTTGTACTCGGCGGTTTATTATCCCGCAAACTATGGCTTCATTCCGCAAACCCTGGCCGAGGACGACGACCCGCTCGATGTGCTGGTGCTGTGCCAGGAAACCGTGGTTCCGCTGACCATTATCCACGCGCGCGCGATCGGTCTCATGACCATGATCGACTCGGGGAAGAAAGATCACAAGATCATCGCCATCGCCACCGAAGACCCGGAGTTCAATGCCTACCGCGAAGCGGCGGAAATGCCGCCGCACCGGCTGATCATGCTGCGCCGCTTTTTTCAGGACTACAAACAGCTGGAGGGCAAGTCGGTCGAGGTGGATGAGATCCAGCCGGCAAACGAGGCGTATCCCATCATCGAGGATGCTTTGCACCGTTACAGCGAGCAGCGGCGCAAGGGATTTGACGGGGTCAAAGCCTGATCGCCGCCGGTGTGGTCGTCAACAACGAGCCTGTTTCCAAGAAGATGCGGGCGTTTTGCGGTGCGCGATTATCTTGGCTGCGCGCCCAAAATAAAGTCCATAGACTTACTTGACATTATATGAAATCTGTTCTATAGTTTGAATGGTTCCCTCCTGGCCCGTACCGCTATTCGCCTGGTGGTACGGGCCTCCTTTTCCCGCTTAGCTTCCTTTTTCCCGCTCGTAAGGTTTTTGCATGTATCGGCGGCATTCCTCGAGCGCGCCCTGGGTATTGTCGTTGGTCTGGATGGCCTGGCGGTATTCATTGACGGCGCGTTCGCGCTGTCCGGTTACATCGAAAATCTTGCCCAGTTGCAAGTGGCTCCAAACCTCGGTCCATCGCGGCTCACCGTCGCCATTCAGCGATCCGCGGTAGGCGTTCGCCGACGCCTGATAATTCTTCTGCAGGAAAAACACCTCGGCGATCCGGTAGTGGGCCAGCGAACTGTTCTTGTTGACTTCGAGCGCTTTGTTGAACTCGCTCAGAGCTCCCGCCAGATCGCCCTGCTGGATCAGACCCTGTCCGCGCACGATGGAGGAACGCAGCTTGATGTCCTTGGAGTTGGTCAGCACGCGGTTTTCGGGATCGATCGTGATCCGTCGCGGGCGTCCGAAGGTTTCGACCGAGAACGGGGAATCGGTGCCCACCACGTCAATGCGTTTTTCTTCCGTTCTTCCGTCGGTATCGATTCGCAAATTTACCGGCATGCGGAAAAGATCCAGATCCTGCGTGATCGCGCCGACAATCCGGAAGCCTTTGTTGTTGCCCATCCGGTAGAACGTGTACTTGGCCTTAAACTCGGGGGCGCTAGTGGAATCCATCCACTGCGAGTAGAACCAGGTGAGTTTTTCGCCAAACACATACTCGCTGAGCTCGCGGAAATCGTCGGTGCTGGCGGACTTGCCCGCATACTTGGTGGCGAACTCGCGCATGAGCTCCAGATACTTCTTCTCGCCAACAACCCAGCGCAGCATGTGCAGGATCATCGCTCCCTTGTCGGTCACCAGAGACTGAAATTCAGGAGAAAAATAGTCCAGCTTTTCAGCGCTCGAAAGCGGCACGCTGTCATAGGCGAGCGCCCCCACCGACATGTCCTTCACCATTTCTTCGAGCCCCGCTGCGCCCGCCGCGCTCTCTACGTAGCGAGCTTCGGAGTAGCGCGAGAAGCCGTCGCTGATCCACCAGTCGTTTTTCGATGCCGGACTCACCGAGACGCCCCACCACTGATGAGCAATCGTATTGGCCAGCAGCCGGTAGTTGGTCTTCTCCGTGATCGCGCGGCTCGAAAGCGCCGCGATTTCAGGCGCCCACGCCGAGGGCACGGTGTCATCCGGGAGTTCCACGACTTTTAACCGCGTCGAGGGTGCGACTCCATACTGGGTGACGAAGTAAGTGAACGCCTTGATCGCCGTCGATGCGTACTCCGCGCCCAAGTCCTGTTTATTGGGCTTGAAAAACACGTGCAGGTCGACGCCCGCTTCGTCGCTCTTGAATTCCTGGAACGTGCCGGCAATGATCGTGCCCGGAAAACTCGGCTTGTCCCACGTGAAGGTGAAGGTCTTGGAGTTGGCAAGCGCGGTTGCGGTCTTTTTCGCTGCAGCCGCCGCAGTCGCCGCCGCGGACGGTTCCTTCCCGCTGCCGATCACCACCATGTGCGACGGGACGGTAACGTTGATCGTCGAAGTAAAGCGATTGACGCCGTATCCCGCGACCGGAAACCACAGTCCCGAGTAAAGCAGGTAGCTGATATCCGGGCCGACGTAGGCGAGCTTCAACCCCTGAACCGGGCTGTCGTCGGCGCTTTCCAGCGTGCCTTCGTATTCGAAGGTGAAGGTGCTGCTGGCATTTTTTGCGATGCCGCTGTTGAGCGCGAGGCGCACGGTCGAATCCTGCGTGTTGCGCTCCGGAGTGAGTGGCTTGTTGTTTGCGTCCGTGAGCTTCGTAATGCGCAGCGCGTTGTTCAACTGAAACACGGCCACGTTGAGGTCTTCGAGCGCCGTGACCTTGACCGTGGCATGAGCGGTGAGCTTGTGAGTCTGCGGCAGGAGTTCGACGTCGATCTGGTAGTCGTCCGCGCGCAGGCGCGTCTTCTCGGCCGCCAGCGCCGGCCGGTTCGCGACCAAGGTAAGAAACAAGCCAAGAAAAAAGACAACAGACAGACAGAGCGCCCGGCGCGCTGGTCGAGAGTGGCAGAGCTTCAAGTAGAGTCTCCTGGCAAGGCTACAATTTCTAAGATGTTAATTTTCCCGCAAAAGATGCTGTGCCGACAAGGGTTAGCGAAATTTGTTTGGCGAGAACTTACCCGATCATTTCCACCTGATCATTTTCAGTATGATCTCCGCCGCCGTTTCCGAAGGATGTGCGCCGGCGCCGCTCCCCTGCTTCAGTCTTGCCTTCACCGCCGCCAATCGGCGCATCATGCGCGACCGCAGCTCGCCGTCAGGGATGATCTTGTTCATCTCCGTGACGATGTTTTCCACCGTGAATTTGTGCTGCACCAGTTCTGGGACGACCTCCTCCTCCGCAATCAGGTTGACCATCGCAAAGTAAGGAACCTTCACCCGCGGCTTGCCCAGCGCGTAGGTCAGTCGAGATACGCGGTACACCATGACAAACGGAGTGCCCATGATGGCGGCTTCAACCGTAGCCGTGCCGCTGGCAACTATCCCCGCGCGCGAGTGGTAGAGCGCGGGGAGCGCTTCCGGAACCAAGTGAATGTTGCGTCTTCGGTGTAGAGACGCGGCTTGCCGCGTCTCCATCGGACCCGTCTCCATCAATTGCCTGAGAAACGCCGCGTCGAGCGTGCGCGCCACCGGCAGCAGGAATTCGTAACCGCTGCCCAATCGATCCGCCGCCTCAAGGATCGTCGGCAGGTTCATGCGCACTTCTTTCCGGCGGCTGCCCGGCATCAGCGTGATCCAGGTTTTCGCGGCGTCGATCCGGTTCTCGGCCGCATAAGCTTGGCGAGTAGTGGCAGGCGCGGGCAGATCGGCCAGCGGATGGCCGACAAATGTAGCGTCCACACCGCGATCGCGATAGAACTTTTCTTCGAAGGGAAAAATCACCAGCGCTTTGTTGACGTACGTGCGCAGCAACTTCACGCGTCCCTGGCGCCAAGCCCAGAGCTGCGGGCAGACGTAGTAAACGACCGGAATGCCGCGTTTGCGCATCTGCCGCGCCACGCGCCAGTTGAAGGCCGGTGCGTCGATGACGACCGCGAGCGCGGGGCGCTTCTCATCCGCCGACCGAATCAATTTCCGATAGAGCCCAAGAATCTTCGGCAGATGGCTAAGAACTTCAGTGATGCCGACCACCGCAAGGTCTTTCGCGTCGACAACGATCTCGCATCCCGCCGCCCGCATGCGCTCCCCGCCCGCGCCGAAAAATTCAAGCTGCGCGGCTTGCGTAGCGACGGACGCCCCCGTGAGCCTGCCCTGAGCGAAGTCGAAGGGTCCAGCGGAGCCAAACTCCGCCGCCCGCCGCCGCAGCGCTTCAATCAGCTGCGCGCCATACATTTCGCCGGAAGCTTCGCCGGCGGAGATGAGAACTTGCACGGAACACATTGTAACGGGGTCGATGGAGCCGTGTTCAGTCGTCGGCGTTCGCCGTGACCGAGGGAACCCCCGCCGGCATCTCCTGATCCTTATACTGCAGCTGATAAAGCTTGTAATAAATCCCGCGCTGGGCCAGCAGTTGCTGGTGCGATCCCGTCTCGCGGACCTGGCCTTTGTGCATCACGATGATCTTGTCGGCGCGCTGGATGGTCGAAAGCCGGTGCGCGATGATCAGCGCCGTTCGCCCTTCCACCATGCGGTTGAGCGCGTCGCGCACCCGGAACTCGGTCTCCGTATCCACGCTCGAAGTCGCCTCATCGAGAATCAGAATCTTCGGACTGTGTGCCAGCGCGCGCGCGAACGAAATCAACTGCTTCTGTCCGGTCGAGAGCGTCGAGCCGCGTTCGCGCACTTCCTCCTTGAATCCTCCCGGTAAGCTCCGGATGAAGTCGGCGAGGTTGACGTCCTCCGCCGCCTGCTCCACATCTGCGTCTTGAATGCGCGCCGTCCCCAGCCGGATGTTGCCCGCAACCGTGCCGCTGAATAGAAACGGATCCTGCAAGACGACGCCGAAGCGGCTGCGCAGTTCGTCGAGATTCATCTCCTTGATATCCACGCCGTCGATGCGAACCGCTCCCCGCTGCACCTCGTAGAAGCGCATCAGCAGCGAGATCAGCGTAGTTTTGCCCGCCCCGGTGTGGCCGACGACGGCGATGGTCTCGCCCGGTTCGAGCACAAAGTTAACGTCGCGCAAAACCCAGTCAGGCTCATTTGCTTGTGTGGGGACGGGCGCCTCCGCGAGCCTGCCCTGAGCGAAGTCGAAGGGTCCAAGCCGACTCGAAGAGTCGGCAGGCTTTTCTGCTGCGACCTTATTTCCGTACGCGAACCACACATGATCAAATTCAATCCGCCCCGGCCCCTGCGGTTGTTTCGCGATCGCCGGCGAGGTCACTTCGATTTTCGTATCCAGCAGTTTGAACACGCGCTCGCCCGCCGCCATCGCCGACTGCAAAATGTTGTACTTCTCGCTCAAGTCCTGAATCGGACGGAAGAACCGCTGCGCGTACTGCATAAACGCGACCAGCACGCCAATCGACGCGATGCCCCGGATCACATCATTCCCGCCCCACCAGATGATGCTGGCAATGGCAATCGCCGACAGTATTTCGACCACCGGGTAATACACCGCGTATGCCATGATGGCGTCTTTAAACGCCTCCATGTGCGAGGCGTTGATGTCGGAAAATTTGTTAAAGGCGCGTTTCTCGCGATTGAAAAGCTGCAACACCAGCATCCCCGAGACCGCTTCCTGCAAAAAAGAATTGATCCGGGCGATCGCCGTGCGGATGCGCCGGTAGGAATCGCGCACCTTGTCGCGGAAAATCATGGTCGCGTACACGATCAGCGGAAGCACGGCGAAGGTGATCAGCGCCAGCTTCCAGTTCATCTTCATCATGATGAAGATAATGCCGGCAAGCACGAACACGTCCTCAAAAATCGAAACCACGCCCGCCGTGAACATTTCATTCAGCGCATCGACGTCGGTGGTCACGCGCGTCACCAGCCGGCCCACCGGGTTCTTGTCGAAAAACCCGACGTGCATGTGCTGTAAGTGCCGGAAAATCTGCCTCCGCAGATCGAACATCACCTTCTGCCCAGTCCACTGCATCAGGTAAGTCTGGACGAACTCAAGCGCGAAAGTGAAGACGAGAATCCCGACGTAAAGCCCGCCAATCTGCGCGATGCCAGTCAGCGGAGCGTCACTCAGCCGGTCGCCAATCCAGGAATGGGAGTTCGGCGACTTCGCTAGGTATTTATCGATGGCGATCTTGGTGAGGAACGGCCCCAGCACGTCCGCCCCCGACTTCAGGATGATCGCCGCCAGGGCCACCACCACGTGCCACTTGTACGGACGCAGATACGTTAGCAGCCGCCGCATCAGCCGGCCGTCGTACGCTTTCCCTAATACTTCTTCTTCCTGATTGGAGGCCATCGGTGGCGCAAGAAAACAAGATCCGGGATGGGATCCTAGCTAAAGATCTCCCTAATAGAGATTATCCCAACAAACATTACTCCAAATAAGATGACGGAACCGGCGCGCGGGATGGAAAAGGTTGGGTCGATCTAAATAGTCTTCTTGACGGCCCCCCCCACCGCACCGGGCTTGGCAGCGCTCGGAGACTTGCCATCATGGGCTTTGCCGCAACTCGGGCATACGACTTGGGCATTCTTGTCGGCCATTTGGTGGAGGAAGGCGGAAAACGTCTGACCACAGTGCGGACATAAAAGATCAATCGAGTCGTCGCTCATGTTTGTTCTCGCCACCGCGCAAGTCTGATTTGCCGAGCCCTTCTGTGCCGGGCTCTTCGCTCTATTCTAAGCCACTGTCGCGGTACACGCCCCACGTACGTCTCATCGAATGAATCGTTTCCTAGTGGCCTGTCGCAGTGAGTTCGTTACTGCGGATGCGGCGGGTGGGGTCGGAGTATTTCCACTGGATCGGCCGAGCATTGGCGGAGTAGGCGTTGATGTAGCGGCGGAGTTTGCGAGCTAAGTCGGAAACCGAGGTGAAGATGCCGCGGGCGA
>Ga0208937_1000536_pt1 | contig 27811 bp, 24 predicted proteins | sample June2015DPH_11_5_FD_184705 | JGI IMG/M metagenome (GOLD analysis project Ga0208937, IMG submission 184705) | Peatland microbial communities from SPRUCE experiment site at the Marcell Experimental Forest, Minnesota, USA - June2015DPH_11_40... | ecosystem: Environmental > Terrestrial > Soil >...
CTGGGCGGCTTTCGCGGCATGGGCGAAGGCGGCACCATCGGCGCGCCGGCGGCGCTGGCCAACGCGCTTGCCGACGCGCTCGCGCCGCTTGGAATTGAAATCAACGAACTCCCAGTAACGCCGGAGCGCCTGTTCCGCCTCATCGAGGCGGCACGGGCGAAAGCCAATCTGTGAAAGAGCGAACATGGATCTCGGACTGAAAGACAAGATCGCCTTGGTGACGGGCGCCACTAGCGGCGTCGGCAGCGAAGTCGCGCTGAGCCTCGCCAAAGAAGGCGCCAGCGTCGCCGTCAATTACCGCGGCTCACCCGAGGAAGCCGATGCGCTGGTCACCGAGATCGCGGCGAAAGGCGGTACGGCCAAAGCTTATCAGGCCGACGTGGCCGATTTTGCCGCGGTCAAGGCGATGGTCGATGATATCGTCAAGGATTTCGGCGGCCTCAATATCCTGATCAACAATGCCGGGCTGGCGATACGGCGGCGCTTCATGGAAACGAAGCCCGAGGACTGGCACCGCCAGATCGATGCCTGCCTCTACGGCGCGATCCATTGCTGTTACGCTGCCGCGCCGCATCTTCATGCCGCCAAGAATGGCCGCATCGTCAGTATCGTCGGCGATTCCTCGCGGATCGGCGAATCGGGTTTGGCGATCGTCGCCGCCGCCCGCGCCGGTACCATCGCCCTGATGAAATCGCTGGCACGCGAATTCGGCCGCTCCGGCACCACCGCGAATACCGTGGCACTCGGGCTGGTCGAGACCCTGCACGACAAGGAGTGGGTCGACGCCAACCGCGACAAGCTGGTCAAGCTCTATCCGCTGGGCCGCCTCGGCATGCCGGCCGATGTGGCGCCGATGGTCACGTTGCTCGCCTCGCCGCATTCCGGCTGGATTACCGGACAGGTGCTCAGCATCAGCGGCGGGTTCAGTATGGTGTGAGGGGGCCGACGTGCTGCATACGGATTTGATCGCCTCCATTCCGGAGTTATTGCGCCGTCAGGCGGCCGCGCGTGGCGGACAACGCGCCTATCGCGATGCCCAGACATCGGTGACCTATGCCGAGCTGCACGAACGCACCGGCAAGCTTGCCGGCCATCTGGCCGATAACGGCATCGCCGCCAACGACACGGTCGCGATCATGCTGCCGAACTCGGTGCAATGGGTGGAAAGCTGCCTGGCGATCGCCCGCGCCGGAGCCATCAGCGTTCCGATCAGTTACGACTCGACCGAAACGGAAATCGGCTATCGGCTCACGGACGCCAACTGCAAGGCGGTTTTCACCACCGCCGAGCGCGGCGATTTGTTCGGCCGGCTGAAAGCCTCCGCGCCCGATCTCAAGACGCTGATCGTGACCGATCGCGGCACCTGCGGCGCGCCGGCGTTGCGCTATACGGACCTGCTCATGGCGCCGCCGCAGTCGGCGCCGCGGAATCCGCCTTCGCTGCACGACACCGCGTTCATTCTTTACACCTCCGGCACCACCGGCCGCGCCAAAGGCGTTCGCCTCACGGTGCACGGGATGTTGTGGGTCACGGCAGCCTGCTGGGCGCCGATCACCGGCATGTCCGACCGCGATACCGTGTTGTCGCCGCTGCCGTTATTTCATTCCTACGCGCTCAATTTGTCGGTGTTGAGCATCCTGGCGACCGGCGCCAGCGAATACATCATGGAGAAATTCTCGACCAGCGACGCGGTGCGGCTGCTCAAGACCGGCGAATTCACCTACTTCCCCGGCGTGCCGACCATGTTCCACTATCTGTTGCAGGCGACGCGCGGCGAACAGAAGGTGACATTTCCCAATGTGCGGCTGTGCGTGTCGGCCGGCGCCATCATGCCGGCAACGCTCAACCGCGAGTTCGAAGACCATCTCGGCATCCAGTTGCTCGACGGCTACGGCATCACCGAAACCTCGACCATGGTGACGATGAACTGGCCGACCGGCGGCCGCATCCTCGGATCGTGCGGCATTCCGCTGCCCGGGCTCGCGGTGCGGATCGTCGATCTCAACGGCCGCGACGTCGCGCCGAACCAGGAAGGCGAATTGATCGTCCACGGTCCCAACGTCATGCCCGGCTATCACAACAAGCCGGAGGAAACCCGTAACGCGCTGCGCGATGGTTGGTATCACACCGGCGATCTCGCCATGCGCGATGAGAACGGCTTTGTGACCATCACCGGACGGCTCAAGGAGCTGATCATTCGCGGCGGCCAGAACATCGCGCCGGCGGAGATCGAGGAGGCGGTGAATAGCTTTGCGGCGGTACTCGACTGCGCCGTGGTCGGGACGGCGCACCAACACCTCGGCGAGGTGCCGATGCTTTTTGTGGTACCACGCCCGGGCATCGCATTGGACAGCGAGGCCTTGCTGGCCCACTGCCGGATTCATTTATCGGCGTACAAGGTGCCGCACAGCGTTCAATTAATTTCCGAGATCCCTCGCACCGGGTCGGGCAAGATCATACGTTACAAGCTTCGCGAATTGATAAAGGGTGAGTCGGCAGGACAGACGGCGTGACCGCACGAGGCGATTTATTGCGAGACGCCAAGACGTTACGGGCCGCTGCAATCGTTCATGACCGAAGGACACATCCACCGCAAGCTGGCAGCAATTCTAGTTGCCGACGTGGTCGGCTATTCACGCTTGATGGGAGCCGACAAGGCGGGCACGCTGGCCGCCCTGAAGCGACACCGGGAAACCGTCTTCGACCCGGCAGTCGCCGCCCACAACGGACGTATCGTGAAGCTGATCGGCGATGGCACCATCGTCGAGTTCGGCAGTGTGGTCGACGCTGTGAACTGCGCGCTTTCAATACAGCGCTCCAGCGCTATTCCGCCGGATCACAGCCCATCCCAGCCCGCCATTGTGCTCCGCATCGGCATCAATCTTGGCGATGTCATCATGGAAGGCGACGACATCTACGGCGACGGCGTCAATATCGCCGCGCGCCTGGAGCCGCTCGCCGAGCCCGGCGGCATCTGCATCTCCTCGATCGTCAACGAGAGCATTGGCAATCGGATCGACGTTCGCTTCCAGGACGGCGGCGACATCAGTGTCAAGAATATCGACCGGCCGATCCGAGTCTGGAAGTGGCGACCCACCGGAACGAGTATCTCCGCGGCCCAACCCAATGCCGCCAAGCCCGAGGCGAACGGCGCCACCGCCTCGATCGCTATTTTACCCTTCACCAACATGTCGGGCGATCCGGAGCAGGAATATTTCTCCGACGGCATCACTGAGGACATCATCACCGATTTGTCGAAGATCGCCGGCCTGACAGTGATCGCGCGCAATTCGAGCTTCGCTTACAAGGGACGCGCCGTCGACGTTCGTGCCATCGGGCGCGACCTTGGCGTACGGTCGGTGCTCGAAGGCTCGATCCGCCGCGCCGGCCAGCGCGTCCGGATCACCGCGCAGCTCATCGATGCGACGAGCGGTGCGCACCTATGGGCCGACCGCTACGATCGCGATTTGACGGATATCTTCGAGGTCCAGGACGACGTCACTCAACGAATCGTCGGCGCGCTCAAGGTCACGCTCAGCCCGGCCGAAAAGGCGCAACTTGCCGACACCGCGACAGCCAGCGTCGAGGCGTACGATTACTCGCTTCGTGGCCGCGAGCTTTTGCTCGGTAACCCGAAGAACCGCTCGACATTCGAGCAGGCGAAAGCCTCCTTCCTGAAGGCGATCAACCTCGATCCCAACTACGCGCAAGCCTATGCGGGTCTCGGTTTTGCGTACATGTTCGATTACCAAAACCGTTGGAGCAACGATCCCGATGCCTCACTGCCGCTCGCCAAACGGTACGCCGAACAGGCGATCGAAAAGAACCCCAAGGAGCCGCTGGCGCGCGCGGTCGCGGCCGTGGCGGCAACGTTCGACGGGGACCTCGACCGGGCGCAGTCCCAGATCGGCATAGCGCTGTCGCTTAACCCGAATCTCGCTATGGCCTACAGCATTTCCGGCAGCATTCGCATGTATGCGGGACAACCGCTGGAAGCGATCCCCCTGATCGAGCGCGCCATGCGCCTCGACCCCGCGGCCAACACGCAATATCTGCACTTCCTGGGCATGGCGAACCTGCTCGCCGGCAAATACGAAACCGCAGCGGCTCTGTTCAAGCAGCGTATTGCCCTTGTCCCGGGAACGGATTTTTCACGATCCGCGCTGGCGTCCGCTCTCGGTCATCTCGACCAGATGGACGAGGCCCGCCGCGTTTGGCGCGAGCTCATGGAGATCAATCCGAAATACTCGTTCAACGAACATTTGAGTCGGCTGCCCTTCAAGCGGCAAGAGGATGCCCAGCGGCTCGCGGACGGTCTCGCGAAGGCCGGATTGTTGAACTGACGAGCTGCTGCAAAAGGCCGCGCTGAGGTGCCGCACCGAACAGCGCGCAGCGCGGCCGGTGCGGATTGAGGTGATGGGCGGCTCGAAGCCAAGAGCGACCATCCATCGCAAGCCCGTGTCTGGCATTCCGACACCGGCCCCGGTTGTCGTAAACGGCCTCTCGTGACACCATCGCCGCAGTGATTGGGTGTCAGGCTTCGAAGCACCATGCCGCGTAGGAAATTCGCCTGGGCCGCACTGCCCGACGAGAGGCTGCTGCAGCTTCGCCTCAAGGACCTCAAGGTCAGGGTCGAAGGCACGTGGCTCGAGGACTGCCTGCTCACGCTTCACGACGAGCTGGCCGAGCGCGGCATTCGCGTGCGGCCGCATGCTTGGATTTCAAGCGAGTGGTTCAGCCCGAACACCACGCCGGGCATCGCCATCCCGTTCTATCTGGCGCATCCGCGGCTGATGCGGCTGGAACGAAAAATGATCATCGATGTGGAGGGCGGCACTTGGTCGGAGTGCATGGCGATTCTTCGCCATGAAGCCGGTCACGTCGTGCAGCATGCCTATCAGCTCGATCGCCGCCGCCGCTGGCAACAGCTGTTTGGTCCCACCTCGAAACGCTATCCGCGCTACTACCGACCGAATCCGGCCAGCCGGAACTTTGTCCAGCATCTACGGCTGTGGTACGCGCAAAGTCATCCGGACGAGGATTTCGCCGAGACCTTTGCCGTGTGGCTGCGGCCGCGCTCGAACTGGCGCACCCGCTATGCCGGATGGCCGGCGCTGAAGAAGCTTAAATATGTCGACGAGCTGATGGCGGAAATCACCATGCAACGGCCGCTGCTCACCCATCGGGAACGTGTCGACCCTCTCAGCCGGCTGTCGGAGACGCTGGCCGAACATTACAAGAAAAAGCAGGCGCTCTATGCCTTCGATACGCCGAAAACCTACGACCGCGATTTGCAGCGGCTGTTCTCCGCCGATCCAAGCCATCGCCGGTCCGAAGCGGCGTCGTCGTTCATCAGGCGCCACCGCGGCAGGGTGAGAGAACTGGTGGCAAAGTGGACGGGCGAATATCAGCTCACGCTCGATGCCGTGCTCGACGACATTATTGCGCGGTGCCGCGAGCTTAATTTGCGCGCGGTCGGTCCCGAGCGCAAACTGGTTATGGAATTTACCGTGGTATTGACCGCGAAGACGATGCATGCGCTGTTCGGTCCGTCGCGGCGAAGGTGGATCGCATTATGAAGCGGCTGCGCGTCCTGGTGCTCGTCCACCCGGACCTGATACCCCCGGACTCCAGCAAGGGGTACAGCGAGCAGGAAATCAATGAGTGGAAAACGGAATACGATGTGGTGACGACGCTGCGTGCCGCCGGGCACGAGGTCCGGCCGCTCGGCGTGCATGACGAGCTCAAACCGATCCGCGACCAAGTCGACGGCTGGAAGCCGCACGTGGTGTTGACCTTGCTGGAGCAGTTTCGCGGCGAAGCGATCTACGACCAGAACGTCGCCAGCTATCTCGAGCTGATGCATATCCCCTATACCGGCTGCAATCCGCGCGGCCTGATGCTGGCGCGCGGCAAGGACCTGTCGAAGACGCTGGTGCACTACCATCGCATTGCGGTGCCGGCCTTTGCCGTGTTCCCGATGCGCCGCAAGGTCCGCCGCCCGGCGCGGTTGGCGCTGCCGCTGATCGTCAAGAGCCTGAACGAGGACGGCTCCTACGGCATCTCGCAAGCCTCCGTCGTCGACACCGATGCCAAGCTCGTCGAGCGCGTCGGCTTCATTCATGAGCGCATCGGCACTCCCGCCATTGCCGAGCAATATATCGAGGGCCGTGAACTCTATGTCGGAGTGATCGGCAACGACCGGCTGCGCGTGCTGCCGGTCTGGGAGCTGGAATTCGGCAATATGGCTCAAGGCGACTGGCCGATCGCCACCGAGAAGGCCAAGCACGATCCGGATTATCAGGAACGGCGCGGCATCTTGCACGGGCCGGCCAAGAACCTCGCGCCTGAACTAGCCGCCCGCATCCAGCGCATAGCCAAACGCATCTACCGCACGCTGGAGCTTGACGGCTATGCGCGCATCGATTTCCGTCTCTCCGCCGACGGCATTCCGTATTTTCTCGAAGCAAATCCCAATCCCGAAATAGCGGAGAGCCAGGAATTTGCCGCGGCGGCGCGACACGACGGCATCGCCTACCGGGATTTGCTGCATCGCATTCTGGCGCTCGGAATAAGCCGGGCTGCCTTGACCGTAACCGCGAGCTAAAGCGACACGCCCACTGATGGACCCGAGACCATGATGCCCAAACGACTTCTCGACGACGCCAACGAACTGTGCCGCTTGGGCGTCGCCGAACTCTCGGCAGGCTTCTCTGCCGGAAAGTTTACCCCGTTGGAAGTGGCGCAGGCGACGCTGGCGCGCGCCGAGCAAGTGCAGGAGCGCTTGAATGCCTTCTCGCTGATCGATGCGGAGGCGGCGCTGGCGATGGCGACGGAGTCGACGGCGCGGTGGCGAAGCGGCGCGCCGCTGTCGCCGATCGATGGTGTGCCCACGACCATCAAGGACATCGTGTGGGTCAAGGACCGGGCCATCAGGTACGGCAGTCGCACCACATCGACCCAGCCGTGCACGCAGGACGCGCCGTCGGTGAAGCGGCTGCGGGCCGCAGGCGCGGTGTTCATCGGCATTACGACAACCCCCGAATTTGGTTGGAAAGCGATCACGGAAAGCCCTTTGACCGGCATGACCCGAAATCCCTGGAATCCGCAGATGACGCCGGGCGGCTCGTCGGGTGGCGCCGTGGTCGCCGCGGCAACCGGCGCCGGCGTGCTGCATATCGGGACCGACGGCGGCGGTTCGATCCGGATTCCGTGTTCGCTCACCGGTGTGGTGGGATTGAAGCCGACCTTCGGTCGCGTTGCCGCCCATCCGCCGAGCGCATTCGGTACCGTTGCCCATATCGGGCCGATCGCCCGTTCAGCGGAAGATGCCGCCGCGATGCTCAACGTTATGGCCGGGCCGGATATCGACGACTGGAACCAGGGCGTCGGTGAGTTGCCGCCGCTCGCATGGACGCACGGCGTCCTCAAAGGAGCGCGCATCGGATTGTGGACCACACCGCCCCGTGGAGAAGTCGATTCGGAGGTCGCCGCCGCCGTCGCCAAGGCAGCCGGCAGGCTCGAGAATCTCGGCGCCCATGTTGAACCCATCGAACTGCCGGGCGAAGATCTGGGCGGGATATTCCGCACCCATTGGTATGCCGGAGCGGCCAACCGCTTTGCCGCGGTGCCGGCAGAACTTGCGCATTTGTGCGATCCCGGGTTTGTCGCTGTCGCCAAGGCCGGCTCGACCATATTGGCGTCCGCTCTGGTCGCCGCCCAGGGGCGTCGCGCAGCCTTCGGCGCTGCCATGGACAACCTCCTGGCGAAGCTTGACTTCATTGTCTCGCCGGCGACCCCGATCCCCGCCTTCGTCGTCGGCCCCGAGATTCCCGGCGATGTCATTCTCGATCGGAGTATCAACGCCGGCAGCTTCGCCTTTCCGATCAATCTCAGTCAGCAGCCGGCAGTCTCCACGCCGTGCGGCTTGACAGCCGCCGGCCTTCCCATCGGCCTGCAGTTTGTCGGCGCCAGAGGCGCGGACGGCAAAGTGCTGTCGGCGGCGCGCGACTTCGCGCGCGGCACTCGATAGAGCGTTACCGGAGAAAACCGCAAAATTTCCGCCTTCATCGGAGCGATGCCTGAATCCGGCCGCATAAAATAATGCCCCGCCCCGGGAGGAGAACAGGGGCGGGGCTTATACCGGCAATTGATGAAGGCGGAACCGGTATGTGCAAAAAAATATTCCATTGCGCCGCACGAGAACAACAGGGGTCACCTCGGGCAAATTGTCCCAAGGGCTCAGGTCGGCGTTGCGTTCAGCTGGCGCTCCCTACGGGACCGAGTGAAGTTAGCGAAATCAATGATTTAGAGCTAGGTTTGGGCAAAGAACCAGTCACTGAATTTCAAAGTGTTTCGGCAATGGCGCCCAAACCCTTTCAGTAGCGGTTATTGACTGGCGTCGGCCATTGCGTGCCTTCGTCCGTCACAGGTCGCGGCGCCTGAGTTTTTAGCAAGGCCATTACCGGAAAGTGCGCTTACCGCCGTGTTCAGCACCATGACTGACCGTAGTTAATGGTGCCCAGGAGAGGGGCGACCCAAATGAGCCCGATCAATAGCTTGTCGTGTCCCACCTTTGCCTAGTGTCCCATTTTATCCCAACGCTTATTTTCGAGATTGTCCCACCGGTCCTTAGCGGCTCTTACGGCGCGTGCCGGCCGCAGGAAGCTCACCCATGGGTCAAATCGAGAGGTCCTGGTTGTGTGTGGTGCCAAGGATTTGTTGAACACCCAGAATTAGCCACAGCCTTCGTATCGCTGTTTGAAGTTGCGAGCCTGGGCTGAGACGCACACCGTTATGCCCGGCTCAGAACCGGGGGATATTCGGGGATTTTAAATCTGAGCCCGGGCGGCCTTGACCGAGCCTTTTCACCGCGCATCGCGGCATTGGTCCTGGCCGCCTTTGTTTCGCTCCTAGGCCACAAAATGCGAACTTGCAGCAATCATCTGGGGATGGTATAGACTTTACTGTACACGGCACCCATCCCCCCGACATTCCCCCGAGGTGCCATGTGCAGTCTCCAATGGCCCCGCCGTGGCGTTGCGTATCAGCGGCGGGGTTTTTCTTTGCCCGATATTTCTCGTGCGGCACAGGGGTTCTCACCACCAGCACCCCATAGGATTCGCCGTATGCCTCTCTGATCCTAGCGGGCTCTACTTCTGATTCCTCTTCTCCGCGACCGAATTCACGCTCGTTGCAATTCATCAGATGCAGAAAAGCCGCGCAAATCCTGCCACTTATGGCAAAAGCGCCGATTTGTGCCGCGGATCACATCCTCAACCGTGGGGCGAGAGTAAGAATTTGCGTAGTGCTCCGAACATGGGAGGGAGCCATGAGCACGATGAGCCTGAATGTCGCCGTTCATCCGCATCGCAGGTTGCGTTGGAGCCAAGTGAAACAACGCCTTGTCGAGTGGCGGCGCCGCGCACGTTCGCGCGCCGAACTCGAGATGCTCAATGACAGGGTGTTGCAAGACATTGGCATGTCTCGCTGCACGGCTAATTTTGAGGCTTCCAAGCCGTTTTGGATGGCCTGATCACAGCGGCGTCCGTTGCCGCATGGCCCTAAGAGTACTGCGTAACGGATATTCGGTCGCATGGGCAACGCATTTGCTGGTCGCATTTACGTCGTAGCTGCGACCAGGAACGGGCAGACCGAATTTTGGGCAGCCGCAACGCCACGCAAGACGTCGGCGGTGGCAGTCCAGCAACTACTTCCAGCGGGATGGATGGCCGTTCCTACGGGCTGGCGCCTCACCCCCGAGAAGGTTGCGGAATTAAACATGTCCGCCAACAGCGTGCGCAAACTAAAATAGGCTCCCTGACCATCGCTCAATACACGGCCGGGGCACCAAACCCTCCACTCCCTTCTTTGAACTTTCAGGCTCCGCAGTCGCCTAAGCCTAAAACTCAGCCCACTCACGTGCGCGGGGCTTTTCTTTGTCAGATTAGTGCTTACATATGATATTTGCCTCCCCAGATATTATATCGATCAACGCCACAAAGGATGGGGTGTTTTTGCGGCACCGTCGCCGCGCAGGAGAGATTTGTTATGATTTCAGATAAGGCCCGACGATGGGCAGAAGCGGTTTTCAAAAAGGAAGAACGCGATCGGGATGGTCAAGCGGCGATGACCGAATATGAAGTTCAAGCCCGGCGTCAGCCCATGAGCCTTTATCGAGTGCGTCTGGTGCCTCCGGTTTAGCCCTGCAATCGGATATATCGTTCGAACCTCACGGCCTCGGGAATATCGCCGTGGCCTGGGCGGCCTCCGGAGGGTAGACCGGTGTGAGTTCGAGTTCCCCATCCTTGGGGATGAGCTGCCCGATGAGGTTCAAGAGACCGATCTGCGACCCGTCCGGTCCCAACTCGAAGGTCCCGTCCAGAGTTTTCAGCCGACCCGAAAGGCTGAAAAAGGCTTCTCGCAACGCCCGTTGGTCGAGGCTCTCGGTAACCGAGAGCGCCTTTTCGATGACGAGGCCGGTATTGTACCCCGCCAGTGCATTGAAACCGAACTCGAGTTGCTCGCCTGCGTAACGCTTCTCGAATGCGGCGCGAAACTCCTTCAGGTTCATGCCGAAGTCGGGCTTGGCCTCGTAGGTGGTGGGGGTCACGTAGGTGAGCACGTATTGTAGACCCCTGGCTCCTACACCGTGCAACAGCACCCCCCGTTCAATTCCCGGATAGATGCCGAACACCATTGGAAACTTGACTCCGCTCTCAAGAAGATTGCGGAAGAAGGCGATCTCGTTCGCTGGATAGCCGAGGCTGATCACGAGGTCCGGCTTGGTCGCCGCGATATTGTTGATGATCACCGTATAATTTGACGTCTCGGTCGGCACTCCGCTGTCGAACACGAGATCAAGCCCGGTCGCGGCGGCCGCCTTGACGCCGTTGCGCACGACTTTCGCCTGGGTCGCCGTGAAGTCGTTGGTGCAATACACCATGGCGACGCGCTTGACGCCCAGCTTGGTCGCCTGCGTCGCGATGTACCCGACGAGCACGCTCGCCCACGGCTCCGAGGATGGTGCCGATACGGCGACGATGTACGGATTGTCCGGAGAGAACAGGCTGGCCCCAGTCCCGGTCTGATCGATGAGCAGGCGCTTGTTGTTTCGCGCGATCGGCACGGCGACCGAGGTGAGAACGGTGCCCGAGTCCGCGATCAACAGATCGACTTTGTCGCGGGTGATAAGCTGATTGTAGAGCGTTGCGGCGGTCGAGGTCGAGCTTTGGTCGTCGTAGTCGATCAGCTCGATGGGAATCTTCCTGTTGAATGGTCTGACGAACGCGCCGCCCGCGGCGTTCTTCATCTCGACCCATAGCTGCAGGCCGCGATGGGCGGTCAGCGAGATGCTGGCATAGCGCCCCGCGGCGGCATAGAGCGAGCCAAGCTTAATCGATGGCGGCGCCTCGGCGGCGTGCGCCGATCCGATGCAGCAGAATGTGTGGAAGAATGCCGCTGCCGCGAAGATCCAACAGGTTCTCATCGCGTATTGACCGGCAGCCAGGAGTGCCGAGATCGACATTGCTCCTCCGACCATGGATCAGGCCTCCTGATGTGGCACCGCACCTTGCGCCATGATCTCGTCGTTGTGCTCGCCAATGCGTGGGGCGGGGCGCCGAATCGGCGGTCGCACGCCGTCGAACTTGATGGGAAGGCCCACGCATGGCTTGCCGATCCCGGGGACTTCCTGAAGGATCTCGACCGCGTCGGTTTGCGCTTCGCTGGCAAGTTCGGGGAAGGTGTTGATCGGGGCGCAGGGGACGCCCGCGGCCTCCAGCAGCTCGATCCATTCGGCGCGGCTCTTGCCGCGCATGATCGCGTCGATCTGCGGCATGAGTGCGTCCCGGTTGGCGAGGCGCTGCGCATTGGTGCCAAAACGCGGATCGTTTTTCCATTCCGGCCGCCCGAGCGCGCCTGCGAATTTCGCGAACAGGCGGTCATTCGCCGTCGCCACCACAATCTCGCCGTCGCGTGTGTCGAGCGCCTGAAACACGATGATCCGACTCGACCCGGTCCGGTGACGCGCCGGCGCCGTACCCATCGCCTTGTAGGCGCCGAAGCTGAGCTTGAGCCAGCCAAGCGCGGTCTCGAACAGCGAGGTGTCGACGAGGCAGCCCTCCCCGGTGAATTGCCGGCGATAGAGCGCCGCGACTACGCCGATCGCCGCCCACATGCCGGTGCCGAGATCAAGCAACTGCACGCCGATCCGCGTCGGCGGCGCCTCAGGCGCGCCGTTGACGCTGAACAGTCCGGCAAAAGCCTGCACGATCGGTTCGTAGCCGGGCTTCATCTTCATCGGACCGGTGTCGCCGAACGCCCACAGCGAGCAATAAATCAGCCGCGGATATGCCGCGCGCAGAGATCTGCCGTCGAGGCCGAGATCCTCCATCGCTCCCGGGCGCATGTTCTGCACGAGCACGTCGCACTCGCCGATGTACGTCTTGAGCCAGTCGATCGCTCCGGGATCACGCAGATCAAGCGCCAAACCCCGCTTGTTGTAGTTCATGGTATGAAACGTGTAGGACGCATCCGGGGTGAGCGGCTCGCCCCAGTAGCGTGTGTCGTCACCGCTTTCCGGCCGCTCGACCTTGACCACGTCGGCACCGAGACTCGCGAGGATTTGTCCCGTAGAGGGACCCGCCACGTTCTGGGCGACCTCGATCACCTTTATTCCGTGCAACGGCAACATCGCCGGCCTCACTTGATCCTACAGCATCTCCGGGCGCGCCGGCTGATGATCCTGCCGGACACCGTGAGCATCCGGTCGCCCCTATTAGTGTACGCCTACCGACCCTCCGGGAAGGTATCCTATTCGGTAGATTTTCGTCGCTATCTGCCCAAAAGCTGAGCGGCGACGAAAGTATCTACCACGACGACCAACCGTGATTGGCCGATTGTCATCGGCGCCTGACTGGAGGCAAACGGAGCAGTGCGGCACGCCGCAAGGCGGTGTCGTCAGTCCTCTGTTAGCCAACCTGTACATGAACCGGTTCCTGAAGCATTGGCGGTTCACCGGATGCGGGGAAGCGTTTCGAGCGCAGATCATCGCGTACGCCGATGACTTCGTCATCCTCAGCTGCGGTCATGCAGTGGAGGCAATGATGTGGACAAAGGCGGTGATGACAAAGCTAGGGCTGAGTCTGAACGAGGCCAAAACTTCGATCAGGGACGCCCGGAAGGAACGCTTCGAGTTCCTTGGTTACTCGCGCTGATCTTCGCCTTGATCCGCTGCACACTCTTCTTGGATGGGCTTGCGCCCAGATAGCCGGGGGGCGGAGAACGCCCACTCGGCATTCCGACGATGGCGACATCGTGATCATCGATGATCCCTTGAGTTCGATCGATGCGCTTTCGGACAGAAACATCCAACGGGTCAATGACTGGTACAACACTAACTTTCCGATGCGCCTCGACAACAAGCAGGAAGGCGCCATCATTGTCGTCATGCAGCGTCTCGACGACCTGGATCTGACCGGCACCCTACTCCGCTCCTCCTCCGAGAATTATGAGCGGTTAAAAATTCCAGCGACTGCCGAGCAGAACGAAAGAATCCAGATCGGCGACAAAAAGTATCATTTCCGTCGTGCTGGCGATGTTCTTCACCCCGAGCGCGAACCGCTACCGTATCTTGAAGCGATCCGTTCTCGTTCACCTGAAATGTTCGCGGCCCAGTACCAACAAGCTCCATTCCCGCGCGGCGGCGTCATAATTCCGCTGAAGTGGGTGCGCTACTACGATCAACTGCCGGATCGGACGTCATCTTCCCTCGTCGTTCAAAGTTGGGATACCGCATCCGGGGTTGGAGTATCGAACGATTGGTCGGTGTGCACCACCTGGCTGCTTCATGACCGTAGGTATTATCTGATGCATGTGTTGCGCGAACGGCTCGATTATCCATCCTTGAAGGCCCGAGCTATTGCGCATGCTCACGAGTACAAACCCAATAAAATTCTGATCGAGGATACTGGCGTAGGCAAGGGGCTCGTGCCTGAACTGAAAAACGCCGGCCTCACGGCAATTGCGGTCAAGCCAGAGGGCAACAAGAAAACTCGCATGTCAATCCAATCGGCGAAATTCGAAGCTGGCTTGGTATTTTTGCCGAAACAAGCGTGGTGGCTCGCCGATTATGAGGCTGAGCTGTTCAATTTTCCGAACGTACTTTTTGATGACCAGGTCGACAGCACTTCTCAGGCTTTGGCCTGCCCTCACTCCACTTTTAGTATACTGGCACTCGCTGATGGCATGGAAGGACTAGTCTATGGGCTTGCGTTTCAAAAACTTTTGCCGGGGCGGTAATCGGCGATGGGAACGTAGGCGCGGCGTGGAGGCCTGACAACACTAGGTGCGCGGTTTTGCTTGTAAGCGTGGTGCGCAAGCATCACTTGCTCCCAAGATCAGACGCAGTCGAGAGATCGGCGCCGTCATGACGGCGGCCCTCGGTTTTGACGGCGGGGTTCCGCGGAGCGCATTGCAGGGCGTTGGAGACTCGGACGACGCGGCTTCGTCTTGAGCCACACCCGTTATCCTTCCTTCACTTGCCGGTTCCGTAGCCACGCCCCGGGGCCACCACCGTTCTCGTCGATGAACTTGACGCCGGCCGCACCTTCATTTGCCACCGTGGTGGTATCCGTGGATGCTCTAATTGGATGAGAATTCTCAGGCTGCGATCGGATTGATCCAGCGCAATCCCTGAAACCGCGCAAAATCGCCGTCCGTGGAGTAGAGCGTCAGCCCGTGTTCCACCGCCAATGCTGCGAGATGAGCGTCTGGCACGAGGTTACCGTGGACGCCAGGTAGCGTAAGAAATTTGCCCAATATATCGGCGTGCCGTTCCGTAGCTTGCGGTACCCAAGCCGTCTCAGATGAAAGCCATGCGCGCACTTGCTGCCAAGCATCGCTAATTGGTTCAGGCTGTTCGAACACACGCGGATTTGTGACCAGGCGCAGGAATGCGAGCAAGCTGGCCCAAGGTAGGCCGACCGGGGCAGAAGCGTTCAGTTGTTCATCAAGCCAATCCCGCGCGAGATTGTGCTGAGCGAATGAGCTCACATGCGCATAGATGAGGATATTGGCATCGATCAGTATCACTTGAAGCTTTCGCCTTCGACAATGGCGAGCGCCTCGCCAATGTTGTCGATGCTGGCGATGCGCACGCGACCGAGCGCCACCGCTCGCGTGCGCAGGGACTCGCGCGTTTTACGTCGCCTGCCCATGTCGTCGAGGCCACGACGCAGCGCTTCGTTGACTAGGTGTTTCAGACTGATGCGACGGCTGCGGCGCAATCGTTCGAGCGTCGCGGCCACATCATCATCGAGGGTCAACGTGGTTCGCATCATCGAGTCATATGCGGGTTGATGTCTTGATGTCAACCGGGCAACGATTTTGCGCCGAGGGCACGGTTTGCGCGAAGCGAAGGTAGTGAGCGCCTGAGGGCTGGCGGCCGCGGATCAAGCACGGCTGCTTGGCCACGAATCAGACGCTGGCTTGGCGGACACGAGCTGCCGTACCGCCTTGAGCAGAATGAATCCCCAATCCGTTCATGCCGCCGTTCGCTAACGCCGGTCCAGTGGACCAACGTCTGAGTCACTTCATCGGATCGATGTCGATTTTGCTGCCGCTGGGCGGCTCGGTCGCCGAAGTGCGGCGGACGCAGGAGAAGACCCTGTTTGTGCCGATGGAGGCCGTTCCCAGATCTAGCGACTCCTAGCTCTTTTTCGGTTGCCGCTTTCGCAACCGGACCCGGCCCCGCCGTTTTCATTTCATGCTGCTGCGTGGTCGATGATCGGTTCGATCTTGTCGAGCTTCTTGCCGATCTCGCGTTTGGCGATTTCCACATCGTAGCGGTTCTGTAGATTCATCCACAGTTGTGCGGAGGTGCCGAGAGCCTTGCCGAGACGCAGCGCTGTATCGGCGGTGATCCCGGTTGTTTCCGCCGCGATGCGCTCAATACGCGTGCGGGGTAGATCACAAGCCTTGGCAAGCGCGCCAGCAGACAAATTGAGCGGGAAAAGAAATTCTTCTCGCAAAACTTCGCTGGGATGCATGGGAGCAAGCTTTTTGGCCATTTTTGTCATTCCTATGGGCGGTTATTCAAAGTTAGTGGTAATCGACGATCTCTACGTCTTTCGGTCCTTCATTAGTCCAGATGAAGCATACCCGAAACTGCCCCGCAGACGCCGACGCAGCCGACGGTGTCGAGGGACCATTTGACGCCAGCTACCGGTATTCGGTAGTATGCTGCACTGCAATATGAAGACGAAGCCAAAGCGGCGACGAATTTCGCGAAGCACGGCATCACCTTTGGTTTGGGTTCAAAACTCCTCCTCTGCGTTTGTTCCAAGCACTCGGCAAGCGTTTATCGGCTGCGTTTTGTGTTTGCTTTCGTCCCCAAAAATTCGTATATTACGGATATCACATGTATTACGGACGATCAGGAACAACCTATGTCCATCGTGACCTCTGCCGAGTTTCAGCGGAATTTGGGTCTCTACCAGGATAAGGCTCTCGCCGAGCCGGTGGTTATCACCAAAAACGGGCGCGAACGGCTCGTGCTTGTTTCCGTCGAGGAATACCACCGCCTGAAGCGTCGCGATCGCCGCGCCCTGGCGGTCGAAGATCTGTCAGCGGAACAGATTGTCGCACTCGAAAAGGCTCGCATGCCCAAGGGGCACGAGCATCTTGACGCTGAATTGAAAGACTGGAGACCGTGAACATTCCACAGCCGGAGCCGGGCCTTGTTATCCGGTACTCCTATTTGTGGCTCAGCGAATATCAAGCCGGACAAGAAGAGGGCACGAAGGACAGGCCGTGTGCCGTCATTCTCGCGCTAGATGATGAAGACGGTGAAACGCGGGTTCTTGTCCTTCCAATCACCCACACGCCGCCGTTCGATCCGTCGACAGCCGTCGAGATTCCGCTGCACACCAAGCAGCGTCTCGGATTGGACTTCGAGCGCTCATGGATTGTCCTAAGCGAGGCCAACGAATTCTTCTGGCCGGGTGCGGATTTGCGGCCGATCCCCAATGCCGATCCGAGCACAATCGCTTACGGCTTTCTCCCGCCTCGGCTTTTCAATCATGTGCGTGAGCGTTTCGTTGCTTTCGTTAAAAGTCGCAAGGCCAAGCGCGTGACACGGACTGAATAATATTAGCCAAGCAATCCTTTGGCGGGCCCACCGTGCACATGCGACGATTATCATGGTCTCAATTGGTCAGCAAAGAAAGCGTACTAGGCCAGATCGTAACTGGCGGGAAGCGATACTCCGGCTTGAGGGCGCCTATTCCGAAAACACTCTCCGCAGCCTCGACGCAGTCGAGATGCTTGCGTCGGCCGACAGCTTTGCGATCGTCGCCTTCGGCGACTCGATTACCGACGGCACGGCTTCAACCTTGAACGGCGACGATCGCTGGCCGGACGTGCTCTTACGTCGCCTCCAAGCGATCTACGGAAACCGGGTTGCCGTGGTCAATGCCGGCATTGGCGGCAACCAAGTAGTGGGGCCGCCGGAGTACGGACCGCAGAAGCCGTTTCCCGGCGGGCCGTCGGCACTAATGCGCATTGACCGCGACGTGATGGAACTGTCGGGCGTGTCAGCGATGATCTGGCTCGAAGGAACCAACGACTTCAGTCGTAACGGCAATGCATCGGTCGAGACGGTGATCAACGGCATGAAAGAAATTGTCGGCCGCATTCGCGCAAAGCGGCCGGAGCTTCGCGTGTTCGGCGCGACTGTCTTGACCGCGCTCGGCTCCACGAGCGCCGCTCACGGCTTCCCTGAGCAGGACGAGAAACGGCGGGCGCTCAATGATTTCATCCGCAAGTCCGGATTGTTCGACCGGGTGGTCGATTTCGACCGGGTAACGCTCGACGCGCAGTCCGGCGGTCTCAAGCCGGAATTTGTACCGGAGAGCACGACCGGCGGACCGGGCGATAGGCTGCATCCTAATCACGCGGGGTACCTCGCAATGGGGATGACAATCGACCTCAATCTATTCAAGCGCACTCCATAATTGTTGATGGCAACTTTGGGTCAACAGCGCCGTTTCGAGTGAGCGCCAGCGACTTCCGCAATTCCCCTGAGAGCTGACATTCGCGTGCGCCGCAACATCGGACGCGCTGGGCCACTAACGGGAGTTATGCTGTCGGCCGCGATGTGGGTAGCCGTTACGGGCTTGCTTCCTAGCTAGTGTACGCCGTAGCGGGCAAATTGCTCGGCAATGTCAGGGATTATTGCCTTGGCAGCAGAAATATCGGTATCGGCACCAGATCTATCTTGTTTCTCCCTTGCCAAGCCACGACCGTATAACACGATAGCTTTATTCAGACCGACCATTTTTGGATCGTTCTGGAGTGCTGCATCATAATCACCTACCGCCTTATCGAAAAGGCCGGCTTTCAAATAAGCGAAACCTCGAGTACCCAGCGTGGCGGCATTGTTGGGGTTAAGACGTAGTGATTCATTGCAATCGGATAGTGCATCGGTCAAATGCCCGATGACAACTCGTGTCCAACAACGGTTATGCAGCGCCACCGCGGAGTTGGGATTTAGCCGGATTGCCTCGTCATAATCGGCAACGGCGCGCTCGATTTGATTCTGTTCCGAATAAGCACGGCCGCGGTTGTCAAAGGCAGTCGCCATAGTGGGGTTGAGCCGAATCGCTTGATCGTAGTCCGCAATGGCACGATTGAAGTCCCCAGTGGCCGCGTAGGCATTGCCGCGATTGTAGAGCGCCTCCGACAGACCATGTGCGTTGCCTCGCCCTGAATCGATCAGCGCGGTACACCCCGAGATTTGCTGCTCTGTCGATGCATCGTTCTTGCCACTGCACCAATCAAGTTGTTGCGAAAACGTCGATGGACCCGAGAAGCTTACGCTGTAATAAAATTTCGTATTGCCAAAGCACAGACTTACGACAACAACACCAACGACCGACAGTAACAACATAATGGCGATATTACGTAACCGATTACGAGATGGCGCCTGTTCCCTTTTTGGAGGCACATATCGTCTGCGTCCAAACGTCGACTGACCGAACGGCTTCATATCGGACTTCCTGTGCTTGACGAAACAGCAATAGCTTGGATCAGGGAATTTAGCTGCGACTTAGCTAGTAGAAATAATTGACGGACTGATTGATGAAATTCCTCACACCGTAAGACGCGGAGACACTTTGTATTAACATTTCTCAAGCAATCGAATGAACCTTTCGCAATGCGGCAATTGATTGCTGCGAAGCGCCGCTTTAGGTCAACACCGCCGGATCGCGCGCAGTTCAGCCACGTCCGCTATGCCTCCAATCGCTCCCAAAATGGTGCGCCGCGGCGAACGTCGAAAGGGGCCAGCAGCGGGCTCATGCACTCGAAATCGGTTGTCAGGCGTGCAACTCGTCAAGCAGCCCCTTGGCCTTTTTCAGATCGAGCGTATCGAAGCCTTCGGTGAACGAGCCATAGACCGGAGCGAGAAGATCACGGGCCGCATCCCGCTTGCCCTGATCACGCCAGAGCCGCGCCATGCTCATCGCCGCGCCATGCTCATCGCCGCGCGCAGTTCCAAGTCGGATAAGGCCTCGGCGAACCCCATCGAGATGCCGGCGCCTACCGCAGCCGCGAGCCCGACCAGGAATGTCGACCAGGTGTGGGTGACCTTCACGCACACACCGCCAATATGGCATCTCTGGGCCTTTACACGATCGCAGGTTCGTCACCACGGCTGATGCGGGTATTATGGTGCAAACGGCACAAACGGGTCTGACGGTATCGCGCCGCGGGCCACCGACCATGAAACACTCGTCCGAGAATCAGCAGCAGGAGGTACTTGCCGGTCTCGTCGAGCGCGTCACGTACCATAATGCCGAGAACGGCTTTTGCGTTCTGCGGACCAAGGCGCGCGGGCATCGTGATGTCGTGACCGTTGTCGGCCATGCCGCAACCATTGCCGCCGGTGAGTGGATCACGGCGTCGGGCGAATGGGTCAATGATCGGACACACGGCCAGCAGTTCAAGGCAAGGTTCCTGCGCACATCGCCTCCGACCTCGGCCGACGGCATCGAGAAGTACCTCTCGTCCGGCATGATCCGGGGCATTGGCCCGGCCTACGCCAGGAAGCTCCTGCGCGCCTTCGGCGAGAAGGTCTTTGACGTGATCGAGGCGGCGCCGGACCGGCTACGCGAGGTCGACGGCATCGGGCCGGTCCGCGCTGCCAGCATTCTCGCCGCCTGGGCCGAGCAAAAGGCGGTGCGGGAAATCATGGTCTTCCTGCACAGCCACGGTGTCGGCACGGCGCGGGCGGTGCGCATCTACAAGACCTACGGCCCTGACGCCATACAGGTCATGACCGAAAACCCGTATCGCCTGGCGCGCGACATCCGCGGCATCGGCTTCAAGACGGCCGACGCGATCGCCATGAAGCTCGGCATCGAGAAGACCGCCATCGTGCGGGTCCGCGCCGGTATCTCCTATGCGCTGACCGAGGCCATGGACGAGGGCCATTGCGGCTTGCCTACGGAAGAGCTGATACCGCTTGCCGAGAAGCTGCTCGAGGTCCCGCAGGAGCTCATCCGCACTGCGCTCGATCTCGAGCTGCAGGAGGGCACGGTGGTCGCCGACCGGGTTGGCGAAACACCCTGTGTATTTCTGGCCGGCTTGCATAAGGCGGAGCGCGCCATCGCCGAGCGGCTGATCCGCCTTGCGAACGGCAAGCTGCCTTGGCCCTGGATCGATCCCGACAAGGCCTTGCCGTGGGTCGAGGGGCGTATCGGTCTTGCCCTTGCTGAAAGCCAGGTCGCCGCAATCCGGCTCGCACTGATGTCAAAGGTGCTGGTCATGACCGGCGGCCCCGGCGTTGGCAAAACGACCATCGTCAATGCCATCCTGCGTATCCTCGCGGCGAAGGGCACCCACCTTCTGCTGTGCGCTCCGACCGGCCGCGCTGCGAAACGCATGACCGAGGCGACCGGCTTTGAGGCCAAGACCATCCACCGGCTGCTGGAGGTCGACCCCAAGGGCGGCGGCTTCAAGCGCGGCGACGACAACCCGCTCGACTGCGACTTGTTAGTTGTCGACGAGACCTCCATGGTCGATGTCATGCTGATGCAGGCACTCATGAAGGCAGTCCCAGATAGGGCTGCCCTTTTGATCGTTGGCGACATCGACCAGCTTCCCTCGGTTGGGCCCGGCCAGGTGCTGGCCGATGTCATCTCGTCCGGCGCGGTACCGGTGGTGCGCCTTACCGAAGTTTTCCGGCAGGCGGCCCAAAGTCAGATCATCGTCAACGCCCACCGCATCAATCAAGGTGTCATTCCCGATCTTCGCAAGCCCGAAACCGAGAGCGACTTCTATTTTGTCGAGGCTGACAATCCCGAGACCGCGGTTCCGCGCATCATCGAGCTGGTCAAAACCCGCATCCCGCGCCGCTTCGGTCTCGATCCAATCCGCGATGTCCAGGTTCTCTGCCCGATGAACCGCGGCGGCGTCGGGGCACGCTCCCTCAACATCGAGATCCAGGCCGCATTGAATCCGGCGGGCGAGCGCAAGATCGAGAGATTTGGCTGGACTTTTGCGCCCGGCGACAAGGTCATGCAGATCGAGAACGACTATGACAAGGAGGTCTACAACGGCGACATTGGGTTTGTAGCGGACGTTGAGCCTGAGGAAGGCAAACTCACCGCCAGCTTCGACGGGCGCTCGGTCACCTACGGATTTGGCGAGCTCGACGCCCTGGTGCCGGCATACGCCGCGAGCATCCACAAGAGCCAAGGATCGGAATATCCAGCCGTGGTGATCCCGGTCATGACGCAGCACTACGCCATGCTGCAGCGTAATTTGCTCTACACCGGCGTCACCCGCGGCAAGCGGCTTGTCGTTCTGGTTGGGCAGAAAAAGGCCATCGCCATCGCGGTGCGCAACGTCTCGGGCCGGAGGCGTTGGTCGAAGCTGAGCGAGCGGCTGGCAACGAAAACGTCTATGAGCACGGATCATAGAAGGTTAGAATGATGAATTCCAGCAAAGCGCATAAAATCTGGATCGAGCAGTGCGAGGCAACTCAAACGATCAGGGCTCGATTTGGACTCAACGCAGCTTTCGATTATATCGTCGGCGAGAAATTGATAAATTTTGCCGACGCGGCATTCCGTCATCGCGATTTTGCGCAAGAGCTGCCGCGATTTATTTCAGAAGTGAGAAGAATGTTCACTCCCGAAGAGATCGCGGCGCAGCTGACGCGCATCGAGCGCAATCGGAACCAAAAAGACGAAGACGTTGTGGACGAGGACGATCCTCTTGATGAGGATCCGGCGAGTATCGCAGAGCGAGCTCGGCAGTTCATGACGATCAAGGAATTATTGACCGCAACTACGCTTGGCACTTCGTGACCAATTCGAGCTTGCGAAATGCCCTTGGATGAATGAACTCATGCAGGTCCCCTGGCACTAGCCGACATGGCAGGTCGGATCATGAGAATGTATTTGTTATGATGATGCTGGCACCCGTTCTTACGCCACGTGGTTTGCTGACCCTGCGGCAAGCGGGTGAGGGACTAGCGTTGGAGCCGGAACGGGGCACGCGGCTGGAGAAGGCGTTCATGCGAGGGTCCGGACATGGACTCTTGTGTCTGGGCGCCGATGAAGTCGGAACAGCTCTCCCGCCGGTGCTGTCGTATTGGCGGGAGGTTGGGGCGTGCTATGTGGCCGCGCTCTGCGCACTTCCTGGTGTTGCCGAAGGTGCTACCAAGCCGCGCGTATCCATTCCCGAAAAGAACGAATTGGACCAGATCGCCGCGGCCGTTCCGCCCATGATCGGCGCGGAATACCTGACGGCAGATGTGCTGGCCGATCTGTGGCGCAGCATGGATGCGGCTTTCGATGCCGAACTCGCGGAAGCCACGCTCTCCGTCCAGGAGTTCCTCAAGCGCCGTCATCCGGCCTGGAACCTGGTCGGGCGTGTACATTTCAACCTTGCCGAGAATAGGAAGGACGAGGAGGCTCCATTTGCCTTTCTGGCGACCTATACGACACGGCTTTCGGCTGCGGCCAAGGCGCAGCATCTGCCGCTCGGGAAGGCTTTGCAGGAGTATGCCGGCGCGAGGAATCGCGAGCGCCTACTGTCGCTGCTAATGCCGGTCCAGCGCGCCGGCGAACACTGCCCTTGGCTGAAGACCATGATCGACGCGGGCGAAATTTTTCACCCGCTGCGCTGGAGCCCGCAACAGGCACTGCAATTTCTTAAAGACGTTCCCGCGCTCGAAAGCGCCGGGGTGGTTGTACGGATGCCGGCCAGTTGGCGCATGAACCGCCCTGCACGCCCGCAGGTGAAGGCAACAATCGGAGACAATGCCCCATCGCGGTTGGGACTGGATGCGCTGCTCACCTTCCGGATGGAAGTGACGCTCGATGGCGAAAGCCTCTCGGCGGCCGAGATCAAGCGATTACTGGCACAGTCCGACGGGTTGGCGTTGATCCGTGGCAAATGGGTCGAAGTCGACCATGACCGATTAGGCCGGACTCTTGAACAATTCGAGGCGATTGAGCGCCGCGCTGTCACCGAAGGCTTGTCGTTTGGTGAGGCGATGCGCATGCTGGCCGGAGCGAGCATCGCCGAGGACGGGACCGCCGGACAGACCGACATTGACTGGAGCCAGACGGTAGCTGGTCCGTGGCTGGCGCAGACGCTTGCCGCTTTACGCAGCCCCGAAGGGCTCGCGCGTATAGATCCCGGTCGGTCTTTTCGGGGTACGCTCCGCCCTTATCAGCAGGCTGGGGTGCAATGGCTCTATCTGCTCACGCAGCTCAGGCTCGGGGCCTGCCTTGCGGATGACATGGGGCTCGGCAAGACGATCCAGGTCCTGTCGCTGCTGCTGGTTCTGAAGCACGAAACGAAAGTCGGGCATAAACCGTGTCTTCTGGTGGCGCCAGCCTCGCTGCTTGCCAACTGGGTTTCGGAGGTTGCGCGTTTTGCACCGAGTCTCAAGGCAATCGTGGTGCATCCCTCGGCAGCGCCGGGCGAGAACCTGAAGACCGACGGCGCCGACAATCTGGCGGATCTCGATCTGGTCATCACGAGCTACGGATATCTCGCCCGCGTACCATGGCTGAGTAGCGCAGCGTGGCGAATGATGGTGCTTGACGAGGCGCAGGCAATCAAGAATCCATCGGCCAAGCAGACGAGAGCCGTCAAGCAATTGCAGGCCGAAATGCGCATTGCACTCACCGGAACGCCAATCGAGAACCGGCTCGGCGACCTCTGGTCAATCTTCGACTTCCTCAATCCTGGACTGTTGGGATCGTCGAAGCATTTTTCGGCCTTCGTCAAACATCTCGCCGAACGGCCTCATAACTCCTACGGACCACTCCGCGATCTTGTACGTCCCTACATCTTACGGCGCTTGAAGACCGACAAGAGCATCATTGCAGATTTGCCTGACAAGACCGAGGTGAAAACCTTCTGCCCCCTGAGCAATAAGCAGGCGGCACTTTACCAGCAAGCGGTACAAGATTTGGCAAGCCATCTCGAAGATGTTGACGGCATCAAGCGCCGGGGCGTCGTTCTGGCCTTTCTCATGCGGTTGAAACAGATCTGCAACCATCCATCGCAGTGGCTCGGCGACGGCGCATGGATGGAGGAGGATAGCGGCAAGCTTGCGCGTTTACGCGACATCGCGGAGGTCATTGCCGCCAAGCAGGAGAAAGCGCTGATCTTCACCCAATTCAAAGAGGTAACGACGCCGCTGCAGGCATTCCTGGGCTCCGTGTTTGGGCAGCCCGGTCTCGTTCTGCATGGCGAGACGCCAGTCAAACAGCGCAAGGACCTGGTGCGGCAGTTCCAGGACGACGACAACGTCCCGTTCTTCGTGCTCTCCGTCAAGGCAGGGGGTACTGGCCTCAATCTCACCGCAGCCTCGCACGTCATCCATTTCGACCGGTGGTGGAACCCGGCTGTGGAAAACCAGGCCACCGACCGGGCCTTCCGAATCGGGCAGAATAAGAATGTACTTGTGCACAAGTTCATTTGCCGTGGCACGGTCGAGGAAAAGATCGACCAGATGATCGAGTCCAAGAAGCAATTGGCTGGAGATTTTCTGAGCGCCGGGGCGGACACGCTGCTGACCGAGATGAAGGACGCGGAATTACTCAAGCTTGTCGCTCTCGATCTAAATGCCGCGATGAAGGAGGGGTGATGGATGAGCTACTTCGGATGGCGGCCCTATGTGCCGGTAGCCGAGAAACGGCGACAAGCAGAACGCAAACTTGCTAAGCTCAAGAAACAGGGACAATTCGTTGCGCCTGTGACGATCGAGGGCCGCATGATTGCCAAGAGTTTCTGGGGCAAATCGTGGTGCGGAAACCTCGAACGATACAGCGACTATGAGAATCGCCTTCCGCGTGGCCGCACTTACGTTCGCAATGGCTCTGTTGTCGACCTGAAAATAACGAAGGGCGAAGTCGCCGCGATGGTCGCGGGTTCTAAGCTCTACGAAGTCAAGATTGCCATCAAACCTGTGACCGCGACGCGCTGGAAGGCCATTTGTCGCGATTGCGCCGGGACTATCGATTCATTGGTTGAGTTGTTGCAGGGCCGGCTGGCCAAAGGCGTCATGGATCGGATCTGCCGGGAGGGCGATGGCCTATTTCCCGCGCCGGGCGAAATACGGCTGTCCTGCAGTTGTCCGGACTGGGCCGACATGTGCAAGCATGTTGCGGCGGTGCTCTATGGCGTCGGTGCCCGGCTCGACGAAATGCCTCGCCTACTTTTTGTGCTGCGCGACGTGGATGAAAGTGAATTGCTCGCGAGTGTCGAACAGGATCTTCCGCTGACAAGAGCAACGCTGAGCGCGGAAAAGGTTCTCGACGACAGCGATGTTGCCGCCCTTTTCGGGCTGGAAATGACGGAAACCACCCGTATAGATGCTCCCGCGCCGACCGCCCCAAAACCGCCGCCGCGGTCGAATACGCCTAGCAAAAAGCCTACCCAATCGAGATCACCAGCCGTCAAGAAAAGAAACTCATCTCGCATAGCGCGGACCAAGCCCGAGCCTAAGTGGGCAGTGCTCGTGCATGCCCGGAAAAGGCGCGCGCAGCGGCGGCTTAAACATCCCGTATGACTGTACCGGCCGAGTTAAACAATTTCTGTTCTTCCTTCGAAAGCCGCACTCTGCGTCGTGTCGCCCAATTGCAGATTTGCCCCTGCCGAATCTCCCCGAATTTGCTGCGATGCAAAAGGTCGTTCATGGCCCATTTCGACGTTCGCCGCGACGCATCAATACTTCCGCAGTTCGAACACAAGCGGACATTGCGCGGAGATTATCGACCCGTGTCAACTTCAGGATCTATACTCGACGCTCAAGCGGATACAGTTGATCTTCGCGCCGGCAAACCCAGCAATTTCCGTGTTTTGGCGTCGAGCTGCCAGTACTCGCCGCACGCGGTCAATCGGTCGTTGAGATAAATCTCGGCCTGGTCCAGCCGATCCGCGAACGTCGCCGGCTTGTCGTCACGTCCGCTCCAGAAATCATTGAATAGCGCTCTGACCAATTCGCGACGACGCTGGATTTCCTGCTGGTCAGGTGAAATGGAGGCCACACCAGTGACCTGACCGTCCTGGCCGATCTTCGCATCAGCGGCGACAGCGGAAATCGCCGTCGGTGTTGCAGTGGCAATTTCGGTCGCGGTGGCAACGGCTCCGCCCCCCTCCGCCACGCTCTCGGCGCGACTTTCAGCCGCGATATCCGATACAAGAGGCGGCGCTCGCGAAAAAATATCGCTAAGCTTCGTGAATGCCGCAGCGATCCGCGCGAACCACTGCAAGATACTTCCCACCGGGCCTCTCATGGGGTGACGCCGTCAGCATTGGAGCACCAATATTCCGTAACCTCGATCTCTCCGCAATCGAAATCCTAAATTATCCCCGCTGATCGGCAGAATCTATGCACGGAATAGCACCGCCGTCTTTCGAGACTGGCCTCAGCCGACAAAAACGACCGCGTATTCGCTTTTGCCGGTCGGCTGAGCGTGACGCGTTTATTTGCTAAGCGCAAGAAGCGGAAGAAGGTGCTCGCGGCTGCGGTCGGCACGCAGCCGCTCGCCCATGGCCTGGGCAAGCTGCCGGAGCGTTGATTTCCATTGACGTGGTGTCGCGCGCGGTCGTGTCGGCGGCGAGAAATGACTTCGCGGATGCCGTAGCCGACCCAAACCCCAACCCCAACGACGAAGCCGAAGATCCGATGGAGAGCCCCATGGCACAGCCGAACAATTTGAGCCGGTCCCTCATTCATCGCATGAACTCCCTTCTGGGCCGGCGACCCGCTCGCAGGTTGGCTGACGTAGCCATTGTTCTCCAAATCGACCGGAGAACTCGCTAAATTCTAGGCCACCTTTGCTGCAAAACGCTTCACCTTGATCGACTGTGAATAAGCGACGAACCGGGACCCCTTAATCGTTTCTTCTATCCATCTGACTTTGTTGGCGGATCCTCAAATCTGATGGGGTCCCAACCGGCGCGGATCGGAACCCCACCACTGCTCGTATTTCGGATTAGAAATCAGCTTGATAGTTCGATTTCGATTGGGGTCCCGATCCGGTGCCGAACCACACGCTTTGATCGTACTTCAGCTTTCATACTTTTTAACAGGCCCTGCTCGATTCGATGTAGGAGCCACGAATTTGTAACTTCCAAAATCTCATATGACACGTATCCATCCGGTGAAGGCCCTGCGCACCGAAAGGGTCCTGCGGACGGTGCGGGCTCCGAATTCCGCGGATCGCGATTTGGAATCTTGTAAATAAGCCTCCCTTTGAAATGAGCCTCCGCTCGCCGG
>Ga0208937_1000538_pt1 | contig 27750 bp, 24 predicted proteins | sample June2015DPH_11_5_FD_184705 | JGI IMG/M metagenome (GOLD analysis project Ga0208937, IMG submission 184705) | Peatland microbial communities from SPRUCE experiment site at the Marcell Experimental Forest, Minnesota, USA - June2015DPH_11_40... | ecosystem: Environmental > Terrestrial > Soil >...
CGGTCATGCCGCGCACCTCGCCGCGCACCTGCGTGGTGATGACGGTGACGCCGGTGACGAACGACGCCATGACGCGGCGGAAGCGTTCGTGATTGACCGCGTCGTCGCGCGGCTCACCGCCGGAGGGGGGTGCCGGAACAGCCATGCGGAATCATACGAAGCCTCCCGGAACGAGGCAAGGAACGTGGCCGGTCGTCATGGCGCGTATCCCACTCAAATGCGCGCCTGATTAAAACGCGCGAGAACCTCGGGCGGGATCGGCTGTGACCGTATGCGTTTCGGATCGTCCTCGCGGCGCACCACCCACACGCGCGTCTCGAAGCCTTCGGCCGCGAGCACGCCGGCCTTGGTGAGCCGATGTTCGATCTTGAAGCTCGAGCGGCCGCATTCGACCAGCGCCGTCTCGATCGCCAGCTCGTCGCCGAACCGCGTCGGCAGGCGGAAACGTCCACGCGTCTCCACCACCGGATGGCCGGTGAAGTCATAGACCTTGAGGTATTCGAGCTTGGTCATGCCGAGCGCGCGCTCGATCAGCATGGTCGTGGAGGTGTCGAATATCTCGAAGTAGCGTGGATAGAAGATGATCCCGGCGGGATCGCACTGGTACCATTCGATGCGCGTATTGCGGATGTTGGAAAGCATGAGGACAGACAACAGAGGACGGAGGGCGCAGGGCGGATTAATAATGGGCATCATGCTTCATGGTGAAGCCCCTAGCGTTTTGGCCGGTCCATCTGTCCTCCGTTGTCGCTACCGCGGCGCCATGCGCAGCGCCGCATCGATCCGGATGACCTCGCCGTTGATGTAGCTGTTCTCGATCAGGTGGCGGACCAGCGCCGCGAACTGCGCCGGGTCGCCGAGCTTTTTCGGGAACGGCAGCGACGCGGCGAGACTCTCCTGCGCCTGCGGGGTGAGCCCCATCAGCATCGGCGTGAGGAATATGCCGGGAGCGATGGCGTTGACGCGGACCCCGAATTGGGCGAACTCGCGCGCCGCCGGCATGACCAGGCTGACGATGCCGCCCTTCGACGACGCATAGGCGGCTTGGCCGATCTGGCCTTCGAAGGCCGCGACGGACGCCGTGGAGACGATGACGCCGCGCTCGCCGTCGGTGAGCGGATCGAGCGTCGACATGGCGGCGGCGGCGAGCCGCATCGCATTGAATGTGCCGATCAGATTGACGCGGATGATGCGCTCGTAATCGGCGAGCGGCATCGGTCCTTCTTTGCCGACGATGCGCTTGGCCGTGCCGATGCCGGCGCAATTGATGAGGATGCGCGCGGGACCGTGGGCCGCGGTGGCCTTGGCAAACGCCGCCTCCGTGCTGGCGCTGTCGGCTACATCGCACGGCACCGCGAGGCCCTTGATGTCGGCCGCTACCTCGGCCGCGGCCTGTTGGTTGAGGTCGAAAATGGCCACTTTGGCGCCGGCTCCGGCCAGCATGCGCGCGGTGGCGCCGCCCAGGCCCGAACCGCCGCCGGTGACGATGGCTGCATGTCCACGAATTTCCATGATCAACTCGCTTTCGCTGTGGGTACTGCCGGCCCGCCGGCGACGATTACGTTTGCCGGCGGCGGGTCGGCGTAAAGCTGTTCGACCAAAATCGCGCGATGGGCAAGCACCCTGCGCTGGTTGATCGATCCTTTATCGGTCATCTCGCCGACATCGAGCGATGGCGGCTCGGCGAGCAATATGGCGCGGCAGACGCGGGTCGAGGTGCCGCGGCTTCCCTCCGCCAGCGCCTCGAGCAGGCGGGCGAACGCCTGTCGCACGCGCGGGTCGGCGAGTAAATCCGCGGCCGACACGTCCGCGGCAAGGTCGGGCGCCAGCTTGCGGCAGGCATCGAGATCGGGAAACACCAGCGCCGCGACCTCGTCGCAATCCGATCCCGCCAACACCACATCGCGCACCAGCGGCGTGCAATGCCCGATAAAAGCCGCGCGCAACGGACCGACACTGACCCAGGTGCCGGTGGCGAGCTTGAAATCCTCGGCGAGACGGCCGTCGAAGATGAGGCCCTTTGCCGGATCGGCGGCGTCTTCGAACTTGAGCGCATCGCCGATCTTGTAAAACCCTTCCTCGTCGAACGCGTCCGCGGTCAGCGCCGGCGCGCGCCAATAGCCCGGCGAGATGTTGGGACCCTTGAGCCGCGCCTCGAGCTTACCCTCGCGCGGCACGAGTTTCAGTTCCACGCCGAGCGCCGGCAGGCCGATATTGCCGACGTGCTTGCTTTCCCAGCTGCAGGCGACCGCCAGCGGCGCCGTTTCCGTCGAGCCGAGGCTCGACAGAAAAATGATGCGCTCGCCCGTTGTGGCAATGGCGAGCCGCTCCAGCTCGTTGCGAACGTGCTGCGACAGGGCGGCGCCGGCGTAGAACAGCACTTTGAGCCGGCTGAAGAATTTTTCGCGCAGCGCCTGATCCCCATCGAGATAGGGCAGCAGCATCTCAAAACCCTTCGGCACGTTGAAATAGATGGTCGGCGCAATGTCGCGCAGATTGCGTACCGTCGCCGCGATGGCGCCGGGCATTGGCTTGCCTTCGTCGATATAGAGCGAGCCGCCATTGTCGAGCACCAGCCCGAAATTGTGGTTGCTGCCAAAGGTGTGGTTCCACGGCAGCCAATCGACCACGACCGGCGGTTCGTCGGCGAAGAACGAAAAGCCGGCGCGGATCATGACCTGGTTGGCGCACAGCATGCGTTGCGTGTTGATGACGCCTTTTGGCTGGCCGGTGGAGCCGGAGGTGAACAGGATTTTTGCCACCGTATCGGGACTGACTTCGGCATGCGCCGCTTCGACCGCCGGGGTCGGTCGCGCGCTCGCCAATTCGGCAAACGGCGTCGCCGGCCGATCGGGCGGCGGGTTTGCGGTGACCACGACTTCGACGCCGGGCGGCACGGCAGCGGCAAGGGCGCGCGCGAATGCCGTGCCGTTGGCGGCGAAGACCAGGCCGGGCGTCAAAATGTCGATGATGGCCTTGAGTTGTTTGAAATCCCGCGACAGCAGCGAATAGGGCACCGAAATCGGCGCATAGGGAATGCCGACATGCATGGCGGCAAGGCCGATGAGCGCGTGCTCGATATCGTTGCCGGATAGAATGGCAATCGGGCGATCGGGCGAAAGGTCCCGCGCGAGCAGCGCCGCGGCGATCGCGCGCACTTTGGCGAACGCCGCTGCATAGGTCAGCGTGCGCCACTCGCCCGCGTTATCGCGCTGCGCCAGGAAGATGCGTTCCGGCGCCGCCTTGGCCCAATAGTCGAGCCGCTCGGTGAGCGTTGCCGGATAAGGGGGCAGCGCGTCCGGCGAGCGCATGAGGATGCAGCCGTCGCTTCGGCGCTCGACCACGACATTCGGGGCGCCGAGCCGCACCCGGCGCAACGGTGCCGGCGCGGCCGAGCGAAGCGGATCGGTGTTCGACATGGAGCCGGGCTCCTAATTGGCCAACGCCATGATGCGATCTCCGCCCCGCGTGCGGATTTTGCCGACGGAGAACGCGTTAGTGCTTACGCAAGTCACTGACATTGACTACCACCGCCATGGCCGTATCCCCGGCGGCGCAGCCGGTGAACAGGCCGTTGCCACCGCCCCGCAGCGCCAGCTCCTCGATCAGCTCTATCACACAGCGCATCCCCGTGGGCCCCTGCGGGTGCCCGAAAATCAACGACGAGCCGTAATTGTTCATTTTCTCGACCGGAAAGCCGGTATCGCGGGCGAACACGATGTCATTCACCGCGAACGGATTGTGAGTCTTCACAGCGTCGATGTCTTTGATCTCGAGCTCCGCCGCTTTGAGCGCCGCGCGCGCCGCGGGCACCGGCGCCATCGGCATGTGCCCCTTTTCGACGCGGGCCTGGCCGAAACCCAACAGCCGCACCTCGATGAACTTATCCTGCGCCAGCTCGGCGGCGCGTTCCTTCGTCGTCACGATCATGCCGGCATTGCCGTCGGCCGGATGGGTCTGGCTGGCGAAGGTGACGGTGCCGTTCGCCTTCACCGGTTTCAGCTTGGTCAGGCCGTCGGTGGTAATGGCGAACACGCCTTCGTCGGCGGTGAGCTTGCCGGTTTGCTTGCGGAAATTCGCGTCGGTGATCGGCACCTCGACCATGTAGCGGCGTTGAAAGGCGCGGTCGTCAGCGAGCGCCTCTTGATATTGCTGGTAGCGCCGCAGCACCACGGCATGCTGCTCGGCCGTGGTGATCTGGTAACGCATGGCGACGTTCTCGGCGGTGTCGATCATGGCGTTCAGCGCGAAGGGATCGTTGCTGAAGTTATCCAGCACCCAGGCCTCGGTGAGGCTGGTGCCGCCCGGTCCACCCGGATTGGGATAAACCAGCGTCGCGCCGTTCGAGCAGCGGTCGGCCGTCACCGCGATGGCGCAGCCGGCCGATCCCTGCTCGACTTCGTTGGCCGCCATCTGCAGCACGCGCGCGCTGGTGGCGCAGGCCTGGCTCACGGTGGGTCCCGGCACGTCGGGAATTCCCATCATGCCCGTCACCCACGGCAGCCCGAAGAAACTGCTCGGCTGCGGAATCGTGATGCCGAGAATTCCGAGGTCGATCGCGTCCATGGGAAACTTCTTGGCCGCCAGCGTGTCGCGCGCGACGTTGGCCGCAAGCTTCATGCTGTGCAGATGACCGAGCGAGCCCTGCCACTTGGCGAACGGCGTCGACCAATAGGTGCCATAGGGAACGTAAGCGTTATTCATGGTTTTGCCCTTCAGCTAGCGACCCGTTCAGCCTGCCATTGCCACTATTGCCGCGCTCAAGCCGCTCGGCACTAGTTATTGACCAGCGGACAGCCACCTTCGTTGAGCGGACGAAAGGCCTTGTCGGCCGGGATCGTTCCCGTGACCTTGAAGACGTCCCACTCGCCTTTCGACTCGGCGGGCGTCTTGACCTGTAACAGATACATCGGGTGCATGGCGCGCCCGTCCTGGCGGATACTGATGCGGCCGAACAGCGGGTCATCGACCGGCGTCGCCTTCATTGCCGCCACCACCGCGCGCCCGTCGGCGGGCGAGCCGACCTGCTCGACCGCTTGCAGATAGTCCATGATACCGGAATAAACGCCGGCCTGCATGTGATTGGGCATTTCTTTCTTTGAGTACCGCTCCTGGTAGCGCCGCGACCAGGCGCGGGTCTGATCGTTCATGTCCCAATAGAAGGCGTTGAGCGCCGTGATGCCTTGCGCGGTAACAAGCCCGAGCGCCGGCACGCTTTGCAGGTCGAAGATCAAGGCGACGATCTTCTGCTTTTCGTTGATCTGGAACTCGGCCGCCTGCTTGATCGTATTGACGGTGTCGCCGCCAGCGTTGGCCAGAGCAATCACCTGCGCGCCGGAGGCTTGGGCCTGCAGCAGAAATGACGAGAAATCGTTGGTGCCGAGCGGATGGCGAACGCTGCCCAGTACCCGGCCGCCGTCGGCGAGGACCTGGTCGGCGCCTTGTTTTTCCAGGTCATGCCCGAAGGCATAATCCGCGGTAACGAAAAACCAGGTCTTGCCGCCCTGCTGCACCACGCCGCGAGCAAGTCCATGTCCCAGCGCCCAGGTGTCGTAGGTCCAGTGCACGGTGTTCGGCGAGCACTTGGCGCCGGTCAATAATGCGGTGCCGGCGCCCGATCCGATAAAGACCTTGTTCTTCTCGCGCGCGATGTCGGCGACGGCCAGCGCCACCGCCGAATTCGGCACGTCGATGATTATGTCGACGCCATCGACATCGAACCACTGCCGCGCGATGGCGGCGCCGATGTCGGGCTTGTTTTGATGATCCGCCGAAAGGATCTCGACCTTGCGCTTGGAGCGCTTGGCGAAGTCTTCGGCCGCCAATTGGGCGGCGACCACCGATCCCGGTCCCTGGAAGGCGGCGTAGACGCTCGACATGTCGTTGAGCACGCCGATGCGGACCGTGCCATTCATCTCGGCGCCGGCCGGGGACGACATCAAGGAAAACAGCGCAGCCGTAATCGTTGCAAACTTGAGCATGCCATCCCCTGCTTTGGCGCCTGCGGCGCCGTTTTTGTAGCGCTTGAGAATACGACCGACGCGGCCGTGCCGCGCGCCGGGCGAATGTTGTCATTGACAACAATCCGCGTCAAGCGGCTTGTGGCGGACCGGATTGTGCTAGAGAGGGCGTAAGCGGAGGACGTGAGCGTGGTATCGCTGGACGGACGGGCGGGCGGCATACGCGGCGCCGAACGCAGGCAGGCTCGGCGCCCGCAGGCGCTCCCCGCCGCGCAAACGGAGCCGCTCAAGCTCGCGGAATTGAACGACCACGTCGGTTATTTTCTGCGTCGGCTGCAGGTCGCGTTGTTCAAGGACTTCATGCGGACGCTGGCGCCGGTGGACGTGCGTCCGGCGCAATATTCCGTTCTGATCCTCATTGCCGCCAACCCGGGCCGCTCACAGGCCGCGATCGGTCGCGCGCTGGGCATCGAGCGGGCCAGACTTGCGCGCATGTTGCATGAGCTGGAACGGCGCAAATGGATCGAACGGCGGGCTGCCGCCGGCGACGGCCGCTCGCATGCGCTGTTTCTCACCGCAGCCGGCGCCAAGGCGTTGGCGCGGATCAAAGCTTTAAGCGCGCGCCATGAGGCGCAGATGGTCGATTTGATAGGGCCGAAGCGCCGCATGTTGCTGCTCGAGCTGTTGCGCGAATTCGGCTGAGCAGCGATGCGCGTCCGCCATTTGACCGTGTCAGCCATGGCTCGTAATAACCTCTACGCGAAGAAAAGCGGCGTCGTCATTTAGCCGCCAGGAAAGACCGGCGGCCTCCATCGCCGGCCGAGGGAGAGTCCGATGCGAGAAGTTTTCATTTGCGACGCGGCGCGCACCGCCATCGGCCGCTACGGCGGCGCGCTCGCCAAGGTCCGTACCGACGATCTCGCCGCGGTCCCGATCCGGGCGCTGGTCGCGCGCAATGCGCAGGCCGACTGGTCGCGGCTCGATGAAGTCTTCCTCGGTTGCGCCAATCAGGCCGGCGAAGACAACCGCAACGTCGCGCGCATGGCGATCCTGCTGGCCGGGCTGCCCGACACGGTGCCCGGCTTGACCATCAACCGGCTGTGCGCCTCCGGGCTCAATGCCGTCGGCGATGCGGCGCGCGCGATCGGTATCGGCGACATGGATTTCGCCATTGCCGGCGGCGTCGAATCGATGACGCGCGCGCCGATGGTGATGGGCAAGGCGAGCGAGGCGTTTTCGCGCACCGCCGAAATCTACGACACCACGATCGGCTGGCGCTTCGTCAATCCGATGCTCAAGGCGCAATACGGCATCGATTCGATGCCGGAGACCGCCGAGAACGTCGCCGAGGAATACCAGGTGGCGCGCAAGGACCAGGACGCCTTCGCGCTGCGCTCGCAGCAGCGCGCCGGCAAGGCGGCGGCCGCCGGCTATTTCGCCGAGGAGATCGTCCCGGTGCAAGCGCCGGGCGGCAAGGCCGGACCGATCGTGGTCGACAAGGACGAGCATCCGCGCCCCGACACCACGATCGACAATCTCACCAAGCTCAAGCCGATCGTGCGCAATCCCGGCACCATCACCGCCGGCAACGCGTCCGGCATCAATGACGGCGCCGCCGCCATGATTCTCGCCTGCGAGGAGGCGGTGAAAGCGCACGGCCTGAAACCACGGGCGCGGGTGCTCGGCATGGCCTCGGCCGCGGTGCCGCCGCGCATCATGGGCATCGGCCCGGTGCCGTCGACGCGCAAGCTGATGGAGCGGCTTGGCTTGAAGATCGGCGATTTCGATCTGATCGAGCTCAACGAGGCGTTCGCCTCGCAGGGGCTCGCCTGCCTGCGCCAGCTCGGCGTTGCCGACGATGCCGACTACGTCAATCCGCACGGCGGCGCCATCGCGCTCGGCCATCCGCTCGGCATGTCCGGCGCGCGGCTCGCTTTGACCGCGGTGCATGGGCTGGAAAAGCGCGGTGGCAACCGCGCGCTCGCCACCATGTGCGTCGGCGTCGGGCAGGGCGTCTCGTTGGCGCTGGAGCGGGTTTGATGGACAATCCGGGGAGACCTGACCCGTGCCGATGAGTCCGGGCTACGTTCCCTTCCATCCCAATCCGTCGAAGCCGAAATTCAAGCCGCCGGCGGGCGCGGTCGACGCGCATTGCCACGTGTTCGGGCCGGAGAGCGAATATCCCTACGCGCCGGAGCGCAAATACACGCCCTGCGACGCGCCGAAGGAGAAGCTGTTCGCGCTGCGCGACTTCCTCGGCTTCGACAAGAACGTCATCGTGCAGGCGTCCTGTCACGGCAAGGACAACCGGGCAATAGTCGACGCGCTCGGTGCCGCCAACGGCCGCGCCAAGGGCGTTGCCTTCGTCGGCGAGGAGGTGACCGACGCCGAGCTGAAATGGATGGACCAGGCCGGCGTGCGCGGCGTGCGCTTTAACTTTCTCAAGCGGCTGGTCGACTTCACCCCGCGCGACGTGTTGCAGCGCATTGCCGCGCGAGTCGAAAAACTTGGCTGGCACATCGTGGTCTATTTCGAGATGCCGGATCTGGGCGAGCTGGAGGATTTCTTCACCGCGCTGCCCACTGCCGTGGTGGTCGATCACATGGGCAGGCCCGACGTGACCGAGGGCGTCGAACATCCGGACAACCGGCGCTTCCATAAGCTGATGGACAGGCACAAGAATTTCTGGGTGAAGGCGACCTGCCCGGAGCGCATGAGCGCTGTCGGGCCGCCCTATGACGATGTGGTGCCGTTCGGCCGCGCGCTGGTCGAACGCTTCCCCGACCGCGTGATCTGGGGCACCGACTGGCCGCATCCCAACGTGAAAGTAGCGCCGGACGACGGCGTCCTGGTCGATTACATTCCGAGGATCGCGCCCACGGCGGCGTCGCAGCAGGCGCTGCTGGTCGATAATCCGATGCGGCTTTATTGGAGTTAGAGGGGCCGGGGTGCTACGCCAACAGTACCCGAGTGACGTCCTCGCCGGTCTCGCTGTCGATCACGACAAAGTCTGCGGCCCGGGCGGCCCACTCGCGCAGTTCGTCGATTGACCGAAGCTCCAGTTCCTCATCGAACAGGACGGCTCGCGGCGCATAGCGATGTCGGTGAAATTTGACGATTCGAGTCATCACACAGATTTTCCAATCTGCTAAATATACTCTTCGCTGCCCTGAGCGTCAAAATCGACCTGACTGCTGCTTGCTGCCGTCTTACGTTGCCTTAGTTCTCTGCGCTATATATGCAAAGCCAAACGGGAGAGACGCCGATGGCCCGCGAACACAAAGATTACGAAGATATCCCGGGGACGTTTGTCTTCGATCAGGAGCGCTCGCGCCAGGGCTACGGCATCAACATGTTCTGCATGTCGCTGATGAAGGAAGACAACCGCAAGGCCTTCAAGGCGAACGAGGCCGAATATCTGAAGAGGTTCAAGCTGACCCCGGAGCAGACCGACGCCATCCTCAGGCGCGATTACAACCGCATGCTGGAATTGGGCGGCAACATCTATTTCACCGCCAAGCTCGGTGCCACCGACGGCCATTCGTTCCAGCACCTCGCCGCGGTGATGACGGGTTCTTCGCAGGAGGACTACGCCAAGATGATGCTCGGCGGCGGCCGCTCGGTCGAAGGGAACCGCAGCAAATCGGGCAGGAGCCAATCCGGCAAGAGCAAATCCGGCAAGGCCGCGGCGGCAAAGCCGGCGCGCGCCGCCAAGGGGGGCAAGGCGGCGAAAGGCAAATCGAAGGCGCGCAGCAAAGCGAGGTCGAAACGTGGCTAGGATCATTGCAGGAGTGGCGTCGTCGCACGTGCCGGCGATCGGCGCCGCGATCGACAATCATCGCACCGAAGAGCCCTACTGGAAGCGGGTGTTTTCCGGCTTCGAGAAATCCAAGGAATGGATGGCAAAAGCCAATCCCGACGTCTGCATTGCCGTCTATAACGATCATGCCTCGGCGTTCTCCGTCGAGTTCGTGCCGACCTTCGCGCTCGGCTGCGCCGCGGAATTCCCGCCGGCCGACGAAGGCTGGGGGCCGCGGCCGGTGCCGGTGGTGAAGGGCCATCCGGAGCTCGCCGCCCATATCGCCCAGTCCGTCATTCTCGACGAGTTCGATCTCACCGTCGTCAACAAGATGGAGGTCGATCACGGCCTGACCGTGCCGCTCAATCTGTTGTTCGGCTCGCCGAAGGAATGGCCCTGTCCGGTCATTCCGCTCGCCGTCAACGTGGTGCTTTATCCACCGCCGACCGGCCATCGCTGCTTCATGCTGGGGCGCGCGATCCGCAAGGCGGTCGAATCCTATCCGGAGGATCTGCGCGTCGTGGTATTCGGCACCGGCGGCATGTCGCACCAGATTTCCGGACCGCGCGCGGGGCTCATCAACAAAAAATTCGACACGGCTTTCCTCGACAACCTCACCAAGGACCCAGCAAAACTCGCACGCATGCCGCATGTCGAATACATGCGCGAGGCCGGCGCCGAAGGCGTCGAAATGGTGATGTGGCTGGTCATGCGCGGCGCGCTCGACGACAAGGTCGAGGAGGTCTACCGCTATTACACCGTGCCGGCCTCGAACACCGCGGTCGGCCACATCATTCTCGAGAACAAGCCGCGTGGCGCGAACCGGCGGCCGGCGGCGCGAAAGCGCGCCGCCGCGCGCAAGGCTAAAACGGCTAAGACGCCGGCACGGCGCACTGCGGCGCACGCGAAACCGACCGTTATCAGAGGCCGGTAATGAAAATTTGCGTCGCCGGGCAGGGCGCGTTCGGCCAAAAACACCTCGACGCGCTCAAGCGCATCCCCGACGCCGAGGTCACTTCGCTGGTCGGCGGCAATCTGGACGCCACGGCGCAGGTGGCGAAGAAATACGGCATTCCGCACCATACCGGCGACCTCTCAGAAGGCATCAAGCACGCCGACGCGGTGATCCTCACTACGCCGACGAAAATGCATTTTCGCCAGGGCGAGCAGGTGATGCACGCCGGCAAGCACGTGCTGGTCGAGATCCCGATCACCGACAGCGTCGAAGACGCCGAGGCGCTCCTGCGCATCGCCAAGGAGACCGGCGTCGTCGCCATGGCCGGGCACGTGCGGCGCTTCAATCCCAGCCATCAATGGGTGCACAAGCGCATCCAAAACGGCGAACTGAAAATCCAGCAGATGGATGTGCAGACCTATTTTTTCCGGCGCAAGAACATGAACGCGGCGGGCCAGCCGCGGAGCTGGACCGATCATCTGCTTTGGCACCATGCCGCCCACACCATCGATCTGTTCCAGTATCAGACCGGCGAGACGATCTCGGATTGCTACGCCGTGCAGGGGCCGATCCACCCGCAGCTCGGCATCGCCATGGACATGGGCATCGTCGCCAAGGTGCCCTCGGGCGCGATCCTCACCTTGTCGCTGTCGTTCAACAACGACGGGCCGCTCGGCTCGTTCTTCCGCTATATCTGCGACAACGGCACCTACAAGGCCTATTACGACGATCTGTCCGACGGCAAGGACAACAAGATCGACCTATCGCAGGTCGACGTCTCCATGGACGGCATCGAGCTCGAGGACCGCGAGTTCATCGCCGCGATCAAGGAAAAGCGCGAGCCGAACGGCAGCCTCGCCCAGGTGCTGCCCTGCATGCGTGTGCTCGGCAAGCTCGAGGGGATTGTCGATCCGCAACGCAAGGCGCACGGCTAGCCGATGACGGGCGATGCGCGAAAATTTGATTTGGATGTGGTCCGCGCCGACCATCGTCCAGCGAGAAGCCGAGAATGCCGCCCGTTTTGTCGATTTCGCAAACCGCCGCGTTGGTTGCGCTCATCGGCGCCGCGGCGCTGCCGCTTGCGAACTATCTGGTGAACCATGTAGTCGGCGGCCGACGTCGCCTAATTCTGCAACCGCTGGCGGTTGTGGTCTTGGCGGGGACGGTCGTGCCGGCCTTGGCCATCCGCTGGCCGGTGCAAAATGGTTGGCATAGCGGCGACCTTCCCGTCGACGGCGCCGACGCGCCGCTCTTGGGCATGTCATTGGTCGTGGGGCTTGCGCTCATTGCGCTTGCCTTGCGCGGGTCGCTGAAGAGGGAATTTCCGCGCGTTATTCGGCTGTTGCTCGCCCTCTTTCCCGTCAGTCTTGCCGAGGTCTTGGTGTTCCTCTCGATCTTGTTCAATTGGATCGAGAAAATCGCCGCTTCAATGGTCAGCTCTCCATGGGCATCTGTCGCTGCGGCGATTGCCTCAGCTGCGCTGTTCGGATTGTACCATTTCACTTATCCGCCGCCGTGGAACAATTGGGCGCAAGCCGCGCGGCTGTTCATCGTTTGGCTTCTCGTGTGCCTCGCCTATGTGTTGACGCGCGATGCCTGGGCGGCGTCGATCATCGACGCCAGTTTCGCCACCATCGGCTTTGTACGAAATCGGGTGACGACGCTCGACAGCGTGCCGATCAGCAGGGCGGTCGCCCTTGATGCCCTGAGCGTCGGTGTGGTCGCTGCGATTCTGGGGTTGGCGTAAAAGTCCGGCTCGGCCGGGTTGCCCGGCAACCGTCTCGTCCTCACTTTCGGTCGGCGCTGAAATCGGCAGCGATACTGCTCCCCGATCGAGGATATGAGGCAGATTGCATCAAAGCCCTTGCCCAACCCGTATGGCGCCCCCGAGGGCGCCGATGGTTAATCGGGTCTTAACCTCGCCGTTCCTATGCTATCCCGTCGTTGACGCGGCGGGCGGCCCCGCTGTTCATGATGTATAGGATGACCCGCCAGGCTCCCCCTTCGCCCGTTCGCGCGGTTGATTCGCGCTCGCCGTTCGTGCGGCTGCGCGACCTTCTCGGCGACGCTCCGCCGGGCAAGCCGGCGATCAGCATGGCGGTCGGCGAGCCGCAACATCCGATTCCGCCCTTTGTCGGGCCGGTGATCGCGGCGCATATCGAGGAATTCGGCCGCTATCCGATGAACAAAGGCCTCGATGCCTTCGGCGAGGCGGTCGCCAAGTGGCTGAACCGCCGCTACGCGCTCGAGCGGCCGGTCGATCCGGCAACCGAAGTCCTGGTGCTCAATGGCACCCGCGAAGGACTGTTTCTCGCCGCGCTCGCCGCCAAAAGATGGGTGAAACCGCGCGCCGGCCGGCCGGCCGTGCTTATTCCCAATCCGTTTTATGCGGCCTATGCCGCTGGCGCGCTCGCGGCCGACTGCGAGCCGGTCTATCTCCCGGCGATCGTTGCCTCGGGCTTCCTGCCCGACCTCGACGCGCTGAGCGAGGAAGTGCTGGCGCGCACCGTCGCCTGCTATCTCGCCTCGCCCTCGAACCCGCAGGGCGCGGTCGCCGACCGCAACTACCTCGCCAAGCTCGCCGCGCTGGCACGGCGCTTCGGCTTCCTCGTCCTCTGCGACGAATGCTATTGCGAAATCTATCACGACCGGCCGCCGCCGGGGATGCTGCAAGCTTCGGCGCCGGATTTCGCCAACGTCGTGGTGTTTCATTCGCTGTCCAAGCGCTCCAACCTGCCGGGGCTGCGCGTCGGCTTCGCCGCCGGCGACCGGCGTTTTCTCGCGGCCTATCTCGAGCTGCGCAACGTCGCCGCGCCGCAGGTGGCGATGCCGGCGCAGCACGTCGCCATCGCCGCCTATGGCGACGAGACCCATGTCGAGGAGAACCGGCGCCTCTATCGCGAGAAATTCAATCTCGCCGATCAGATCGTCGGCGACCGCTATGGCTACCGCCGCCCAGCGGGCGGGTTTTTCCTCTGGCTCAACGTCGCCGCGCAAGGCGGCAGCGAAGCGGCTACGCTCGCGCTGTGGCGCGAGGCCGGGGTGCGCGTCGTGCCCGGCCGCTATCTGGCGCGCGAGCAGGCTGACGGCAGCAATCCGGGCGCGGACTATATCCGCGTCGCCATGGTGCAGAACAAGGACATCACCGCCGAGGCGTTGCACCGCCTCGTCGCGGTGTTGGGTTAGCGCATGATCCCGAAAAGTGGACACCGGTTTTCGGAACAGATCATGCGCCAGCCGAACGAGTAGAGAAAACGCGATGTCGATGATCGACCGCAGCCTTGACGGGATGGCCTTTCTCTCCGGCCAGCTCGGCGCCATTCTGCGGCGGCGGCTGCGCGAGCTCGGCGGCATCGCGCTCATCAGTCTCGCCATGATGGCGGCGCTGGCGCTCGCCACCTGGTCGGTGCGCGATCCCTCGCTCAGCCACGCCACCGACGCGCCGGTGCACAATCTGCTCGGCCGCCCCGGCGCGATCGCCGCCGATCTGCTGATGCAATTGTTCGGGCTCGGCTCGCTGGCGCTGCTGTTGCCGATCGCGGTGTGGGGCTATCGGCTGCTCGGGCATCGAGCGCTCAGCCGCGAGCGGCTGCGCGTCGTGCTCTGGCTGTTGGGCGCCGCGCTCGCGGCCGCGTTCGCCTCGTGCCTGCCGGGCAGCAGCCATTGGTCGCTGCCGACCGGGCTCGGCGGTGTGATCGGCGACGCCGTGCTGCGCGTGCCGGCGATATTCCTCGGCGCGCCGCTTGCGGGGCTCTATCGCGTGGCGGCGGCATTCGGGCTCGGCCTTGCGGCGCTCATCGCCTTTGCCGGTGCGGCCGGCATGATTTGGCGGGGCTCGCCGGACCAGGACGAGGATAGCGCCGATCGCGAAGACGATGGCGCCTGGATTTCGCTGGGCCGCCTTATGCATGCGCTGTTGAGCCTGCGCTCGCGGCTGTTGCGGGTGTTCCGCCGGCGCATGCGCGCGCAACCGCCGATGCGGGGCGATACCACGATGCCACGACATATCGAACCCCGCTTCGACAAGCCGCCGGGCCACTACGCGAATGCCGATTCCGAAGATGAGTCGAGCGCCGCGGCGCCGGCCGCACGCAAACTGCGCGCAGCCGCGCGGCCAGCGCGCCGTTTGCCCGGCGGCTATACATTGCCGTCGCTCAATCTCCTGACCGCGCCCCGCGCCAGCGAGCGAACAACCCTGAGCGAAGAACTGATCGAGGAGAATGGCGCCGCCCTCGAAGGCGTGCTCGCCGACTTCGGCGTGCGCGGCGAGATCATCAACGCGCGGCCGGGGCCGGTGGTCACGCTGTACGAGCTGGAGCCCGCCCCCGGCATCAAATCCTCGCGCGTGATCAGCTTGGCCGACGACATCGCCCGTTCGATGAGCGCACTCTCCGCGCGCGTCGCCGTGGTGTCCGGCCGCAACGTCATCGGCATCGAACTGCCCAATCCGACGCGCGAGAAGGTCTATCTGCGCGAGCTGCTCGCGTCGCGCGATTATGCCGAGACTACCGCCCGGCTGCCGCTGTGCCTCGGCAAGGCGATCGGCGGCGAAGCGGTGCTGGTCGATCTGTCGCGCATGCCGCACCTGCTGATCGCCGGCACCACTGGCTCGGGAAAATCGGTCGCCATCAACACCATGATCCTCAGCCTGGTCTATCGGCTGCACCCGCACCAAGTCCGGCTGATCATGGTCGATCCAAAGATGCTGGAGCTCTCGGTTTACGACGGCATCCCCCACTTGCTCACGCCGGTGGTCACCGATCCGAAGAAGGCGGTGGTGGCGCTGAAATGGGCGGTGCGCGAGATGGAGGAGCGCTACAAAAAGATGTCGAAACTCGGCGTGCGCAATATCGATGGCTACAACGCGCGGGTCGCCGAGGCGAACGGCAAAGGCGAGAAACTCACCCGCACGGTCCACACCGGCTACGACCGCGAGACCGGCGAAGCGATCTACGAAAAAGAGGAGCTCGATCTCGAGCCGCTGCCCTACATCGTCGTCATCGTCGACGAGATGGCCGATTTGATGATGGTCGCCGGCAAGGACATCGAGGGGGCGGTGCAGCGTCTCGCGCAAATGGCGCGCGCGGCCGGGCTGCACGTCATCCTGGCGACGCAGCGGCCCTCGGTCGACGTCATCACCGGCACGATCAAGGCCAACTTCCCGACCCGCATCTCGTTTCAGGTCACCTCGAAGATCGACAGCCGCACCATCCTCGGCGAGCAGGGCGCCGAGCAACTGCTCGGCCAGGGCGACATGCTCTACATGGTCGGCGGCGGCCGCATCAGCCGCGTGCACGGACCGTTCGTCTCCGACGAAGAGGTCGAAAAAGTCGTCCGGCACCTGAAATCGCAAGGTGTTCCGCAATACCTCGAAGCGGTCACCGCCGGAGAACTGGACGACGGCAACGACACCGCGGTGTTCGACGGCACCGCCATGGGCGGCGCCGAAGGCGGCGACCTCTATCAGCAGGCGGTGCAGGTCGTGGTGCGCGACCGCAAGGCCTCGACCAGCTACATTCAGCGCCGGCTGCAGATCGGTTACAACCGTGCGGCTTCGCTGATGGAGCGCATGGAACAAGAAGGCATCGTCGGGCAACCCAACCACGCCGGCAAACGGGAAATCCTCGTCGAAGGCGCCGAGGACGATCCCTATTGAGAATCAAGTGTCGGCGCTTTAAGCCGGCATGCAGCCGCGAATTCGCCATAACGCGTCCGTAACGATGGTCCGGTGGCGAGCGCGCGCACCGACGTGCGGGGGGAGTGACATGATGGAACGGGGTGCGAGGATCGTTCTCGTGGCGATGGCGTGCAGCATGCTGGCAGCCGGCTTCGCTGCCGCCGACGACAGCGTGCCGTTACCGACGCCGGCGCCGCGGCCCAAATCGACGGCGGCGCCGCCGGCGGCCGCGACCCCTGCATCGCCCGATACTGCTGCTGCGGCCGCTGCCGCCGCCACGCCCGCCGATCCGGGAGCAAAGGGCCTCTTTCCATTCTCGTTTTCCTTGGGCAAGAGCGCGGTACCGAGCCAGGCGACCGCCTTCGACGCCCATCAGCGCGCACTGCTCGACAAGATCAGCAACTATCTGTCCGGCGTGCAGACCTTGGTGGGAAATTTCGTGCAGATCGGCCCGGACGGCAGGCGCGTCGAGGGGGCGTTCTCCATACAAAAGCCGGGGAAAGTCCGCTTCGCCTATAACCCGCCGAGCCCGATCGACATCATCGCCGACGGCTCCGCGGTCTTGGTGCGCGACCGCTCGCTGGAAACGTCGGATTACTACCCGCTGTCACAGACGCCGCTGCGCTATCTGCTTGCCGACCACATCGATCTGCTGCGCGATACCGATGTGGTCAGCGTTTCGGCCGACGACACCTTCATCACCGTGGTCATCGAGGAAACGCGGCTCCTGACCGGCACCAGTCGGCTGATGATCATGTTCGACGCCAAAAATCTTCAACTCAAGCAGTGGACGGTCACCGATCCACAAGGGCTCGATACCACCGTCGCCGTGTATAATCTCGACACCACCAAGAAGCCCGATCCGAATCTATTCGTCATCAATTACCAGAACCAGAACGACGTGCAGGGACGGGGATGGTCGGGACAAGGCCGGCCGTAAGCGAGGCCGCTCAACGCGGTGCAATTCCGATCAGCCGCGCGCCGCGCTGGAACGTCATATAGATCCACAGCCAGTTCAGCGCGACCGCGAAGCGGTTGCGCAATCCGATCAAAAAATAGATGTGGACGGCGCTCCAGAATAGCCAACCCAAAAATCCGGTGAGCTGCAGGGGGCCAAGTTTCACCACCGCCGACTTGCGGCCGATCGTGGCGAGTTCGCCCATATGATGATAGACGAACGGCACCGGCGCCGGCCGGCCTCGCACGCGGGCGGCGACGACCTCGGCCACATAGCGGCCCATCTGCTTGGCCGCCGGCGCGATCCCGGGAACCGGGCGGCCGTCGCGGTTGCTGACGCTCGCGGTGTCGCCGACGGCGAAGATATCCGGTCGTCCGGGAACGCTGAGGTCGGCGTTCACCTTGATGCGGCCGGCGCGATCGTGCTCGGCGCCGATCCAGACCGCCGCCGGCGACGCGACGATGCCCGCCGCCCAGACTACCGTCGCCGCCTCGATGCGGCCGCCGTCCACGGTGACCCCGTGGGCGTCGCAGCCGGTGACCTTGCGGTTAAGCTCGACCTCCACGCCCATCCTTTGCAGCGAGCGGGCGGTATAATCCGACAACGCTTCGGGAAAAGTCGGCAACAACCGCGGCCCGGCCTCGATCAGAACGATGCGCGAGGTGCGCGGGTCGATGCGGCGAAAATCGTGCTGCAAGGTCCGCCGCGCCACCTCGGCGATCGCGCCGGCCATTTCCACGCCGGTGGCGCCGCCGCCGACGATGACGAAGGTGAGCAGCCGCGCCCGCTCGGTCTCGTCCTCCACCAATTCCGCCCGCTCGAAGGCGAGCAGGAACCGCCGCCTGATCTCGGTCGCATCGGCGACTTGCTTGAGCCCGGGCGCGAACGGCGCCCATTCGTCATGGCCGAAATAGGAGTGCGTCGCTCCCGTGGCGAGGATCAGATAGTCGTAAGCAAGATCGAGCTCGCTGGTGTGCACGCGGCGCGCTTGCACGTCGATCCCGGTAACCCGCGCCATGATCACCCGGACGTTCTTCTGCTCGCGCAAAATGGCGCGGATCGGCCACGCGACATCGGCGGGCGACAGCGCCGCGGTGGCAACCTCGTAAAGCAGCGGCTGAAAGCAATGGTGGTTCTGCGCGTCGATCAGCGCCACGTCGACGTCGATTTTGGCAAGGGCCTTGCTTGCTTCGAGCCCGGCGAAGCCGGCGCCGGCAATCACCACGCACGGCCGCTGCGATGTGCTGTCCATCCCCGCCTCCCAGGCGGCATCATAGGCTAAGGCGAGGCAGGCGACGAGTTCCGCTGCGCGCTCTGGCAACGCCGTCAGATTGGCCTTGTGTCCACGGCCGCTGCGCCGCATATAAGTTAGCCGTTCCTTAAGCAACTCTCCGCATGCGATTAACGGTCACCACCTGGAACATCAATTCGGTGCGGCTGCGCATCGATCTCGTAGCCAAATTCATCAAGGAGGTCCGTCCGGACATCCTGTGCCTGCAGGAGACCAAGTGCCCGGACGACAGATTTCCGCGCAAGCGCTTCAGGCGACTCGGCTACGAGCACGTCGCGCTCAACGGTCAGAAGGGCTATCACGGCGTCGTCGTGCTCTCGCGGCTGCCGTTCGAGCGTTTCGACATTCAGAGCTTCTGCGGCAAGACCGATTGCCGCCACGTCTCGGCGGTGTTCGGAGAACGCGCCGGGCTGCGTGACCCGATCACCATCCATAATTTCTATGTGCCCGCCGGCGGCGACACTCCCGATCCCGAGATCAATGCGAAATTCGCCCATAAGCTCGCCTTCCTCGACGAGATGCGGGACTGCGCGACGCTGCGGCCGGCACCCTCCGAGCGCGCGATCCTGCTCGGCGACCTCAACGTCGCGCCGCTCGAACACGACGTCTGGAGCCACAAGCAGATGCTGCGGGTGGTGTCGCACACGCCGGTCGAGTGCGAGAAGCTCACTCAGGCGCTGAGCGCCGGCGGCTGGGTCGACAGCATGCGCGTGCTCACGCCGGAGCCGGAAAAACTCTACACCTGGTGGAGTTACCGCTCAGCCGATTGGGCGGCCGCGGACAAGGGACGCCGCCTCGACCACATCCGGACCTCGCCGATGCTAGCCGACCGCGTTTCGGCCATCGAGGTCATGCGAAAGTCGCGTGGTTGGACAAGGCCTTCTGACCATGTGCCCGTGACGGCGGTTTTAGAGCTTTGATTCGGCGGCTTTCGGGGTAGCACCGGGGTGGATATCTCGCCAGATTTGCCGATGACCGGGAACCCGACACGCTATCTCGGGATGCGGGCAGGGAGTGTGTGTCTCCCGGGCACTTGGAACGGCGGGTCTTCCAACCTAGCAGCCGGCGCGCCGCTCGCCGAACATCACGTCAAAACGAGCAGCCGGCGGCGCAGAACTACTGTTAGGGCAGAGCAAAACTCGTATAAAAAAGCGTGCGCAGCTATCGCTGAACAAGGATGCACCAGCGTCGCGTGCAGTTCAGCCGGCACATCGTTGAACGTCCCGTATCTCAGAGGTCTACACCATCAATACGTTCGGATTTGATTTCCGGTGCACATCGCCGACGACCATCAGTCGCGGCTCGTCGTCGGGCGTCAAAGCGATTGCGCTGCGCGTTGGCCGGCGGCAGTGCCGGCGATCTTGCCAAAGACGGAACCGTTCATCAGGCCGGTGCCGCCCGGATAGTTGAAATAGAACAGCCCGCCCACCAGTTCGCCGGCCGCAAACAACCCGGGGATCGGCGCGCCATCAGTGTCGATGACGCGGGCGGTGGTGTCGATCTTGATGCCGCCGAAGGTGAAGGTGAGCCCGCAGGTCACCGCATAAGCCTCGAACGGCGGCTCATCGAGGGTGTTGGCCCAGTTTGATTTTGGTACAGCAAGGCCGCGGGTGGCGCGTCCATCTTTGACGCTGGGATCGAACGGCACTTCGGTCATCACCGCCCTGTTATAGGTCTTGATGATCTCCAGCGCCTTCTCGGCATCCACGTCTTCGAGTTTATTGACCAGCTCCTCCAGTGTATTGGCCCGCACCTTAGTAACCTGCTTGATGCGGTATTCATCGCGCAGCATCGGAATAATCTTGGCGTCGAATACCTGCCAGGCGAACTGCTTGGGCTGCATCAGGATTACACGGCCGTACTTCGCATAAGTGTAATTGCGGAAATCGGCACCCTCGTCGACGAAGCGCTCGCCGTTGGCATTGATCATGATGCCCCACGGATAGGAATGCTTCTGAAAATTGTCGCCGACCGCCAAGTCGCCGAACTCCGGCGCGTTGCGGTCCCAAGCGACGGCATGGGCGCCCGACCAGTTGCCGGTCGGCATGGCGCCGATGTCAAGCGCCATCCTAATGCCGTCGCCAGTGTTAAATCGCGTGCCTCTGATTTTAGCGAGCTCCCACAAGGGCCCAAGATAGCGCGTGCGCATCTCAGTATTGGCCTGGAAGCCGCCGGCGGCGAGCACCACGCCTTTGGCCCTGACCTCGACGGTCTTGCCGTCGTGCTTAACACGTACCCCCTTGATGCCCTCGTCGTCGGCGACCAGCGACAGCGCGCGGGCGCCATAGGCGACGGCGATGTTGTTCTTGCGCGCGATCTTCGTGAGTTGGTCTACCAGCCCCGGCCCGCCACCCCAGGCTTCCACCGTGAGGCCGCCCCAGAACTTGAACATGCCGCCGATCTTGTAAGCCTGCCGGCCCCAAATCGGCATGAAGCGCACACCCTTGTCGCGCATCCACCGCATCGTCGACTTACTGCGCGTCACTAGAATCTCGCACAAGTCGGGATCAGTGCGATATTCGGTGACGCGGCCCATGTCGTCGAAGAATTTCTGCGCGGTGTAGGTACCGAAGTCGGACTTGGCGACCTCGTCATCGGTCAAGTCCGGCATCAGCGCGCGCAGATCATCAACGCCATCGTAGACGCAGCGGAATGCCCCGGCCGTGAAGCGGCTATTGCCACCGGCTTCGGCCTCCGGTGCGCGCTCCAGCATCAGCACCGATACACCCTGCTCGGCCGCCGCCAGCGCAGCGCAAAACGCCGCATTGCCGGCGCCGACGACAATCACGTCCGCAGCAGGGGGTAACGCTGTGCTCATGACTACCTTTTTGAACCTCAGTTCAGGTAACTGCGCTTGCAACTGTGGACGTAAGACCTAGTAGCGCGAGTTTGCCGGCGCGGCCGACAATGTCGCGGTCGGGATCGCGAGACATGATCTCCAGTATCGATGGTGCACTGTACCCGGCCGGTCGCCGCAATCCAAATAATTACATCGATGTCGCACGCGGCCGCGGCGTTGGGCGTCGAAGTAGCGCAGTTGTTTGAGGAGCGGCGAACAGCGAAAGCTCCGATCGGTAAGCAGAAATGACCCAGCCCTGCGGCGAACCAAGTGATTGGCGGACGGGTCGGCGCTAAGAAACACGCGGATGCATGCAGTGGGGCGGGATTTGATCTAGGTCAATGCAAACATGGGAAATAATACTCATCTGACAATCCTGTTATAATTGTTTTTGTTGCGCGCCTCATAGAACGGTTTTGCAAATGAGCGCCGAGGGTGAGCTACGAGTTCTCGTCGAGCTGCGTGGAGATAAGTACATTTGGAAGCTTCGCCGCGATGGCCGTTTTCAGCCGGTGAAGTTTTCCGCGCCTGTTTATATTTCGGAACAAGCCGCCAGGGCCTCTGGAGAGGAAGCACGGACGCTTTATTTGGCCCGTTTGGCAATTGGTACCAAGAAACGGTCCGCGACCACGACATAGACGAGGTCGTCCAAGGGAAGGCGGAACGCGCTTTGGTGCGCCACGTGCACAGGTTGCATATTTACGCAGCGGCGGCACGCTCCAAGATGACCTCGGCCTGAAGGCTTTCGACGTCGCGGAAAATCGAGGCGACAGCGAGCACGCGTCCATTAAGTTTGAACCTCAGGAGACAGTCCTTGCCGGCGATGTCGCCGTCGATCGCGATTTCGTCCCACTTCTCGGCGTGACCGACATAGTTGATCGGAACGTCGTAATGCTGACTCCAGAAAAACGGCACGGCGGTGAACGGCGCGCCATAGCCGAGCATGTTGAGCGCAGCGGCCTGCCCTTGACGCTCAGCCACAACCCAGTGCTCGACGCGGATGTTCTCACCTGAGTGCCGGTCGGGCCAACGCGCGACGTCGCCGGCGGCGTAGATGCCGGGTGCGCTGGTCTCGAGGTACTGATTGACGACGACCCCGCGGTCGGAGTTGAGACCTGCCTTCTCGGCAAGCTCGAGGCGGGGCCGAACGCCGATACCAACTCTACGAGGTCAGCCTCTAGCGTGCCGCCGCCTTGGAGTTTCACCCGTTTGCCATCGATGGCGATTACCGAATCGTCGAGATGGAAGACGGCGCCGTGTTCCTCGTGCAGGGTACGAACGAAGTCGCCCATCTGCGGACCCAGAATTCGCTCCATCGGCCGTTTTTCCGGTGCCACGATGTGGACCTCCAGTCCACGCGCGCGGAGTGCGGCAGTGACCTCGAGGCCGATAAAGCTCGCCCCGATGACCACCACGCGGCGCGCTGCCTTGGCGTATTCAATGATGGCGTGGCAATCCGCCAGCGAGCGAAGGGTACGGACATGTGGTTGGTTGGCTCCGGGGATGGAAAGTTGAACCGGCTCGGCCCCGGTCGCCAGCAGCAGCCGGTCATAGGGAATCTTGTCGCCGCCCGCGAGAGCGACTTCACGGCTACGAATATCGATTTTGGAAACTGTTTGCCCCAAGCGCACCTCGATATCGTTTTCGAGATAAAATTCTTCTTGGCGCAGAGGCACGAAATCGAATGGAGCGCTGCCGGCGAGATAGTCCTTGGAAAGGTTTGGCCGGTCGTAAGGCAACGCATCATCGCTGCTCAGCATGACGATGCTGTCCTGGTAGTTTTGCCGCCGTAACATTTCGGTTGCGGCGAACCCAGCGGCCCCGCCGCCGACGATGACAATCTTTTCGGGCGCACTGCCCATGGTTTTGCCGCGCGGCCTTGGTTGCTTTGGTACGCGCTTCTCGCTGACCCAAATCTTGCCGTCGCGCTGCTCGACTGTCCAACACACGATCGGGCTCAGGGCTGGCGCTTCGAGGGCCTCTCCCGTGCGCAGATCGAAACAGGCGTGATGCCATGGGCACCGCACCGTATCGCCGACCACGAGACCGTCGACGAGCGGACCATGATAGTGCGTGCAATGCGCCCCGACCGCGAAAACGTCGTGCCCCCGCCGCACCAACAGGACATCTTCGTCGCCAACATGACCGACGAGCATTTTGCCATCGGCAAGCTGATCGAGGGGAATACCCAGGGACAGATCGGGACCGGTCGGCTTAGCCTCTTCTTGAGCCATCGTCGTCTCCGTCGCTCAAGAATGCTTATATTCCCTTTAGATACTCGACGAGATCCCTTTTGTTTGCCTCGCTGAGGTTCAGGTTGAATTGCGTATTATAGTGGTTCACCACGTCGAGCAAGGTGGCGAAGCGCCCGTCGTGGAAGAAGCCGCCCTTCTGATGCGTCCACAGTCCCGCGAGAGGTGCCGTGCGATACATGTGGGTGGGCGAACGGTCGGCCTGGAACGCGTCGACGCCGATCTCGCCGGGCGCATGCATGTTGTACCCCGGCTCGGTGTAAAGCGGCGGCACGTGGCAGGTCGCGCACTTCCCCGAACCGTTGAAAACCGTCTTGCCCCGTTCGAATGCAGCCTTGTCGTATGACCCGGCCGCTGCCTTCGGCGCGGGGATCGAGAGCTGATAGAAGTGCAGCGCGGCCAGTTTGGCAGTGGTCTTATCCGGCGTATTGCGCGCATTGCCCGAGCCGCTCTTCGCGGAGACGGGATATTGATCCTTGTTGTTGAACCGGGCATCGAAGAACGTCGCCGAGCCGTGCATCTCGGTCCCTGCGACGTAAGCATTCCAGTAGGTGACCGATCCGAATCCGGTCCAGGTGGCGAGGTTCACGCCGGCCAAGCCGAACGCGGGCGGGATGAGGGTGCAGGCCCGCTTGCCGTCGGGACGAAAGGCCTTGCCATCCTTATCCAGTTCCGCATCGTAGCAGCCAGGTCCCCAGCTCGTGAGAACCTTCTTCACGGTCTCGACATCGACGCCGAGCAGACCGGTGAACGGCTTGAGGTTCGGCGCCAGAGATACGATCGCTCCAACGTTGAGATCGCGGTTGGCCCAACCGTCGAGCCGCTTGCCAATGCCTGGCGCAAACGAGTTGTCGACAGTCGAGTGACAAAACGCGCACTGGATGCCCATCGACTTGACGCTGCCGTCGGGATTGGCAAACGCGGTGACACCGACGACTGCGTTAAGCTTGAGCAGGGCGATGGTCGTGGCTGGATCGTCGAGGTTGACCTTGCCCGCCTTGATCTGTTTCTTCAACGCGTCCGGCAACGCGTCTGCATCGACCTTGAGGCCGACGGATAGCGCGGTTTTTGGCGAGACGCCCGGACCGACACCGCCGTTCTTCTCACCGGCAATGGCCTTATGCAGCTGAAGTGTGTCACCCCAGAAGGCCTCACTCCCGAATGTCTCGTAACGGAAGGTCTTTCTGCCCTCATCGAGCATCGTCTGCGCGTAGCGCGCGTTCTCCGCATCGACGGCTGTCTTGGAGGGAGGGGCAGCGAAAGCACTGATGGCTCCATAAGCACCTGCCGTGCCAAATGCGACGACAATCAGCACTCGCGACGTACGTCTCAATAAGTTGCCCATCGTATCTTCTCCTGGAATTTCCCACCTACCCCCGCAATCGGATTGCAGCGCTATCACCTTAGATGGCGCCTTGGTCTCAAATGTTCCCCAAAACATTCGGGAACCTTTTGCCCAGCGATCGCATCCAATGTGCGGGTTCGCATGAAGGCAGAAATCAAGGAACAACGATGGACACCCGCTTGACAAAGCACCATTGGACATCGGGCGACGGCAGAGCAGTGGACCGAGATCGCCCGACCCGTCTGCAGGCGGAAGAGGCGGTTCGCACGCTAATTGGTTGGGCTGGCGATGATCCCACGCGGCAAGGGCTCCTCGACACGCCTGGGCGGGTGGCCCGCGCCTATGAGGAATGGTTTGCCGGTTACGACGAAGAGCCTGCCCTATTGCTCGAACGCTGTTTCGAGGAAATCGCGGACTACGATGAAATCGTGCTCCTGCGCGACATCCGTTTTGAGTCGCATTGCGAGCACCATATGGCGCCGATCATTGGGTGTGCCCATATTGCCTACTTACCGGACCGCCGCGTGGTCGGTATTTCGAAACTCGCGCGTCTGGTCGAGGTGTTCGCCAAGCGGCTGCAGATTCAGGAAAGAATGACGGCGGAGATCGCGCAAACGATCAATCAGGTGCTCAAGCCGCGTGGCGTCGCCGTGGTGATCGAGGCAGTACACGAATGCATGACGACGCGCGGTGTGCATAGTTACGGAGTCAGCATGGTGACGAGCCGGATGCTGGGAGCATTCCGAGATACTCCGGAGACCCGACACGAGTTTCTTGCTGCAATCGGGTTGCGGGGTGTGACCGGCCTGAACGGATACGGCTGTTGACGAGATGATGTCATGACCCAATGGACGGTACAGAGGGCGGCCGGCACGGTTGCCGACGAACGTAACCTAGTTGAGCGCGCAAAGAGCGGCGACCAGTCGGCGTTTCGTGCAATCATGGAGCAGAACAATCAACGACTCTACCGGGTGGCACGCGCTGTGATGAAGGACGACACTGAAGCCGAGGATGTGGTGCAAGAGACGTATCTGCGTGCATTCTTCAATCTCTCCAAATTCCGCGGCGAGTCGTCACTCACAACCTGGCTGACCCGGATCGCTTTGAACGAAGCGCTTGGACGAAAACGCAAGCAACGAGCAATGGTGACCTTGGAAACCGTGGAAACAGCTCAGCAAACCAGCGCACAGATTATTCAATTCCCCGCCATGAACACAGAGACCGATCCCGAGCGCTCCGCGGCGCAAAACGAAATACAGAGACTTTTGGAACGTGCAATGGATGCCCTTCCGGAGCCCTTCCGCGTCGTCTTCGTCATGCGCGATGTCGAGGAGATGAGCATTGAGGAAACCGCGTTCCACCTCGGCATTCGACCGCAAACGGTCAAGACCAGATTGCACCGCGCACGGCGGCTGCTACGGCAGTCGTTGGACGGTGAGCTGGCGTCGACCTTGAAAGAAACGTATCCATTTGCCGGTGCGCGCTGTGCCCGCATCACGGAGGCCGTGTTGAGCCGATTAAGGAAGGACAAGCACAGTCAGTAGCCCGTGGGCGACATTCCTGCGCCACCTTCTTGGCCCCTGTTGTCCCGGGCGACGGCAAAGACACAGGCGCCAATATCCTCCCACCTTTGCTCACCCGTGCCGATCGGGTGATTCGACTTAGGTTGGCCAACGTCCATCGTCGGCCGATGTTATTAAAAAGGGGCTCGTGATCGAAACGCTTCGTCGTCGTTGCATTCGGTAATGTGAAAACGGTAAAAGCGTGGAACAATTCGGCAGGCCATAAGGAAGTCAATCCTGATCCTCGTCCGGAGCGGTTGTCTTGCCGGTCATCAGGTTCTCGGTCATTTTCTTGCGCCCGTCGTACTGATGACGTTGGCGTTCGTCCTCCTTTTTGCTGCAGGTGGCGACGATGCGTAATGAAATTCTGCGGCGACGTGTGCGAGTGCTGCCTCTAATGCAAGCCGCACGAGGTGTAGTCGTGGACCGGGGGGGTGAATGATGTACTCAAATCGGGTCAGTCAGAAGCTGCATGACGAGCATATGGCGACGCTCGCGTTGCTGGAAAGACTAGGGCGCTTCGTTGCCAGTAAGGAGGCCCCAAAGACCGTCGATATCGACACGCGGACATTCCTCATCGATCTCGCCGCTGCCTTCGAGAGCGAGATTTGGCATCATTTCGCCTTCGAGGAGAAATATCTGTTCGAATATCTGGTCAAGTCCGGCGATGTGGAACTGGCGCAGCATCTTACGACCGAACATGAGCAAATTAGAGATATTGGCGGGCGCACAACAGCGATGGCGCGCGCCGCGGCAATATCTGCATTTTCGCCTTCTGCCTGGCGCGAGTTTGGTCTTCTTGCCCAACAGCTCATCGAACAACTGTCGGCGCACGTTCAAAAGGAGGAGGGTGTTCTCGTCCCGCTCCTGCAGGACAGCATGGAAAGCGATACTGAAGAGCAGCTCTACATGGCCTATGTGATGGATGAGTAGAATCTTATACCAAGCCGCTGAGTGGCTGACTCTCGCGGGGATTCACAAATCACCGGCAAAGTGATTCAAGGTGGCAAACGGAGGGACGTTTGCCATGGGCTGGGCGATTGCGGTGCGGACGGACTTTACTGCCGGCGAGGTTCGCCGGTTTGCCAAGCGGGCGAAGGACGGCGGGCAGG
>Ga0208937_1000539_pt1 | contig 27650 bp, 24 predicted proteins | sample June2015DPH_11_5_FD_184705 | JGI IMG/M metagenome (GOLD analysis project Ga0208937, IMG submission 184705) | Peatland microbial communities from SPRUCE experiment site at the Marcell Experimental Forest, Minnesota, USA - June2015DPH_11_40... | ecosystem: Environmental > Terrestrial > Soil >...
CGAAGAAAAAAATGCACATGGGAAAGATGGGACGGCACGGAAGAATGCACATGCACGGGCCCACGCCACGGCGCTTTAAGCCCTAGGCGTATGGAAAAGGCAGCTTCTTACAAAAAGCAACGAAGGACTCGAAATTCCGGTCGCTGACACACGAGTACCATCTTTTTTGTAGTCACAGCTGAGCTCAGCCGAGCGTGCTAGGCGCTGAGAATCAGATTCTGCGGTTACGGGATCGGTATGTGCAACGGAAGTATTGCACGTGAGAACTCGGCAGACCGACCGCCTTTCGCCGCGTCTCCACCAAGGCGACGGCCGCCATTATTGGAGTCATGCTTCTTTGCATACCCTAACGTCAGACATTTCAATCGTTATGTCTGATGCGCATTGGTCACGTTGGCTGTTGCGCTTCGGGCGTGTCGCAGCTTTTCAAATGCGCGGGAACAACGACGTGGACTAGTTAGGTATGAACGTGCGCGTAGGACACTGACTTGTCTCTCGGTCGCCTGGCACCTCGTGGCCAAAGCGACTGCCTCTGCCGTCGTCGATTGGTTCATAGAACTTACATTCTTTGCACGTAGGCACGAGCTCACCCTCCTTTGGCTGTTAGAAAAGACGTAGTGCCGTGTTATATGTACTCTCTGTTACCGCTAGGTAGTAGCCCGAACTGGGTGAACGTTGCCGAAACCTTTGGAATTGATATGCGCTTTAACTCCCCGAAATGAGGGCGCTATGCGGCTTCTTCTTGGGCATCAGTAACCTACTGGTGCGGACGTCGTGCCAGAACCGCGTTCAATCTGCCCAGCCATTATTGACAGGGGCCTGGCCCGTTGTTTCCAACGTCTTCATCAAACGCGCTGCAATTTCCTTGCTTTTCTGCTCACTGAAAATCGTTTGCAGCACGCCGGTGAGTCGGTTGCGGGCCGTTGCGACGTTTGCCATGTCGACCATGCGGTCAGCGTCTTGGAGGATGCCGAGTGTGTGCGACACGAGTGAATGAATCATGCACGCCTTGAGATCGCACTCAAATTGCGACTCCGTCTCGCGGCGCCGGTCGTCGTACTGCGGCGCGCAGAACCTGCATCCGCTTCCCGGAACCGTCACTCCCATTTTCGGAGCATCAAGAGTATTGCGCTGCAGGGCAGCGATCAGCTCGTCAGCCGTCAGCCTATCCATTTCGGCGGCGATGATATCGAAAACAGCGTGTTCCAAGTCGATCATTGTCTTTGCAGGTATGGTCGTTGATGACTATTTATCTATCTGCCTCTTTGCCGTTACCACTTTTGACTCGTCGAAGGATGGCTTGCCGCACATAGTTCAGCGATAAGCTACAGAGGGTCAAGCAGCGTCTTGCAATATTGAATGTGCCGTCTCGCACGCGGAAGTACGCCAAAACTAAGCCAAAAATGTACCACAATTTCTCGCGCGGGAATTAAACACCGTTATTTCCGAATCGACACATCTGTTGGCAAACGGCGTGTGCAAGGCCTAGCACTCCAAAAATATTATTATATTAATTTTATTATAATTTAGCTAATATATAATATTTTGAAAAACTTACTTGTCGGGCAGGACGCCTGAACTTCGTTTAACACCGACTGCGCCTCACTACTCTTAGACGGTTGTGGTGCGATTAGGGTAGAAGAGAACGATGCACGATGAGAGTTGCGACGCGCGAATACGGGAGGGACCTCACAACCGGACCTGCATCGATCTCTGCGAGGGACAACTAATCATCCAACATAATGGACGTCAGCCGTCTCAGCCAAGCGACAGCTAAAATGGAGCCCCAACATTCATTTACTATAACGTCTGAGTGCAATTAAGGCTTAGAAGTGAAAGCAGGCCGCGCAGTTGACGCGAATCAAAAAACGGCCCGCTCTCACGCAAAGCAAGACGCAATTCAAAGTGCCTGGACTATCGTATATAGTTTTGGATGTTTGTCTGCGTCTTTCTTTGTGTGATCCTTCGCTTCGAGCATAGCTGCCGTCGTACGACGGGGGACGAAACCATGAAAGGAGAACATACAAGACAAAAATTCCTGGAGCTACGGGCTCAGGGGAAGTCGTTTCGAGCTATTGAAATCGAAATCGGTACAAGTAGAGGCACGTTGGCAAAATGGGAGCAAGAATATAGAGAAGAGCTCACGAACCTAAAGGCCATCGAACGTGACGCTATGCGCGAAAAGTACTTGCTGACCAACCAGGCGCAGCTGGAACTCCTCGGGACGCAGTTCACGCTCCTGAAGGAGGAGCTGGAAAATCGCGATCTCTCAGACATTCCTACGCCCAAACTCTTTGAGTTGGTCTTAAAGTACAGCACAAGGCTTACAGAGGATTTTCCCGCGCAGTGGATTGGCACCGAGGAACAGCTTGCAGAAGAGAAGGCTGAGCGCGAAGCGATGCATGGGTGGACGCCCATACCGATGAGAAGCTTGCAATAGCTATGGCTCTCTGCTAGGAAAGTATCGATACGTCAGAGGAGTAGAGGAGAACACTAGTATTGACGAGGAGTTCTGCCGGGAACGGGGTTGCTCGTCGAATTCACGCGAGAAGCACAGAGCACTCGTCTAGATAGGCAGAAATTAAGCCGTTATAGCCTGGGCACCACCGTGCCCGAGCCCCCGACTACATAGTGCCCCCCAGGCGGTGCCGAGTCGTTCGGGCGATCTTACCGGATGTAGTAGTACTACTGTACCGGTCGTCGGCTGAGGAGATGCGGTTTGATTGGAAGTGCGTCCCGCCGCTGTGATCAGCAGCACGAACGCGGCAACCGCTAAGATGCACACTCTCGTTTCATATCCTTTCGTATCTAACACGCGGTACGTGACGCGAATCTTTTTGGATCAAGTCATACGGTGACGAAACTGCGGAGCGTAGAGCTTTGACGCTAGTCATGCGCTCGAAAAGCCCGCCTTGGTGCGCGAGAAAAGTCTCCGGCAGACGCAAAGATTGATCGGCTCCGGTCTAACGGACGAAGCGAAAGGTACCGATGATGCAACGAGGAACGAACCGATGAAGAATAAGAAGGTGTATCAGACGACGCTGCGGCTCCATGATATCAACCACCTTTTTGATGACCCGAACATTTCACCATTTTCTGACTACTACCAACCGTACAGTTTCAAGACAGGTATGGACTACGTCGTCGATGAGTTGTACAGCCACCCATCAGCAGAGGAGATTAAACTTACAGTGCTGCTTCCCGCAGAGCAGATAACGCCGGATCTGGAGGCGAAGACGCTGAAAGCCGTCCGTAAATACTCTGAAGCCTGGGCACAGAATGCGCGACAGGGACAGGACATCGCACGATATAAAGGCCTGCGCACGTTGCGAGTGGGCATCCTCGCTTTTCTTGTGTTGAATGGGCTCGCGCTGTGGTTCGGATCGTATGCGAATTTTGGGATCAGGCTGTTGAGTGGGGGCCTGCTTATTGGCGGATGGGTACTCTTGTGGTGGCCGCTTGACGCTTTGGCCTTCGGCGTGTGGGAGAACCGGCTAGAAGAGAGCGCATATAAAGCGCTAAAAAACGTGCAGCTCACGATCAGTGCAGAGTGACACCGAAGCCTGATTGGTTTCTTGATTGCCGGATTCGAACCGGCGACCTCCGCCATGTCAAGGCGGGCGATTTAGGGCTTTTTGCGCCATTTTCTGATACCGAGTGGCGTGGCGATATGACCACTAGAAAAGCTAAAACTCCATCATGAATGGTTTAATAGATTTTTGTAGGCAGTCCTGCAAGCATTGAGAACGTGTGGGGCTGCAGTATGCCAAAAAAACGTTATGCGGCTTAATCGTCGTCGTTTTTCTCCATGTTTGGCCTCTCACTATTTGCGCTGGAATTAGCTGTCGTCGGCAAGAACAAACAAATCACTTCGTGCAAGAAAAAGAACTCGAAAGACGTAGTCACTCCGGCACGCAACGCGACTAGAATGCTGCAACAAGAGGTAGCAGATCTGGAGACATTCTGCACACCGTACGGCTTCTCGTAGCCTCCTCACGATGCGGGAAGATCAGTATTTAGAACAAGGCACACTAATATACTAAAAAGACTTTTATATTACATTATAGTATAAGTTCTAGCATAAGTCGGAGCGGGATTATGGGTGAACGTTTTTGGCGACATCAACAATTTGAGCGTGCGCACGTCCGATCGTGACGTGTATTTTCATCGAATTCCGTATTGTTCACCAGTTTCAATTTTCTTTAAACTGAGCGCAGGGCACGATTATGCATTCCTGCTTGAATCGCGAACCGGATTGGGAAACACCGCACAATACTCCTACATCGGATTTGATCCGACCGCGGTCGTCCGCGTCAAGGATGGCGTCACCACCGTCAATCAACGTAGGAAGTACGTGCAGGACCCCTTAGAAGCTGTTCAGAGCCAAGTCAGACTGAAGCGACACGCACAGCATCGATACGGATTCCTCGGAGGGGCTGTTGGGTATCTTTCGTACGATGCCATCCGCTATTGGGAGCGGCTCCCGCTAGCGGCCGTCGACGATCTTGACTTTCCTGACGTCGAAATGGGCATCTACGACGATGGGATAGTCCTCGACCACGTGCGCCGTGAGGCGTTCTACTTTCATCTCGAGGAGAACCGCTACGAAGAGCTCTCTGCACTTTTGTGCAGCTCGTGTAAGGGGGGCGAGGTGTCTATTGCGCCTCCTCGCGTGAACGTCGCCAAGGCGAAGTACGCGTCTATGGTTCAGAAGGCGAAAGCGTACATCGCCGCTGGCGAAATTTTTCAAGTGGTCTTGTCGAAGCGCTATAGCTTTGCATTTTCTGGTGATTTGGCCCCGGTTTATCTCACGCTCAGGGCGATGAACCCCTCGCCGTACATGTTCTACCTTAAAATGGAGGACCGCACCATAATAGGGACGAGTCCTGAAACCCTCGTAAAACTCACCGATGACAGGATCGAGAGCTTTCCTATTGCCGGCAGTCGCCCAATCACGGGGGACTCCACACGAGACGCTGAGCTGACGGAAGACCTTCTTAGCGACCCGAAGGAGTTAGCGGAGCACGTCATGCTCGTCGATCTCGCTCGCAACGACGTAGGCCGAGTTGCCGAGGCCGGTAGCGTGCACGTTCCCGCATTTATGGACGTGCAGCGTTACAGCCACGTGCAGCACATCGTCTCGCTGGTTGCTGGGAAATTACGCGACGGCGCGGACTGTTTTGACGTTTTGCGGGCCACCTTTCCGGCGGGCACGGTGTCGGGAGCGCCTAAAGTTCGCGCTATGGAAATCATCGAAGAGCTTGAGCCGGTCCGACGCGGACCGTACGCAGGTGCGGTCGGGTACTTTTCGTGCAACGGCGATATGGATTTTGCGATTACCATCCGGGCGCTGTTTGCGAAGGAGGGCACGTGTCACCTGCAAACGGGAGGAGGCATCGTTGCTGACTCTGTCCCGGAGAATGAATGGATGGAGACGGAACTGAAGGCTCGGGCGCTAATGAAGGCGCTCGAGAATGTGGGAGGCACTGCGCGATGAAGGTTCTTGTGATTGATAATTACGACTCATTTGTGTACAACCTCGTTCAGCACGTAGGCGAATTAGGCGGAACGCCGCTCGTTTACCGAAACGATCAGTTGACCCTCAAACAGGCGACGGCGCTTGATCCAGACCGAATCATCCTTTCGCCAGGTCCGGGCACGGCCACAGAGGGGCGCTTCTTTGGCGTGTGTTCCGCTATCATCGAGAGTCTGAGCCCGACGACGTCAACTCTCGGTGTGTGCCTTGGTCATCAGGGAATCGTCGCAGCCTTTGGCGGCCACATCACACCTGCACGGCACGTGATGCACGGAAAGGCAAGCCACATCCGGCACTGCGGGGTAGGGCTCTTTGACGGTATTGAGAACCCTTTCGTCGCCACTCGCTACCACTCTCTGGTCGCGGACCGCGAATCGCTTCCGCCGTGCCTAAAGATAACGGCTGAAGCGTGCGACGACGGGGAGATTATGGGGGTTCGCCACGACACGTACCCGATAGAAGGGGTGCAGTTCCACCCCGAGTCGATCTTGACCGCAGCCGGTAAGCGTGTTATCACCAATTTTCTTAAAGGAGGGAGAGCGTGATCAGGGACAGCATCGCGAAGATCACGAGCGGAGCGAACCTGACGCCTCTTGAAGCGCGTGCCGCCATGGTTGAGATGCTGACGGGCGCGGCGACAGTGGCACAGATCGGGGCCTTTCTCACCGCTCTTTCGATGAAAAGAGAAACGGTAGAGGAACTAGCTGCTTTCGCTTCGGCTATGAAGGAGTTCTGTCACGTCATCCGTCCGAATGTCAACAGGCGGATGGTCGATACGTGCGGCACAGGTGGCGATAGTTTAAAAACCTTCAACGTCAGCACCATTGCGGCAATCGTCGCGGCCGGTGCTGGCGTCACTGTTGCAAAGCACGGAAATCGTTCCGTTACTAGCAACAGCGGTAGTGCGGACGTGCTTGAACAGCTCGGGATGAATCTCTCTCAAGAGCCAGCAGAGGTCAAAAAGGCTATTGAGTCAATCGGTATCGGGTTCATGTTTGCTCCCCGGTTTCATCCAGCAATGCGCGCTGTGCTCAGGACGCGACAAGAGATCGGCGTTCGGACGGTTTTCAACCTTTTGGGGCCACTCCTCAATCCGGCGAACGCCCAGGCGCACCTCCTCGGCGTCGCTGAGCGGGCATGGGTGACGCCAGTCGCCACAACGTTGATGACTCTCGGGTGCGATGAGGCCATGGTTGTCCACGGGATCGGCGGACTTGATGAGATCTCTCTCTTTGGGAAGACGGTCGTGGCACGCGTGACGGGGACGAGCCTAACCGAGTTTGAGCTGAGTCCCAAAGACTTTGCCTTGGAGCCGGTTAAACCGTGCCACCTTCTCGTGACTGATCCGCACGAGAGCGCTCGTCTAACGATCTCGTTGCTCAACTCAAATCCTGCCGTCCGGGAACCAAGAATGGGCTTCGCCCTCGCCAACGCGGCGGCAGCAATCTTCGTTGGTGGTCTAGATGACGATCTCGCGTACTGCGTCGAACTGGCAGCCGAATCGATCGCAAGCGGTGCAGCCTATGGGAAACTTAGAGCACTCGTCGAGCTCTCCGGCGGAAACGTAGCAGTGCTCGACGAACTGGAGAGGTCCGATGCCTGATTTCTTCGATATCCTCTGCCGTACCGCTCACAAAACCGTCGAGGGAGGGTATTACTCCAGGTTCGCTGAGCGCGATGGACCGCTCGATACCGCCCCGAAGCGTCGTTTGAGTGAGTGCATACGTAGGTGTGTGCATCTTCCGCTCATTGCCGAGGTTAAGGTTGCGTCCCCGACTATGGGTGCTGTCCGCGTGGACGCAAGCGCGATAGCGAGGCAGATGCAGGCAGGAGGCGCCATCGGAATTTCCGTAGTCACTGAACCCCGTTTTTTCAACGGGTCGTCTCACATGCTTAGGACCGTCCGAAGCCGCGTCGCGGTCCCGCTCCTTATGAAAGACTTCGTCGTAACCACCTGTCAGATCGAAGCCGCGCGTGACGCCGGTGCGAGTGCTGTCCTGCTAATACAGGCTCTGTTTGACCGAGGCTACGCGACGTGCGGGTCTGAGGATATGATTGAGTTCGCGCACGCGGCTGGACTTGAAGTGCTCTTGGAGGCGCATACCGATTCTGAATTTGAGAGGGCCCAATCCACTGACGCGGACCTTATAGGAATCAACAACCGCGATCTGAGGACGCTGACGGTCGATCTTATGACTACCCCGGATATTCTGGAAAAAGTCCCTGCCGATGGAAGGGCCGTCGTCACTGAGAGCGGAGTTAAGACTGGCGAAGAAGCCCTATTTCTGAGGCAAAGTGGCGCCGACGCGTTGTTGATCGGCTCCGCCTTCATACGGGCTCAGGACGTGCGTCGAGCAGTGGACAGGATGGTGAATGCGGGGTGAGGCGCGTCCGTGTCAAGGTCTGTGGCATAACGAACGTGCGGGACCTCGAAGTAGCCGTCGAAGCGGGCGCAGACGCGCTCGGCTTCGTCGTCGACGTACCTGAGTCACCGAGAAGCATCTCATCTGATCGCGCATGTGACCTTGTCGAAGCGACGCCGCCCTTTGTCCAGAATGTCCTCGTTTCGGTGTTCGACACCGTCGATCAGCTCGAGGCCCTGTGCTCGCACGTTGCCCCCGATGCGGTGCAGGTAGCGGGCCCGCTGCCTCCGGGTGCCACTCGCGATCAGCTCCGCGGCGTTCGGGTGATCCATGTCGTCGCGGTGAATGACGATGTGGACATTGCGTTCCCCGCCGCGAAGCGCTGCGATGCGGTCCTCACTGACTCGTGCGTTCCCGGCGCACACGGGGGGACTGGGCAACCTCATGACTGGAATGTTAGTCGGGCAATTGGAGAGCTGATCGCGCCTACCCCCCTGATCCTAGCGGGAGGCCTGACGCCGGCGAACGTTCGCGCGGCCATCGAAACGGTGCGCCCGTATGCCGTTGACGTCTCAACCGGAGTTGAGAGCCGCGCAGGTATCAAAGATCCCGCGAAGATTCGCGCGTTTATTGAGGCAGTAACGGAGGCATCTGATGGACTATAGCGAGTATCCGGTCAACGGGAAGTTCGGGCGATTTGGGGGCAGTTTCGTCCCTGAAACGCTGGTAACGGCACTTTCACAGCTCGCAGACGCCTACGCGCGTCTTCGTGGAGATCACGATTTTCAACGGCGGCTCTGCGGCTATCTGTCTACATTTGCGGGAAGGCCGACACCCCTGTACTATGCGGAAAACCTCTCAAAAAAACTCGGCGGCGCCAGGATCTACCTCAAGCGAGAGGACCTTGCTCACGGCGGCGCCCATAAGATCAATAATACGCTCGGTCAGGCACTGCTAGCGAAGCGAATGGGGAAAACGCGCGTTATCGCTGAAACAGGGGCGGGGCAGCACGGGGTAGCCACTGCTATCGCGTGTGCGGCACTGGGGCTCAAATCGGAAGTCTATATGGGGACGGAAGATATGGAGCGTCAGAAGCTCAACGTGTTCCGCATGGAGCTGCTCAACGCAGTGGTGCGCCCCGTGGAACTCGGATCGCGGACCCTCAAGGATGCGATCAACGAAGCCATGCGCGATTGGACTGCCAACGTGCTCACAACGCACTACTTGATCGGTTCCGTCGTGGGGCCGCACCCCTACCCGATGATCGTCAGGGACTTCCAAAGCGTTATCGGGCGCGAAATACGCGAGCAAATCAAGCAACAAGTCGGGCGCCTCCCTGATGCGCTGATCGCGTGTGTCGGAGGCGGCAGCAATGCGATCGGCACGTTCCATCCGTTCCTTAACGAGGACGTCGCGATGCACGGTGTAGAGGCTGGGGGGGCGGGGCTAGCGACGGCACAGCACGCGGCGTCGCTGTGCGCAGGGTCCGAGGGAATCTTCCACGGCATGTTGACCTACCTGCTTCAAGACGTCCACGGGCAGGTTCAGCCGACGCGCAGCATTTCAGCTGGCCTCGATTATCCTGGCGTCGGTCCCGAGCACGCGTTCTTGAAACACGAGAAGCGAGTCTTCTTCAGTGCCGTTAGCGACGTGCAGGCGCTTGAGGCCTTCCTCGAACTGTCGAGAACAGAAGGCATCCTGCCTGCTTTGGAGTCGGCGCACGCCATTGCTCACGCTCTGAGCCTCGCGCCTACGTTGGACAAGGATGACGTCATCGTGGTTACGCTTTCAGGCAGGGGCGACAAGGACGTAGACGTGGTCGCACGCTACGTGGGAGCAGACCTGTGACCGGAATCGCCGCGACGTTTCGCGAATTAAAGCGACGTAGCGAAGGCGGCCTCATCGTTTACGTGATGGCAGGCGACCCTACACCGAAGCACACACTGAAAATCGTCGATGCGTTAGCTGCGGGCGGGGCCGACATCGTTGAGCTTGGAATCCCGTTCTCCGATCCAATTGCCGACGGTCCGACGCTGCAACGCGCAGCTGGGCGGGCGCTGGAGGCAGGAACAACACCGAGGAAGGTTTTTGATCTAGCCTGCGCGATAACAAACTCGCACGAGGTGCCTGTCGCGGTCATGACGTACTACAATATCGTGCACCAGATGGGCGTCGAAGCGTTCTGCAGCGTGGCTGAACAAAGTGGCGTTAGCGGTGTCATCGCTCCGGATCTCCCGATTGAAGAGGCATCGCTGTACAAGGAGGCGGCGACGCGACACGGCATTGATACCATCTTTCTTGCTGCCCCATCGACCTCAACGGCCCGACTGGAAAAGCTCGTGACGGCCTCGTCAGGCTTCGTGTACCTTGTTTCCGCGAATGGAATCACTGGCGTGCAGAAAATCCTGCAGGACGACAGCATCTCAAGCATACAGCGAACCGCGTCAATCATTCGAGGGCGAGCACCGTTAGCGGTCGGATTTGGCCTTTCGTTGCCTTCGCATGTCCGGCAGGTGATCGACAACGGAGCAAGCGCGGCCGTAGTAGGGAGCAGATTCGCACAGATTGTGGAGCAGCATCTGGACGACGGACACGGGATGCTAAAAGGGCTGCGTGAGTGTGCGCAATCGCTAAAGGGTAGCATGTTGCCCAACAAGCGATAGGGGTAAAGCGTTGGGGGCATATGATATGGGACGTGGAGACCTTTAGAGCGTAGATAGCACACAAAACGCTTCAAATCTCACTCATATGAACAACTATTCATATAATCAGATTTGAGCGTGCGCGTTGCAACGTGCAGATCCTGGCAGGGTTCCGTGTATTCTGTTCGGGGTGGTGCTTTTTTGCCTACAGTTTCATATCGCGGTGGATCTGGCTTTCCGTAGTGCCGATTGAACTCCGCGCCGTTTTGACCATCTATCTATTGAAGCTCAGCTAACCCTCGCCGCTTGGAATGACGGCCAATTTGACGCTAGTACTGACGTCAAAAAAAACCGATCAAGCTATTTTGTCATGGTTCATGTAAAAAACAACGGAAGTGTCAAGAGAACGAGACGGGGCACTGGCTAAAGTGCGTTATCCGAGAACTGGAAAAGTAGCTCCTTCGTGTTAGTTGTTTCATACGGTTTTGCGTTCATATCGTAGTTCTTGGAGCTTATTTTAATGATGATTTTACAGTCCTGCATTATGCCGACTTTTTGGTGCTCGAAGCAAGTACCTAGAATGTCATAGGCTTTCGTGGTAGTCTGCTCCCCGTAACGGCATGACTGATACGATCGGCATCGATCGCGCACGCACAAGAAAGCGCCGAAACATTTATATTTACTAATAGTAACTAGATAACCTTTAGTCATTAAAATACCGTAAGTCATATGCACGAATAAACAATCTCAGATTGGTGAAGCAACAATGGTTCTGGCACAACGGAAACAGTGGGAAGAAGAACCGCGAGGCGAGCGTGTCCTTCGTGCCGCTGAGCGACTGCTCTTTTCACGCATACCTGTCGTTGGCCCTTTTGTGCGCAGGGCGCTGATCGCCGGAGTGGAGCCGCTTGCGCCTCGCGTGGAAGATAGTTCGGAAGCGGCCACGCTTATTCGCGCAGCGACAAGGTGTGCCGCTGGGCCATGCGTTTGTTACGAGCTGCACCCGAAATCGGTGTACACTGAGTCGATATTCCTCGACGAGCTGGCCGACAGTATGGTACGTGCAGGCAACGCGCGATATGTGACGCCAGAAGAAGCGATCGACGTTTTGTACGCGTATTCGACTGATCGCCCCATTATCGTCGCGAACGTTTCAGGTAAGCCTCGTGAAATCTCCAGCTCTTCAAGGAAATGCTGCGTAGCGTGGAATATGGAGCGGAACGGATTAAAGTGCGTTATCCGAGAACTGGAAAAGTAGCGCCTCCGTGTCAGCATCTCAGAATGGTGAAGTAACAATGACTCTCACAGCACGAAAACAGCGGGAAAAGGAACAGAGACGCGAGCATATCCGTCGACTCGCAGAGCGAAAACAGCGGGAAAAGGAACAGAGACGCGAGCACATCCTTCGTGCTGCTGAGCGACTATTCTTTTCACGATCGTACGACGATGTGTCAATGGACGAGATTGCGACCGAAGCCGAGCTGAGTAAGGCCACGCTGTACCTTTATTTTAAAGACAAGGAATCGCTCTTTTTTGCGGTCGTCAACCGCGGAATCAAAATCCTCTGCTCCATAATCAAGGAAGAAAAAAAACACGCGGCCGACCTTGTTACCGCCCTTATCAGCGGGGGATACGGTCGGTTTCTCAAGGAGTACCCCGACCATGCCAAAGCCTACTTTTATTTCCGGTCAGGAAGGTTCGACCTCTCACACAAGGACACTCTGAGCGCCGACGCTCAAGAGATCCTTGCGCTCTTTAACACGCTCGTTGAGATGCTGCTTTCGTCTATAAAGAGGGGCATAGAAGATGGGGTTGTACGGTCTGACGTGAATCCCGGCGCGGTAGCCGTCTTATACATGTTGATTGCTGAGGGCCTTCTGAATATGAGCCCCGATTTGAGGGGGATGTTGGAGGATAATGGGCTTACCATGCAACAATTCCTCACAGACGTCGCCGAACTAGCGCGTCACATGGTCATGTATACGGGGGCCGGAATGAACACCATGGGGGTGCGCTACGTGGAACGAAGGAGTAAAAGACGTACAGCGCGACAAAATGACAAGATTGCCAACCCTGAATAAAACCGACAGCCCCACAATTGTGCTTACTGCCGACGAAACGATGATGAGCAAGTTCCGCGGAGGCATGTTTGCGGGGTTTTCGACCTGCATGCCACAAGGGATCCTCCCTGACTGGTTTTTCTTCCGCGTGTGGGCGCCACCGGTGCCACGAACGAATTTGCGAGCACTCTACTCTGACTTCGGGCTGCGGATCGTAGAAGCGAGCTTGGCGAAGGAATTCGGCGAGGATGAAGTAGCAGTGGTGCACCCGCACGACTTAGAGAAGGTGGTTGGCAGCAGCACCGAGATAATAGCAATAAGCGGCCACGATTTTCTTGGCATTAATCCGCCGACGTCTGAGTTTGTCGACTGGGCCGATCGCGGCCCTCCCTACAACAGGGTCAAGTTCTTTGAGCTTATGCAAAAACCGCTCATGAGGGAAAGAGTGGTGGTTGCCGGCGGCAAAGCCGCGTGGCAGCTCGCGGATGAGACGACAATGGACAAATTAAACATCAATTACGTGCATCTTGGCGAGGGCGAAATTACGATCCCCCAAATGTTTAAGTCCATACTTGCCGGGGAGGAGCTGCCTAGAATCGTCACGGGAGTGAGCCCGCGCGTAGAGGAGATACCTAACATCATCGGCGCCACGATCCACGGATTGGTCGAAATCGGGAGGGGGTGTGGTCGGGGGTGCTCCTTCTGCACGCCCAACATGCTCAAAGTAATTTACAAGCCCATCGACCACATTGAAAAGGATGTCAAAACGAACACACGGGCAGGCCAGAGCTCAATACTCCTCCATTCAGAGGATGTCCTGCGCTATGGCACGACAGGAATGGTACCGGATACAGAGCGCGTTTTGAAACTCTTCACCCGCGTGGCGTCTGTTGAAGGGGTTGACAATCTTGGAGCGAGTCACGTAGCCCTTGCGTCGGTGTATCACAATCCCGGCCTTATCAGCGCACTCTCCCAGATGATGAGCTCGAAGCTCGGGCAGGATTGGATAGGTACGCAAACTGGCTTGGAAACCGGAAGTGTGCGGCTGCTCGCGCGGTATATGAAGAATAAGGCGTTACCATCGTCAATTGAAAAATGGCACGAGATCGCCACTCAAGCGTTCGGCATCCTCGACGATAACGACTGGGTGTGTGCAGCGACGATGATCAACGGGCTTCCGGGTGAGACGGCAGACGATGTGGTCAAGAGCATCGAACTCGTGGAAGAATTGAAATCGATTGCGACAAAATCGCTCATAATTCCCATGAATTTTGTTTCGATGCGTGGGTCGTCCCTCGATTGCGAAAAGACATTTACCGTTAAGAAAATGACGCGCGAGCATTGGCAACTTCTAGGTGAGTGCTTAGATCACGATTTAAGCGTTGTCACACAATTATTGCGCCGTTTTGATGCAAATGGCGGCGGTTCGATAAAAGGCCGGCTGCTTCAACTCGGTCAAACGGAAAACTAACGAGCTTCTTAAAAAACATGTGGAAACTATGCGAAGAGGAGAATCACCAATAGGGCGGAGTGAGGATAGCGTCTGGCTTACCCCCCAGATACCAGATTTGAATGGGAAACAGCGAGAGCTTACCATAAGCCGTTTTGCAAGACTAAACAAGGCAGCTCCGTAAGGCGATTTTTTTCCCATAACAACAGTCCTTACGTTTAGTGCGAATCCCGCAAATCAGCGAAATCGATGAAACGCGGAGATCACTGAGAATAAGATGATAGCAATGGGTGCCTTTGGCGCTAAGATTATTCAATAAAATCGAGCGTAGAGCGCCTCCGTTCTGTAGCAGCCTATGAAGATATCTGTAATTATCCCGACGATGAATGAGCCAGCCATTGCTGACGTTCTTCACGATGTCTTCGACGCGCTGCAACAGCACAGCGTGGAAGTAATCGTGGTCGACAAGTCAAAAGATGAGACAGCTATCCGTGCTGCAGAGCTCGGAGCAACGGTAATCCATCAGACCGGAACAGAGTGTGGAGATGCGTGCGTCACAGGATTTCAACGCATATCCGAAGACACTGAGACAGTCGTCATTCTGGACGGCGACTATACCCACGATCCGTACGACATTCCGAAGCTGCTTCAGGCCATAAACGACGGCGCTGACTTTGTAATAGGTGCTCGATTCGCTCTTATGGACAAAGGAGCCATGAGTCGGAGAAACGCGCTCGGCAACAGAATTCTGACCGCCCTCCTACGATCTCTGTATCACGTGCGCCTAACTGATTCTCAATCAGGAATGCGCGCCATAAGACGCTGTGCACTCGATCGTCTAAGATTTCAATCGCCTAAAATGCCGTTCGCAAGCGAGATGATCATCGAGGCACAAAAAGAAAACCTCGCCATCACCGAGGCCCCCATAAGGTATAGGGCGAGAGTCGGCCACGTGAAGCTGTACCCGTTCAGGGACGCGTTTGGCATCTTGTTTATCACGATTCGCCTCTTCCTGGACTACAATCCACTTGTTATTCTTTTGCCCGCCGGCCTTGCACTCATACTCATAGGCCTCGGCTACGGCACAACGATACTTATCGAATACACCAACATCGGCACCGTGACGCGTTTGGCAGGTGTAGTTCTCTCCGTAATCCTCATTTTTGCCGGCGTGCAGACCACCTGTTTTGGCTTGCTATCCGGCCCTCTGCTAGCGAACGCGCAACGAAGAAGAGCAAGATGAAAACTATCCCCTTCGTAAAGGGCGTGGCCAAGATGAAGGTTTGCGCCATCATCCCGGTCGCGCCGTCCGAGCCGAACGCACTCGTCGAAAAATCAATTAAGAGCCTGGGCGCTTTAGACTGCAGTGGTCTCGATTTTGAAGCGTACTACGTCATCGACAGCAGCGGAAAAGATTATACCCCTTTGTTTGGATTGCTGCCGCCACATTGCCACATGGTGATCAGAAATGGCAACAGAGGGCGCCGGGCTGGCGCTATCAACGACATTCTGAACGTTGCAGAGGGTGTAGACTGCATTGCGCTATTCGATGTCGATAGCAGACCAAACCCTGATTTTTTGGTGGAGTGTGTACGTGAGCTCACCGAGACCAGCGACGCGGTGCTTGCCAGCGGCTGCCGCTACGTGACTAATAAGGTAAACACCCTTACCAAGATCGCTTCGATCGAATACAAGTTCTTCTGTGATATCTACCACCTTTTCGGGTGGTCAAGGGGCTTCATTCAGTTCAACGGCGTGATAGGAGTGTCAAAAGCGTCCTTTCTCAAGACGACAGGTTTTGATGAACGTTGCTCGTGTGAGGATCTGGATATTAGCGAGAAGATATACCTCTCAGGGAACCGCGCACTGCTTGCCACGACGAAAGTAGGGGAGCAGGCTCCTACTTCCATCCAGGACTTGTACAATCAACGAGTGCGATGGTTCCGCGGTGCCGTCGAGGGGTTTCGAAAGTATCTTGGCCCCATGTCCGTCGCTCCCGTTCCTACCGCAGTAAAAGCGACGTGGCTGGGCGCGGTAACGATCCCATTTTTTTCGTACTTATTCGCGCCTTTTATTCTCATATATTTCAGAGAAATTAGGGCAGAAAGTGATAGCTTATCGGAATCACTCAAAATCCTGCTCGGTTCGGCTGGGTACGGCTGCTTGATGACGCTCTGCGGGACCGTGGCCGTCGGACAGCATCTAGCTTCCCGCAAGTGTGAGTGGACTGGGATAGCCAGATCAGAAGCCTAACTGCTGAGGGGGGGGAGATTTTGAACGGCTTGCGAAAGTGGCTTGCGAATCGAGACCACAATCCACTTGTTATTCTTTTGCCCGCCGGCCTTGCACTCATACTCATAGGCCTCGGCTACGGCGCGAGCATACTCGTTGAGTACCTCCACACGGGGATTGTGACGCGCTTCGCAGGTGCCATTCTTTCCGTCTTGTTCATTTTGAGCGGCGTGCAGATAATGTGTTTCGGCCTGCTATCCGATATCGTACTAACGAACCTGCAAAGAAGAAAAGCAAGATGAAAACTATCCTTTCGCAAAGGTCGTGGCCGAGAAGCAGACGAGAGCTCGCAACGCTGACAGCGGGCTCCATGTGTGGATCGTGCGGCCATGCACAACCTGATCTAAGGGGGAGAGGGTATAAGCGATTCTGAAACTCGACACCTCTTCCTTCTACGAACCCGGGGACGGTAAAAAAATGGAGCTGATAACCAGTTACCTTAAAATGATGAGGATACGGGACTGGATTAGGTTTTACACGTTTTTCCCCATAGTCGGAGCATTTCTGGCTTGCGGAATTTCTCCAAACCTTATTCCGGTATGTGCTGTTTTTTTCTGCGTTATCGCGTACGGTTTCGTGATCAATAACTACTTTGACGTTGAAATCGACCAAAAGCATAAAAAAAAGTTAGAACTTGACACTAACCCCCTTGCGTGCAACCGGGTCACCAACAGAGGCACCCTCCTGCTTTCGGCGGTGCTTGTGGCGGTGCCGGCTCTGTTATGCGCAATGATGCGCACTCCCGGATTTTTATTGACTCTCCTGAGCATCCTCGTTCTCACCCTTTATTCCGCCAAACCTGCGCGACTCAAAGACCGCTTTCTGGTTGATATCATCAGTCACGGCATGATGTTCGGCGGCTTTCCGTTTCTGGCCGGATTCACGCTGGCGGGCGGGACTGTGCTGTCGCTGCAGTATCCGGTGGCAATTGCATCGCTCTGCACTATCATCTGCTGCGAGGCACTGATCGTTCACCAGATCCATGACTACGGGGAAGACCTGGGCAATTCCACCACCACTATCGTAAGAATCGGTCGAAGGATGGGCTGGATGCTCCTTGCGCTGTCAATGCTGTTCTCTCTCATCGGTTTGGAACTGGTTATCCACTATTTTGGGATCGGGGGATATCCCGGTCTTGGAATATCTGCACTGGTGGTTATGTATCCCATATACAGCTGCCGACGGGACGTTGTTGTGCAGGCAAAGAGCGTGTACAACAACGTGCTGGTATCCCATCTTCAGATAGTCACGTAACGCGAAGCCATGATCTCAGTAATTATCCCAACATTGAACGAACAGGAGAGTATAGGTTATTGCGTGCGTTCCCTGCTGGAGCAGAATATTGACCGGGATTCCTATGAGATTATTGTTGTCGACGGGGGTTCCGGCGATCGCACAAGAGAGATCGCGGGACAGTGTGCCGATCGCGTGGTTTCCCAGAAAAGGAGTGGCATTGGTGGCGCACGGGGAGATGGCGTGGAGGCATCACAGGGAGATATTCTTGTATTCACCGATGCGGACACGCTTCACCTGGGGAACTGGCTGGAACTGATTCGGGAGAATCTGACCGACCGGGGTTGCGACGTCAGCACCGGCCCCGTCCTTTTCTATGACAAGACCTTCAGGTCGGAACTGATCCAGCTGTGGAGAAAGCAGTATAAATTCTTCCATCTCTTCGGTTTTTACTGGTTGATCGGTTCCAATGTGGCAATGAAGCGAGAGACGTATGACAGGATCGACGGTCACAAGGACATTTCTATCCTTGAGGATTACGATCTCTCAGTAAGGATGTTTAAGGAGGGCGACATCGCGTGCTGCTATGACCGGCGGCAGGCGGTCTATACTTCTGCACGCCGGTTGAACAACCTCCTCACCTATATGAAGATCTACATGTACGGGCATTATCACTACCGTGTCACAAAGGATTCCGCTCAGCTCCTGCAATATCCACGTTTTGACGCAATGGATCTCAAAGTGATGCCAGATATTATCGGAATGAAACAGGTGAATGAGAAGATAAGTTCCTCCTATGCGAAGTTCATCTCGACGATTGAAAAACTGGAGGGGCGCCAGTAGTAATGTGGTCAGGTACTACCAAAGTCGAAATGAGAAGGATTTCGAGAAACATCCCTCGATCCACAATTTTGCGTGTTGTAAGGAGAGATAATTCTACTTGTCGGATTTGTGGGAAATATCTATCGGATAATGAGATTGAGTTCGATCATATAATACCTCGGTCCAAAGGAGGCAGCGCTGAAGAAAATAACATACAGGTGACCTGTTTGGATTGCAATAGAAAGAAGAGTTCAAGAATTCCAAGAGCCATTGCCGATTTTTGACGTTTCGATTAACTGCAGCTATCTCGCTCTATAAACCGTTTGATGAATCTTGTAGCCGCTTCAAGAGAGACCCATTGATGCTGCAGACCTCGGAGAGACTGCGAACATCAAAAGTTAAGCTTGATTCCTGACAGCTCGAAACGTGACTATTTATTTCATCTTTAGTCTAACTAGGCTTAACTCTTAAATAATCGAACTGATGATGCTTTAGTTTGTCCTGAATTTTTTCTGGCGGGAAGCCGGCATAATTGAGCAACAGCACCACTACGAAAAGTTGTAGCTTCAAATTCAAAAACACCAATTCTGGCCCACTCTCGAGTGCTTCACCCTTCTCTTCTTCGTCATAATGAGTAAACCAGTTACGCGTAGCAACGATTTTGCGAATGAAATCAGTCTGTTCGTCCGGGAGAAACCTAGTTAAGAATGACTTTCCATAAGATGTAAAAAGATCGTTCAACCGTTTTTCTAACAAATACGAATATCCGCAACTAAGTCGCTTTTTAAGGCTTTGCTGAAAGTCGGCGTCGATTTCACCGAGACGCCCTAGTTCGTCTATTTCTTCTGTGAACTTTTTTAGAAGCGTTTCATTATACTTTTCCTTGGACATATAACACGCTTTTTCAGTAGTTCTCCTATGGAAAGCTTCTATAGTTCGTATGGTGGCCATAAGTCGATCTTCAGCGTATGCAGAAGGACTGAAATACTCTGCGAAGAAGTTATTTAGAACGGGTTTTAATTGATCACCATCAAGTTGAATCAGGTTATTCAAAGCGCGTTGCCAGAAATCAGCGACCTCTTCGTAAGCAAAAAGTATGTTATGTCTCAATATGCTCTCCCTAGGTGGCTTCGTGCCAACTGGTTCGTAGAGCAGTCGCATAGTAGCTTGCGATTTCTCTTCTGACATTTTTTCTTCTGTTTTTACCCGTCCTTCAATGACTGTAGGATAGACCGCATTGTCATACATTACGAGTGTCAAGAAGTTTTGAATACCTCGCACAAAAATTAGAGCCTCATCTAGCGTTATCTCCTTTGAATTGCGCGGTTCCACAAAGATCCAAGTATACTGCTTAATATGGGCCTCTTGCATCGCTGGCCTTATGCTTGGCCAACTATTGCCAAAGCGAATTGATACTGTGTTATTTTTAACAAAGATAGGTGGAGTATCCGAGGGCCGTTTAAAAAAAATCTCTGCTTTTTTTTCAATGATAAACTCGTCATATTCATCGGGTTTTGGGCTACGAAATCCACTTACGCCAACCCAATCGGCTAAATGCGTGTATTGTATCCCTAGCGACGTAAACGTGATGTGCTCACTTGGAGCAAACCAAGCGCGTTTACTCGCAAAAACTTGACCTACTACATAAGACTCAGTCCAGACGGCCCCTATTGTCATTCCAGCGCTCTGACAGTTAAGGAGTGTAATAAGTTCCCCCTCTGTAGATAAACCCCAGATCATTTCTACCGTACGGCCGACGAGTTTTTCCGAGAACTCTTCTTTTTGAAGCTGGCCCATGACTTCAAGTTTAATTCCGTCGCCTCGAACAAAGGTAAGCGTGCCACCGCATTTGCATTCTGGATTACGTGGATCTGGTCCGGTTGGCAGCCACCACTGACCCACGCATATAAATTCTTCACCGATGTTTTTAGTCAGCAGCTGATCTGAAGGCATAGCGTCACCGAATTCACGCACGTTCCCTCTGTCTGCAGCTAATATAAATCTACCCGATAGCGCTAGAGAAGCTTATTTTGCTCACCAAGTGCTGTGACGGGTAGAAATAATCTGAGGCTCACGAGCAAGACCTATGGTTGCAAAAATGTATTAGCGATGGAACCTGTAATTCCTTTTGAATGGCTCTAGCGGCAAAGCATTGGAGGAGGCGGAGAATTAAAAAGCCTGCAGAGAGCTATGATCTTTATGATCAGACAACAGCAGTGGTGCTAGGAAGTAGCCAAGAGGAGGCTCGGGCGGTGATTTTGACAGCCACCCAAGCCGAATATAATGCTGTGTGCTACCACTTGAAAGAAATTCAACCGTACCCGTGCAACGATGAACAATTCCGTGGAGACGTCGAGGATTATTATAAAGGCCAGTTCGACGACGCTAACGGAACACTGTGGCAGGTCATAGTTGCCAAGACAGAGTCTAGAAACGTGGGTGCCTCGATAGAAACAGGAAAAACAATCCACTGCTTTAATCCTGAGATTATTTTCTTCGTGGGAACTGCAGGCGGCATAAAAACTAAAGATCTAAAAATTGGATACGTCGTCGTCCCTGAGATGGCGTATAACGTCGATTCTGGACACGAAAACCCAGAATCCTGGTTTCGTTCGATTTTTGTCCCAGACCCAAGAATAGAAAAAAGTGATACTAATGTCTTGAGAATTGCAGTCCATTGTAGTAGCCAAAACCTGTGGAAGGAAAGGATCGAAGATAAGACGACTTGCGAGCATGAGCCACAAGTGCTCATCGGCCAAGTCGCTACCACATCCAGGACAATAAAAACCAGGCGGTCCCCAACCTTTAAAATAATTCGTAAGCATTTTGGTGATGCATTGGCCCTGGAACAGGAGGGTTATGGGTTTTTACAGGCCGCCAGAAGCGCAAACACTCCCGCGCTAGTCATTCGAGGTATTGCTGATTTCATTGAAGGCAAAGACGAGGCTGAAAAAAAAAGATCCAAAGAATGCGCTATGATGAATGCAAGTGCTTTCGCATTTGAGCTCATAGCGAACTATTTCTACCCGATGCCAGAATAGTGTCAGATGGCTGCTGAGATTGCCTTCTAAGAATCGCCGTTGAGACAATGTCCCATTTATTCTGGAGATCTTACAGCAATCAGATCTTTTTTCAGAATTCAAAAAAGGTGCTGAATAACACTTGAATGGCGCAGTGCGCCTAACTATCGTTTGAGCGGGACACGCTTATATAGGCCCCGCTCGAAGTAAGTCAAGAAAAACGCCATAATAATGCTTGCCTACCCGTACGCCGCAACGCTTTATTTGGCAAGCGTCGGCCGGAGAGAAAATCACTTAGCAGCCCTCTGCTGGTTCCGCAATGGCAAAAAAAAAGCAGACTAACGTCCTTCTAATTGAAGATAGCCCCTCCGACGCGCGGCTTGTTCAAGACCTATTATGCAATGTGAAGCACGAGCATTTTAACGTTGTCACTGCTCCCACGCTGTCTGAAGGGCTTGACCGTCTTTCTCGGGATGTCGTCGACGTCATCATCTGCGACCTCGGTCTGCCCGATAGTCAAGGGCTTGAAACATTGCGTGCCGTCCACGAGCACGCGCCATCCCTACCTATCATCGTGTTAGCAATATCCGACGACGAAGAACTTGGGCGGAAGGCGGTGCAGGAAGGGGCTCAGCGCTTTCTCACAAAGGACGCACTGACGGACCGCGAGTCATATACCGAAATATTCCCCCGCGTGATACGATACGCCATTGAGCAGAAGCGCGCAGAAGCAGCGCGCAAAACTAAGGAGGAGGAATTTAGAACCCTCTTCAACGACTCACCGGTCGCGCAGGTGCGCTACGATGCCGATGGGCGTCCCGTTGAGGCAAATAAGGCAGCTCACGCGTTCCTGGGTATTAAACGTATAGCCGACCTCGAGCACTTGACGATTTTCACGAGCCCGCGCGTTTCAGACCACGACAAAGCGCAATTACGAGCAGGACACGCCGTACGATACGAACTGTCGTATGACTTTTCCGCTCTGCGAAACAGCAAATATTTCCCGACAACCCACTCAAATGTGCGATATGCCGATATCCACACCGCCCCACTACTCACCGCGGAAGGTCGCGTCGGGGGATACCTCGCGCAGATCGTTGACATCACCGATAGGAAGCACGCAGGGGAAGAGCGCGATAGCATAGCTCGATTCCCGGAAGAAAATCCCGATCCCGTGCTACGCATCGCCTCTACCGGGAAAATCCTCTACGCAAACGGGGCAGCCGAAGCCCTACTGCAGGCGTTGGATCACCGCAAGGGTGACGCTGCTCCCCCTCCGTGGATGACGCCCGTGAACGAAGCATATGCGCGCAGGAAGCTGCTCACCGAGCACATCACGGCAGCATCGCACGTGTTTGAGATGCGGTTTATTCCGGTGTCCGAGGCGGGCTATGTGAACGTTTACGCCGCGGACATCACCGCTCGAAAGCAAGCAGAAGACGCGCTGCGGCAGTTCCGCGAAGAGGTACAGTCGCTCAATAGAGAGCTTACATCAGCGAACAAAGCTCTCAGCATCGTCAACGAGACGCTCGAGCAGCGCGTACAGGAGCGCACCAGAACTCTCGCCTCACTTAACGAGGAAGTCACACGTGCAAACGAAGAACTTCGGGTCGCTAATGAAGAACTCATCGAGGAGATCCGGCATCGCGTTAGTGCAGAGCAAGAGGCTCGCGTGAACACCAGTCGAATCAAACTACTCAATGACGTCATCACCGCAGGCAACCAAGCCGATACCCTCCAGACCGCTATGCAAGCAATGCTGGACGCAGCAGTCGACCTGCTGGAATTTGACGGAGGGCTGCTCTATCTTCACACTGATCCCGACAACGTTGCTGAGCTTCGCGCGTGGCGTCGCGCCCCTGAAGTGCTCGTGAAGCAGGGAGGCCGCGTCCCGATCACTCTTCCGAACCTCGCTCCTGTTTACCGCGGCGAGTCGTGGTTCGCCGACGCCTACCCGGACTCAGCACAATATCGAGGGGCCATGGAGGGCGTCAGGGCAACAGCGATAGTACCGCTCACAGCCGGCGATCACGTCGTCGGTCACTACGGGATCTGGAGCATGAGCCCACATCATTTCGCGCCGCAGGAGCGAGCGCTCTTCGAGGCGATAGGACGCGAGGCAGGCACGGTGATTGCGCGGATGCAGGCTGAGGAGCAATCGCATGCGTCCTCCCTCTATGCACGAAGCCTCATCGAAGCAAGCCTTGACCCCCTCGTCACCATCAGTGCAGAGGGTAAAATCACGGACGTCAATGAGGCTACGGAGGGTGCGACCGGCTTTTCTCGGGAAGAGCTGATCGAAAGCGACTTCAGCGACTATTTCACCGAGCCGGCCGCAGCAAAGGCAGGATATAAGCAGGTCTTCACGTACGGCTATGTCAGAGACTACCCGCTGGCCATTCGGCACAAGTCAGGAAGCATACGAGACGTACTGTACAACGCGACCCTCTTCAAGAACCAACGCGGTGAGATCCAGGGCGTTTTTGCAGCTGCACGGGACATCACAAAACAAAAACAGGCACAGGACGCTCTGATGGGGGCGCACGAGGAGGTGCGGTCGCTTAACGAAATGTTAGAGTCGACAAATAAAGAACTGATGCGCCATTCACAGCATCTCGAGGAGCTCATTGCAGAGCGAACGTCCCAGCTGAGAGACGCCGAGCGCCTCGCAGGCATCGGCGAAACGGCAGCCATGATCGGGCACGACCTCCGCAACCCGTTGCAAGGGCTGCAGTACATCGTCGACCTCCAGAAGCTGCGGTTTGAGCGGACACCCCCTGAAAAGCGAGGCGCCGACGACTGGACGAAAGAGGAGGAGCTATTCGATCGCATTAGCGAGCAGGTCTTCTATATGGATAAGATCGTCGCGGATTTGCAGGACTACGCTCGGCCCATCGCCCCCGAGCCCGAAAAGGTGGCAGTTAGCACCGTTATCAACGACGTCCTTGCGTCACTCCCGCACACTGACCACGTGCAGATCATCTCCGACGTGAGCAATCTTACAGTGATAGCTGACCCGCACCTGATGCGCCGCGTCTTCGCCAACCTTGTTCTGAATGCGATACAGGCGATGCCCGAAGGCGGGACACTAACCATCACCGCCTCTCGCTTCGACGACTCTGTTGCTATTAATGTTCACGATACTGGCGTCGGAATTCCTGAAGAGATGAAGGGTAAACTGTTCTTGCCGTTGGCTACTGGCAAAGCCAAGGGCACCGGATTGGGGTTAGCTGTGGTGAAGCGCGTTGTCGACGCCCACGGCGGGACGATCGGCTTTGAGAGCGAAGAGGAGAAAGGCACGACTTTTACGGTGAAGTTGCCAGCGAGGGAAGTCTAGATCAGCTGTTGAAAAGACACGCGCCATTGTGTCCCCATCGACATTGAAAACGATATCCGTGGATACCGCCAGTAGACATCACCCGCACTCAGGCATCTGACGTCGATAATGCGCGCATTTGGTGCCCCGCTTCTGCTATGCCAAGCGGGACGATTTGGCAACAATGCGCCCGCACACTGGTGAGTGGCTAATGGTCGACGGTGAGCAAGGCATGGTAAGGGTGTTGCGGGCGGCGACTGCTTCCTGAGCGAGGGGTTTTCGTGAAGGTTCCGACGGCAGCAGAAAATGTGGTGAGATGTCGCTGTTGCACGACGTGCCCAACGTTCAAGCATACCCGGTGCAGCGGGTGGGCCCATTGCGCAACAGGCACGAGCAAAAAGCCTCCTGAAATGCTGGGATGCGGCTGCCGGAAGTGTCCCGTCTACTTAGAGTACGCGCTGACTAAGGGGTACTATTGTATTTACGGCGCCGCCAAGTAGTAACCAAATCCCCAACCCATATTTCTTAATATCGATCGGCTCTGAGTTGAAAACAACGATGGGCTCGGCCGGATTCGAACCGGCGACCTCGGCCATGTCAAGACGGAGGATTCGAGACTTGCTGGGGCTTTTCCTATAGGTGAAATAACTACGAGAAAGGCCAAAGCTCCTTCATGGACTGTCTGATAGATTTTGGTTGGCAATCCTGCAAGCACGGACAATGCGTGAGGCAGCCGAATTGTAGGGTAGTCCTAACCTGCTTTTGCGCGATGGAGAGAAATTTTGCTGCGATGAGTCTCTAAAAGGCCCACTTTGGGCCGTGTAAATCCAACGACGTTGTTTGAATCAAAATCAGCAATTAGCATAAGGGAGACTGGGTATCAGAAACTTAATTGTTGTGATTTGCGGCATGCGACTGACTTTTGCCAATGCCAGAAGCTATTGACGAGCACACCGACAAACCGGTTCCAGATGCGACGCTTTTTGCATACCGCGACACACTATGCTGGCCTATACGCGAGAGAAGATGGTAGTGAGTCAGAAATTCCTTGATTTTGTGAGCGCGTGCCGTCATGTTGATTAAAGGACGTCCTGGACTAATCTCAACGCACATCGGTAGCCGTAGGGAGCAATACCTGTAACCATTGCTGCATCGTGACGCGTAATAACTACAGTCACTGTGCTTTTGATAGTCAGGCACAGGGTTGTAAGCACTCACTTCGTGCGTGTTTTATTACAAGAGTCCCCAATATTGTATACTTCAAAATGGTGGCGCCTTTTGCCACCTTGTAACGAAAAGGAGGTAACACAACTATGCCTAGCTACATCGTGCTTATGAAATGGACACAAGCGGGAATACAGCAGATAAAGGACGATGCCCAACGAATTGAACGTTTTCGAAACATATCAACGTCTGTTAACGGAGAGCTGAAAGCCCTCTACTTTACCTTCGGAAGCTACGACAAAGTAGTGATTGCTGAAGCTCCCAGTGACGAGGCAATGGGAAAAGCGCTGCTCATGCTCGGCAGCTTCGGAACGGTGAGCGTAGAGACCTTAAAGGCGTTTCCGGAAAAAGAAGGGTTAGAAATAATCAAGGAGCTTCCCTAATTCTCGCACATCGCTGAGCGTCTCCTTAGATCCACGCGAGCTTTTCAATAAGAACATCAATTCGGTGACTGATCTGTCGTCTGTTGCGAAGAAGCCATTCACTACGAAAATACCACTTTTATCTTCCGACCCTGCCCGCTTATCCAGTCATTCGCTTGCCTCAGATTTTGAAGGGTATTGTCGGTTATTGTAACGATTTATGAATCAAAAAGATGGATCAGGTTCTTTTGTCGTACCTAAAGTAGCCAATTTAGAGTCTTACGCCGCATTGGGCAGTCGAACAGGCCAGCTCCGGCGCCTCATTCAAAAGCACGCCCCGTTATGGTTTTACTACTCGTACGAGCGGCCCACGACCCAGCGTGCAGTGGATTGCTCACAGAGCGGCTAGCCGTGCGGTTGGTCGGCAAAGGCCGGAACTAAGTCGGCAAACATCGTCGCATTTGCCGTCGCTGTAGCTGGCCCGACCGTCTGCACCGCCGGTGGCACCCACGAGGCATTCAGCGCGGATTCCTGTGGCCAGTACAAGCGCAAACCAAGCTCAAATGAGCCTGATGGCGCGGGAAGCCAGTTGGGCTCTTTGTTAGCCCCGGGAGGCGCGTGTTGAATGTAGATGTCGAGCGACCCGTCAGGGTTGTACGTCAAGTTACCAAGGTGTGGTGAGATCGTATATCGGTTAAGTGAGTTGGCTACGGGGTAGCCTTGGGTGTCGTACATGGTGACAGACCAGAATGCGTTGACAGGCGGGGTGCTGTTGTTCGCAAAGTGCAACACGTAGTTGTTCGCACCGGAGTACGGAACGCCAGTCGCGGTGGTATTTGAGATCATGTACAGATTATCCTGCGGCAGGTTGGGGAGAAGATACGCCAGCGTTATGCCAGCACGAAGCGTGTAGTTTGTCCCGTAGGTGCCACTGACGTAAGTGGTTTTCCAGCCGTTATTTTCGACAATGCCCGCAGAATTGATGCTCGCCGCATTAACTTGGCTGATCCCATCTTGAAAACCCTGAGCGATCGCGTTCTGCATCGTCGCGTTCAAGCCGTTCCAGTTAAAGGGTGTGCCCGGGACGATGCCGATGCGTGCGATCTGATCAACGACGGGCTTGTCCGCGCTGCTTGGGGGGTTACCTCCCATAACCGTAGCCATACGGCCATAAAATACGTCAGGGGTCATATTCGCGACCTCAGCATAGGCAGCCGGAGCCCTGACATACGTGATGTTCACGTCGGGATTCCCCGACACAGTGGCCGGCGGCGTGTAGTTCGTGCCCCACGCGCTCAATGGGGTCACAGTGAGATTATCAAGAAAGGCG
>Ga0208937_1000542_pt1 | contig 27457 bp, 21 predicted proteins | sample June2015DPH_11_5_FD_184705 | JGI IMG/M metagenome (GOLD analysis project Ga0208937, IMG submission 184705) | Peatland microbial communities from SPRUCE experiment site at the Marcell Experimental Forest, Minnesota, USA - June2015DPH_11_40... | ecosystem: Environmental > Terrestrial > Soil >...
TCCGCGATGACGTCTGAGATTCGTGCCCTCAATCAGAGTGCTTGTGCGACCGAGCAGGGTGGGCGAGACTCTGAAACTGTGCGATCGTGATTGTGTCCGTATGACGGGCTACTCTTCCCTAATCCTGTAAGTGAAGGTTTGCCGACCACCTGCCCAGAATCGCCTGATGCGCTGCGCCACTCATGCAAGTGTGGGGACACTCGATCTTTGACTTCAAGAATTAAAATTCAGGAGAACTCTCATGAACCGCACCATTGCACTTGAGGTACCATTTCAAACTATGCGCCGAATCCTTCTCCTGATGGCAATCTCTCTACCACTGATTTCCTGCTCCCGTAAGCCGGACTTTGATGTCGTCTTAAGGAACGGTCTTATCTGCGACGGTACGGGCTCCCCTTGTACCACCGGGGGTGTCGCCATCAGCGGCGACAAGATCGCTAAAACCGGCGATGTTTCCGCGGATCGCGGGCGCATCGATATCGATGTCCACGGCCAGATCATTGCCCCCGGATTTATCAACCTCATGTCAGGGCCGGACGGACTCTTTGCCGACGGCCGCGGCCTGAGCGATCTGTTGCAGGGCGTCACGCTCGAGATCTTCGGCGAAGGCGAGTCCATGGGCCCTCTCAACGACGACATGCGGGCCGAGGAGCTGCGGGAGCAGCGCGACATCAAGTACGACATCAACTGGCACACGCTCAACGAGGGGCTCCAGGCTCTGGAGCGGCACGGCATCTCGCCCAATGTCGCATCCTTCATCGGCGCCGCAACGCCACGGGTGTACGTGCTCGGCCGCGCCAACCGGGCGCCCACGCCCGCCGAACTCGACCAGATGCGCGCGTTGACGGACCAGGCAATGCAGGAAGGCGCGCTCGGGGTTGCCTCGGCTCTGATTTATGCACCCGGTAACTATGCCAAAACGGATGAACTGGTAGCGCTCGCTGAAGTCGTCGCCAAACATAAGGGCATCTACATTTCGCACATGCGCAACGAAGGCGATCATGAACTGGATGCTGTCGATGAATTAATCAGCATCGCCCGCCAGGCGCGAGTGCCGGCCGAGATTTACCACCTGAAAGTTGCCGGCGCGAAAAACTGGAGCCATCTCCCGGAAGTAATTCAGAAGGTCGAGGCAGCCCGCGTCGAGGGCCTTATGATCACAGCGGACATGTATACGTACACTGCGGGAGCGACCGGCCTCGATGCAGCCATGCCGCCGTGGGTCCAGGAAGGTGGCCTCGAAGCGTGGCGCAAGCGGCTGCAAGATCCAGCCATCCGGAAACGAGTGAAGCAGGAGATGTTGTCGAGCGACAAGTATGACAACCTACTGGGCGCGGCGGGATCGCCGGACAACGTGCTCCTGATCGGATTCAAGAGCGAAAAACTTAAGCCATTGACCGGCAAGACGCTGGCCGAAGTCGCCAGCATGCGCCACTCGACCCCGGAAGATACCGCGATGGATCTGGTGATCGAGGACGATTCACGCATCGAGACGGTTTATTTCCTGATGAGCGAGGATAATATCCGCAAACAGATCGCGCTTCCCTGGGTGAGTTTTGGTGCGGACGCTGACCCCGAGGGCGTCGATGGGGTCTTCCTGAAATTCAGCGCGCATCCGCGCACGTTCGGAAATTTTGCTCGCGTCTATGCCCGTTATGTCCGCGATGAAAAGCTCATGACCGTGGCGGAAGCCGTTCGCAAGATGACCAGTCTCCCTGCATCCAACCTCGGCATTGCCCATCGCGGTCTGCTGCGACAGGGATACTTTGCGGACATTGCGGTCTTCGATCCAAGCACCATCCAGGACCACGCCACTTTTGAGAAGCCCCGCCAATTGGCGACCGGAGTCTCCGAAGTTTTCGTCAACGGCGTGGAGGTAGTTCACAACGGAGAGCACACAGGCGCGAAGCCTGGCCGAGTCGTCAAGCGGGACCGAAACTAGTCTTTTTGAGTTTAATACTCAAGTGTTTCGCACAGACGGTCGTATTCTTCCATTCTTTCTGCATCTCGTTGAGTTCGACACGTGCTGCTTCCGCTTTATTCTTATCCCCTTTGAAGCCTCGAACGTATTCCAGTGGATGCCGTGCTTCGCGGTCCCTCGACTACCTCTCCAGTTATACCCACCGCGGACGCTATTACGCCCTCCGTGAAACCGCCCGCTTCGACGACACCGGTCTGTGGTCCCACGATGCGGTCTGGTTCTCCCGTTACGGCACGCTCGTCGCCACCATCGAATCCTTTGTCCATCAGTCCCCACGTGGCTGCTTCGCCGACGAACTGGCGGACGCACTCCATGCTGAGGTCCAAGATCCTCTCCACGATCTGGTCCGCGCGGGGCGTTTACGCCGCTCCGAGGTGGCCGGACGCTTCCTCTACATTTCTCCCGAGGACCGGCAGGCGCGGGATCAGATCCGCACTCGACAAACCGCACTGTCCGTTCCTTTGGTGGCCGACGCTACCGCTCTCCAGGTTTCTCCCCATGAACTCCAGGCCGCCATTGTGCTGTTCTACAGTTTGCTGGACGAGCAGCAACGCCGTCTGTTCGCCGGCCTCGAATCCACCAAACTGGGGCACGGCGGCGACCGTATCGTGGCCGAATTCCTCGGCCTGGATCCGCACACCGTCGCCCGCGGACGCCAGCAACTGCTGGATCAGAAGGTGACGCCGGGACGCACCCGCCGCCCCGGCGGCGGACGCAAACCCGTGGAAAAAAAAACGCCGACCTCGTCACCCTAATCGAGTTCCTGCTGGAATACGACACCGCCGGTGATCCCATCACCGGCCTGAAGTGGTCGCGGCGAACTACCGCCAAGATCGCCATGGCGCTGAGTGACTTCGGCGTCATAGTCAGTCCCAACACGGTCGCTCGTCTCCTCCACCAGATGGGCTATTCCCTGCGTGTCAATCACAAGAACCTCTCCACCGACCACAGTCCCGATCGCAACCATCAGTTCCTCTACCTCGGCGATCTTCGCGACCGATTTCAGCGCCGCGGTCTCCCCATCATTAGCGTCGATACCAAGAAACGGGAACTGATCGGCCATTTCAAAAATCCCGGGGCGCGCTGGGATCTGTCTCCCCGCTGGGTTAACGATCACGACTTCCGCTCCGATTCCTCGGGCGTCGCCATCCCTTACGGCATCTATGATCTGCTCGCCAATCGAGGTTCCGTCGTGGTCGGCGTCTCCCATGACACACCCACCTTCGCCGCTCACGCCATCGCACATTGGTGGTGCCAAGAGGGATCGCTCCGCTATCCACGTTCCCGCCAACTCCTCATCCTGAGTGATACCGGCGGCAGTAACGGCTATCGTTGCCGCGCTTGGAAAACAGAACTCCAAGCGCAACTCGCCGACTCCCACGGCCTGACACTTACCGTCGCCCACTACCCCACCGGAGCTTCCAAATGGAACCCCATCGAACATCGTCTCTTCTCGGAGATCTCCAAAAACTGGGCCGGCGAACCGCTCGACAGCTATCAGAAAATCCTCCGCTTCATTCGTTCCACCAAAACTCAAACCGGCTTGTCGGTCAACGCTCACCTCGACCGTCACCACTATCCGACCGGCACAGCACCCACATCCCAACAACTTCAGGCACTTCGCATCCAGCCGCACGAAATCCTGCCTAAGTGGAACTACACTATCTCACCCAATCTGTGAAATTGTTTTGCGTCGACCCTAAGCTAGTGTCCGATTGGTATGAGATCGGGAATCCGAAGGTAACTAGCCCTTTTGTGTCGGTTACGTAATATGCGAAAATATTCGTGTTGATGAAACGAAATATTTCTGCTATAGTCGTGTCCGAGGTTAAAAGGCAATGTCGGACATTTTAGTCTGTACCGAGCCAGAGACTCGGGAAGAAGCTGAAGCCTTTGTGTCGAAATTGGGCGCGCGTCCACAAATGTGTTCCATGCGAAGCTTCAAACAGTGGCGGGAAAAGGCCAAACTCCTTCTCGTTTATCTCAAAGGACCAGAGCCGTCCGCAACGCTGCGGAGTTGTCTCCGGCAAGTGTCGGACGATCGCTCGCTCCAGGTTCTTGTGTATACACATACCCACCCTTCCGACGACCATCAAGCGGCGGAACTCGGAAAGATCATCGGTAAGTACCGGCCGCGCAAGACGTATATTTGTTTCGATTCGAGCGAGGTGGAACAGTTCGTTCACGAACGAGTTCGTCTGGGCGGCAGGGAGAAGAAGCGAGGGCTCTTCGAGACCCTCGCTGGTTTGAGGCAGGAGTTGGACCTCACCCAACTTGATGTGGCCAACGCTCTGGACGTGACTACCCGAACGGTACAGAACTGGGAAAAGCACGGGAGCGGCTCCGAGAGACAGATGCGTGACTTCCGGGAATTATATGAGCTCGCATCCAAATACCTCGGTGCGCACCAAATCGCTGCCTGGATGGATAGCCCCAATGATGCCTTCCAGAAACGGACGCCCCGAGAGCTGATTCGGGAAGGAAAAACGCGGGATCTAATTCTCGAATTTCAACGGTTGCAGACGGGTGAGCCCGTGTGAAGTTGCCTGCGGGTTGGCGCAGCGCAATCGATTCGTTGTGTCACGACGTCAAGCCGTTTGAAGATTCCTGCTTTCGTTCAGTTGAACTAGCCTGGGCCCATCCCGACGATGTGATCAGCGGCGAAGGGACGAAAGCAAAGGGTGGACGTTTTGCCCCTAAAGGAACACGCGCAGTCTATGCCTCGCTTGATGAAGAAACGGCGACACGTGAGGTAACGGCCCGCAAGGCACGCTTAGGCGGCGAAGCCCAAATCTCACTCAAAGACTATCCTCGTCTCACGTACATCGTTTCCGTCGGGGCGAAACGATGTCTGGATTTGCGGAAAGCGGGAGATGATGCAGTCCTGAAACAAACGCTTAAGGCCGCACTTGACCCAGATGACGTTGCTGCGTCCCAGGAAGTCGGTGATTATCTGGGCGCGAAGGGGATTGACGCCATAATTTTCCCTTCGGTCGTGTGTAGCGGGGCGAATGTAGTGGTTTTTCGAGATGCCGGTCCGCCACCGCTCATCGAGATACAAAACCGAGAGGAGATCCTCGAGGCCATTGAGAACCTAGCAAAGCGAATTACGAAGTAACGCGACTAGGTGATGACAAAGGTAGTCCGTCAAGCGTCGCACATCGCCCGCCGCTGCCAATTCCAGACAGCGGGCACCAAGGGCTGTCCTGTCAGCCTGAACCCCGAGCCGGCGTCTACATGTAGGGAGGGCCCTCGCCAGTTTCTCAAACCAACGAGTACTTCTCAGAGAGGCACCCTCCCTGCACACCGCTTAGGCCGCAAGGCTGGATTCATCAGTCGAGTAGAGGACAGACCTGCTGATGGAATGTCAGCCGCACCTACGAGCAAGGCTCTGCGGTGACAGCGACGCGGGAATCGGTAATCCCGGCCACCATTGTCCGCCCGGATTATTTTGGGGTTTTGCCCCTGATCCACCCGAATTCCGGTGTGAAGTTGACATCGGACGTAACTTCCCAGCACCAGACTTCTGGCCCGGAATAATTCCGGGTTGCCTGTGAGTCAGGCAGGACCGAGTGTTTAATGTCCGAGCCAGGACAGCGCCGCGTCGCGCACCACATCGCCGGAGCGCTTCATCTCTTCCAGATTCGACTCCCGCAGCCGGTTGAAATCAAAGTGGTCGTAGCAGAAGTCGAAGCCTTGATTTAAACCAAAGCGCGAATCGAGGACCGCCGAGCCGATGACTGCACCCGTCGCGTATCCATGTTTCTTGAGCAGGGAAGCCAGGGTTGGCTGATCGGGGTTGAGTTTGTTGCCACTGAAGTCGTGTATCCCGCTGAAGGTGGGATACGTTCCCGTGAAGATGGCCGCATGGGCCGGCAGCGTTACCGGGGGCAGGAGTATAAGCGCGTTCAAAACGAACGCCGCTTGCGGCAAGCGCATCGATGTTTGGAGTACGAATTCGTTTGTAGCCATAGCAACCCAGGTGGTCCGCGCGAAGGGTGTCGATCGTGATGATAACCACATTCGGCCCTGGTTTGACGGTGCCGGCAAGCCGGAAACCAAGGAAAGAAGCAGGCAGAACAGCGAAGAACAAAATCGGCGAGAAACCATGGGATGCACAAATTATGCGACAGAAAACGCGGCCCGAATGCGGCTGAGCGGCGCGGGAACTGTGCTAGTCTGATGGCCCGATGAACCTTTCGTGCGCTCTGGGTGCCGGTTTCTTGTGTGCGTCGCTGGGCCTAACGGCTATGGCGTCTACGAAGGAAACGGCACCGCGGCCCGATATCTTTCTCATAACGATCGACACCCTGCGAGCCGACCACGTGCACTGCTACGGCTATGAGCAGGTCAAGACGCCCGCTCTGGACGCTCTGGCAAAAGATGGCATCCGCTTCGAGCAAGCGTTCACCGCGAGCCCGATCACAAATACTTCGCACGCCAGCATTCTCACGGGGCTGTTGCCGAGTTCACACGGAGTGACCGATTTTGGTGTGCCGCTGTCTCCTGCGAATCCAACGCTGGCGGAGTTGCTTCGCAAGCAGCGCTATCACACAGCCGCGTTTATTGGAGCAGTCATTCTCGACAGCAAGACGCTGGCTCCCGGATTCGATCAAGGGTTCGACTTCTACGACAACTTTCCCGAGCATCCAACCTCGAAATCGCGATGGGGACGCATTGAACGCCGGGGGATGGAAGTGGTGCGGCACGCGGAGACGTGGTTGAGTCAGCATCCAACCGGCCCACATTTCCTATGGGTGCACCTGTACGATCCGCACGATCCCTACGAGCCTCCCGAGCCGTATTCACGGATATACAAAGATCATTTGTACGATGGAGAGATCGCCTATGCCGATTCCGCACTGGCAAACTTCATCGCGTACCTCAAGAAAACGGGCCGGTATCGCAACTCGATTATCGTTGTGGTCGGCGATCACGGAGAAGGTTTGGGCGAGCACCACGAGGATACTCACGGAATTTTCCTTTACGACTCAACGACTCACGTGCCGCTGATTCTCAAGCTGGCTCACGGACTCAACGCAGGAGTGGCAGTCGATGCACAGGTGACAACCCTTGATATTGCGCCAACGATACTCGATCTGGCGGATGCCCCGGCGTTCGAGAAGACGGATGGCAGCTCGTTGAAGCCCTATTTCACTGGGGCGGAGAGAGCTGAGCACACAGCCTTCGGCGAGGCCGACTATCCTTTGCGCTTCGGTTGGACTCCGCTGCGATCTGTGCGCAGCGAAGGATATAAATACATTGAGGCGCCCCGGCCTGAGTTTTATGACTTGCGGAGCGATGCAGGCGAGTTGATTAACCGGTATGAACCTTGGAACGATCGCGTGCAGAGGGCGCGCGCCATGCTGACGGAAGTGCGCGCCCGGGAGCCGTCGCCAGCGACTGTCAAGGGAGCGGTGGGACAGGAAACAATCGATGAGCTCAAGGCGCTGGGGTATGTTGGCCCTGCAGATGCGGGAAGCGCAACAACAGCTCCGGAGCCCTCGATGTTGCCTGACCCGAAGGACAAGATCGAAGAGCAAAATTTGCTACACGCGGCGATGATGGCAGCCGAAGACGACCGCAATGAAGAGGCTCGGAAGCTTTTCCAAAACGCGCTGGCGCTCGATCCCGGATCCTCGACCGCTCTGCGGGAATTGGGGGAACTGGAATTACGGGCGGGGGAATACGACAAGGCCGCGGAGCACTTGAAGGGCGCGACGCAGGCCCGTCCGAACGACGCTACGGCGTTTTTCTATGAGGGACAAGCATTGGAGCATCTGCACGACTTCGCCGGAGCGCGCGATGCGCTCGAGGCCAGCCTGAAGCTCGTGCCGGGCCAGTTGCCGGGCCGCCTGCTCCTGGGCCGGGTGTATCTTGGGCTGAACAAACCAAAGGACGCTGAAGATCAGTTCGAAGCCGCGCTGCTGCTGCAGTCGAACAGCGTAGAAGCTCAACAAGGACTCGCAGAGGGGGAAATTGAAGAGGGCAACTTCACCGTGGCTGTGCGTCAGCTCGAAGCCCTCTCCAGGATGGACGCGAAAAATCCGGACCTCTTCGAATGGCTGGCGAAAGGTTACGCACGATTAGGAGAAGCCGCGAAAGCACAGCGCGCTCGGACGCAAGCCCAGCTGCTGCGGCAGCGCAGTGCGCACGCATCCGACAAATAGGAAAGAAATCCACATGCGACTTTCTAGGTTTAGCGCTCTGCGACGGTTTTGCCGGCGTTCACAAAGATGTCGCTCAGCACGTGCCCCCGCATCTGTGGCGGCTGTTCAATCCCATACAGATGCAGGATTGTGGGAGCGATGTCGTACACCGAAGCCGCAAACCCCATAAGCCGCAGATTTTGCTTGATGCCGGGTCCCATGGCAAAGAAGGACCCGGGGACGTCATCGCCGTCTGCGAAGTCGTGTTTGGCGATGACTGGCGTCGTCTTCTCGTGGTCCATGTGCGCATGCGGATCGGTTTCTTCGAATTCGCGAAGCGGTTTGATGCCGTGATCGGAAACAATGATCAGGTAGGTGTTCTCGTCGACATGCTTCAGGATTTCACCCAGGACCTTATCGAACGCGACGTACTGGTCAGGGAAAGCCTCGGTGCGCACCGCGTTAATTTTGGGGTTGTAGCCGGCGTTGTAAGGAGCAATGGGATAGAGCCAGTGCCCCGTGCGATCTTCGCATGACTGCCCCAGCCAGGTGAAGTCGGTTGGATGGTGGTCGAGGATATAGGCGAAGAGACGAGTCTGTTGGTCGCGGATCAATTGAACCTTGGCCAGCCAGGCATCGATTTCCGCCGACTCATGCCCTTGAAGATCGGCCGCGGAGGGCATCCGTTCGCAGTCGATATAAAAGTCCCCCACATTCTTCAGCAATTCAGCCTTCAGGGATGGCGGGTAGACTGCATCTCCACCCTCGACTTCCGAAAGTTTGGGTGCACAAAGGACGCCGTCCTCGCAGTTCTTGCCGCGAGTCAACATGCCGCTGATCATGTAGCCGTTCACCGGCATCACCGGAAAAGTGGCTGGGACATTGGTCATCCCGACAGTGACGTGATTCTTGGACAGAATCGACCAGATCGGTTCCTCCTTGAGCATGTTGGTATTGGCGGTAATTCCGCCCACAATGAAACCTGTAACCCCATGCTCCTCGGGCTGGGTGCTGGTGAACATGGTGCTGAAGACGCGAGGGCAGTTCGGTGCGGAGACAGTGCGGAGCTTACCGTAGGCTCCTTTCTTTATCACCGATGAGAGGTTGGGCATCTTGCCCTCGAGGAGCAAGGGCCGAGTGACGTCAAGTTCCATGCCGTTGACGCTGACTACGACCACGTGGGGCTTCGGCTTGGCAGAGCTTTGACCCAAGGCGGATACAGGTGGAAAGAGTAAGACGCAAGACGCTAACACAAAGACAGCCAACCGACGCAATACCATGGAACCCCCCCACATCAATTAGGGCCGGCGACGAGAACTCTCGCCGAATCGACGGCATTATAGCGCATTCTGGAACCCTGCTCGCAGAGGCGCCGGCTGCCCTCGCGCGTAGGCGCACATGGACCCGACCAAGCTGTTTATGGGACTGAGCGCATGTGGCATGTGTCCCAGAAGGTCTTTGAGCAAGAAGATGGAAGCGTCGTTTTGCAGTTTAGTTAGCGCCGGTCGAGGACGCAGTGCGCGGCCTCGTCAACGGCATCGAGAGCGTCGAGTTCATGATCATCCCCGGCTGGAAAGTGAAGACCACATACTGGATGCACTGCGGGCGTACCTGCCGAGAAGTTTCAGGCAGCTCTGGCCGCGAAGCAAGCGGGACGGTAGCGAATGGCTCGGCAGGTGTTCACGTTCGACGCGCCGCCCGGAAGGGAGATGTGCTGGTTCAGACCGACAAGCCGCGTTTCATGGTTCCACCGATTTTCTTCAGTGCGGCGCTGGCCGGATGCAGGGTTTTACGCTGTTGCGCTAAGCCTGGGGTCTCCACTTCGCCGGGACAAACAGCAGGCTACGCTGATGCCACGCGGTTTCAGTTCGTAACGCAGGCACCGCGCCAGTCCGCGCGACCCTGGTTCCCGGCGGTGCCGTAAAAGTAAGGATACGAAATGGGGACACTTAGTCCGTGCTGCTTGCTCCAAGGCGTTTGGCTGCGGCCCGCTCCCGCGCTGCGTCCGCTTCACGTCCCAGCTGAGCATAGGCATCGGCTAGAAACATGTGCGGCTCAGGCGCCTGGGGTTCGAGTGCGGCGGCCTTCTTCAACTTTGGGATAGCTCCCTCAAAATCTCCCGACAGCTCCAGAAATCGCCCCAGGATCAGGTAGCTTCCGAAGTGATCCGGCATGAATTCCAGCACCGTCTGGCACTCTTTGATTGTCTCCGGCACGCGGCTGGTATGCGCGTAAGCCGACTCCAGAAAAAGATGCGCCTCGGCAAAGCCCGGCACCTTGGCTACGGCGAACTCCAGTTCCGGCACCGCACCCGCGAAATCCCCAACTCCCATCAAACCTTTCGCCAATTGGAAATGCCTCGAGGCCGAATCCGGATCCAACTCCATCGCCTTGCGGAGCACAGGCACAGCCTTGTCGTACTCCATCATATCCAGAAAGCACTCGCCCAGCTCCGCATAAGTATTGGACACGCCGGGTTTCTGGGCCACCAGTTGTTGCAGCAGAGGGACAGCTTCGTCGGGGCGCCCACTCTGGCGTAAGGCATTGGCCTGGTGCGTCAAGTTGCTGATCTGGATCTCGTCCTTGGGATCGGCTCCCTGGTCACCGGCATCTGCCTTCGAAACGTTGCTGCGCCCTGAAACGTATCCAAGCGCGGCCAGTTTCTCGTGCGCCATCGGGTCCACCGCCGCCTTCGGTGCTTCCCGGTGGCTGCTCGTCTTCTGCCGGATGCCGTCGAGCCGGCTCGCCAGCGTATCCGCCGCTGCGGCCGACTCCGCCGCGAGATTGTGTTCCGCTTTCGCGTCCGCAACCTCGTCATACAGTTCCCGCCGCGGCGCCTGTACATACAAATACTTTCCCGTTCGCAGCGATTGCAGTGCACTCCATCCAAATGCGGTGTGAGGATAATCCGTCTCCGCATAAGCCGGCCGATCGTGCCACGCGGCCACGGCCGCGTCGCCTCCCGCCTTCATCATCGTCGCGGTGGTAGTCAACTCAGTCGTCGCCGTCATCAGTCCCAGCAGCGACTCCCCTTGGACTTCGGCCGGCACGGCCAGTCCCGCTGTCTGCAAGAGCGTCGGCATCACATCCACCAGTTCGACCCGACTGTCGACCCGAACCTCGGGCTGTTTCTCGGTCCGGCTCTTCGCCGTACTTCCGTGCGGCAACTTGATCACCAGCGGCACCCGAATCGTCTCGTCATACAGAAAAATCCCATGTGTATCTTCACCGTGAGCCCCCAGCGATTCTCCGTGATCCGCCATTACGGCAATCACTGCGCCGTCGTACAGCGCGTCCGCTTTCAACTGCCGCAGCAATTTCCCCACCGCCGCATCCTCGTACGCAATCTCTCCGTCATACGGCTCCGAGGCGTACCGGCTCTTGTAGGGTTCCGGCGGATCGTACGGGTCGTGGGCATCATACAAATGCACCCAGATAAAGAACGGTCCTGTCGGGTGTTGTGTCAACCAAGCCAGGGCACGTGCCACGACTTCGTCCCCACGGCGCTCGATCGTCTGGAAGCGGCCCTTCTGCCGGAGTTCTTCAGGGTGGAAGCCAGCGTTATAGGTGTCAAACCCACGGTCGAAGCCCGGCGCGTAGTTTGTAGCTGGGTCGAGAACCGTCGAGCCGACAAAAGCCGCAGTGTGATATCCGTGAGCGTGCAAAATGTCGGGAGCATAGGGCAGATCCTTCGCCAGTGGCACACGAAAATCGTTTACCTGGTGGAACTGTGGATACGTACCGGTGAGAATCGTCGCGTGTGAGGTCGGCGTTAGCGGAGCCTGCGCATAGGCGTGCGTAAATACCGCCGCTTGCCATGCCAGTTCGTCCAGGTTCGGCGTCAGCCCGCGCTTCGATCCCAGAAACCCCATCCGGTCCGCGCGCGTCGTGTCGAGCGTGATCAGCACAATGTTTGGCAAAGCAATGTTCGCCGGAGCAGCCTTGGGCGGAGCATTGTGCACCGGTGCGCTATTCGTCGGAACTGTGCCGGGCGGCCCAACCGCTGCAGCAAGCGCGCTTCCGATCAGCCCGAAAACGCACAGCCACTCACGAATTAGCGACATGGGAAAAAGTCTATCATTCGACAATATGGCAAAATCCGGTACTCGGACCTCGTGCCCGTTAGCATTACAGCCCGGTGAGTCCTCTCCGGAGGAAACTCCCTGACTCACTCTTCTCTGGTTGACTCTTGGGCAGATTGCTTCAGGCGATCGGCTTTGGTCCGCTCCTGCGCCGCATCTTCTTTGCGTCCCAACTGATCGTAAACCTCGGCCAGAGCAATATGTGGCTCGGCTCTTTGGGGTCGCAGCGCAGCCGCCTTCTCCAGTTTCGGCAATGCCGCCTCAGGGTCGCCCGACTTCGCCAGATATCGCCCCAGAATCAGGTACGTTCCGTATTGTTCAGGGATGATCTTCAACACCTTTTCACATTCGCTGATCGTCTCTGGCCGGTTGGCTCGCGCGTAAACGATCTCGAGCAAGAGGTGTGCATCGATAAGATTCGGAACCCTGGCGGTCAACCTCTCGAGCACAGTCGCTGCCCCCTGCACATCTCCGAGTCGCATCAAGGTTTTGCCCAGGTCCAATTCGGCCATGGTGAACTTCGGGTCCAGCTCCACCGCCTTGCTCAGCATCGGGGACGCTTTGTCGTATTGCTGCAAGTGCATATAGACCCCGCCGAGCTTGAAATAGAGCATCGGCATGTCTGATTCTTGGGCAATCAGCTTCTGCAGGATCGGAACAGCCTCCTCGTAGTGCTCATTATCAAGAAGAGCATTGGTGTCTCGGATCGTATTGGCCGTCGCAATCTTGTCCTTGGGGTCGGCACCCTCGTCAGAAGGCTTGGCAATGTGGCTGCCCCCCGTTACGTATCCGAGCGACGCGAGCTTCTGCTGTAGTGCTGGATCGAGGGCCGCAACCTTTTCGTCGGAGAGCTTGGGCGCTTCCCGTTTGCTGGTTGTCTTGTCCAGGAATGCGTGCACCTGGCCCGCCAGCGTGTCGGCCACCGCTACCGAGGTCGATGCTAGATTGTGCTCCGCTTCGGGGTCTACCGTCTGGTCATACAGTTCCCGCTTCGGCGCCTGCACATACAAGTATTTTCCTGTCCGCAGCGACTGCAGCGCACTCCATCCGAAAGCGATGTGAGGATAATCCGACTCCGAATAGGCCGCCCGGTTGCGCCAGGAATTCGCAGCCGCCGCGGATTGCTCGGCTTCCCCTTTCGTCGTCGTTGTCATCAATCCCAGCAGCGATTCCCCTTGCACCTCGGCCGGTACGGCAATTCCTGCCGTCTGCAACATCGTCGGCATCACGTCCACCAGGCCCACGCGATCGTCGATTCGCCGACCGTAGATCTGTCGATCCTCGGTCTGCCCATTCTTGATTAATTGACCCTTGATTGTCTGACCCCCGGTCGGCTTCTCCGCTGCGCGCGCGTGCGGCAGCTTAATCACCAGCGGCACGTTGATGGTCTCATCGTAAAGAAAGAATCCGTGCGTATCCTCTCCGTGAGCTCCCAGCGACTCGCCGTGATCGGCCATTATCGCGATCATCGCTCCATCGTAGAGCCCGCGCGTTTTCAACTCCCGCAGTAATTTCCCTACCGCCGAATCCATGTACGCAATCTCTCCGTCGTACGGCTCCGCCGCGTACCGGCTTTTGTAGGGTTCGGGCGGATCATAAGGCTCGTGCGGGTCATAAAGATGTACCCACATGAAGAAGGGACCTCTGGGATTGTGGTTCAACCAGGTTGTCGCCCGGGACACCACTTCATCCCCCCGGCGCTCGATGGACTTGTACCGGTCCCTCTCAGCCAGGAACTTCGCTGAACTGAATCCGGCGTTGTAGACGTCAAATCCGCGGTCAAAACCGGGAGCGCCACCGTGCGGGTCAAGAGCCAGGGAGGCGATAAATGCTGCGGTGTGATATCCATGCGATTGTAAAATCGCCGGCGCATAGGGTAGGTCCTCACCCAGCACATCCGGAAAATCGAGCACGTGATGGTACTGCGGATAGGTCCCCGTGAGAATCGTCGCATGGGAAGGCGAGGTTAGCGGAACCTGCGCGTAGGCCCGTGTGAACACCGCCGACTGCCGCGCCAACCCATCCAGGTTCGGAGTAAGTCCGCGCCTCGATCCCATGAACCCCATACGGTCCGCGCGCGTCGTGTCGAGCGTGATCAGCACAATGTTGGGAACCGCCTTCTCCGGCCCGCGCCTTTTTCGCGCAGTGGAATGGCCGGCCGTCTTCCCCGCTGCCGGGGTCGCGGAAGCGCTGTTCTCAGTGGTCTGATTCCCGTTACTCTGAACCGGCGGGTTCTGGAGCGGCAGCGCGAACGCGGCCAGACTCACAACACACAACAGCCAACGAATCACAAACATCGAATCAGACTCCATTCCCGGGGCAACACGACCGGAACCACTGCGGCTCAAGATCGCTCGGAACGAAGGCAACGACAATATTCCGACCGGCTCACTCCTGCGGCGCGGCATTTCCCGGGTCGGGTGCGCCGTTCGCCGGATGGATCGGACTCGCGGCCAGACGCTCGGCCTCAGCCCGCTCGCGCTCCGCATCGGCCTGCTTCCCCAACTTAGTGTAAACATCGGCCAGATACAAATGCGGCGCTGGTATCTCGGGCCGCAGCGCAGCCGCCTCTTGAAGCTTCAGCACTGCCCCCTCCAAGTCCCCGGACTTCGCCAGAAATTGCCCGAGAGTCAGATAGGTTCCGTAGCTACGTGGAAAGAACTTCAATACTTTTTCACATTCGCTGATCGTCTCTGGCACGCGGTTGCTCCGGGCATACGCAATCTGTAGCAGAAGGTGTGCCTCCGCCAGATTCGGCACCCTGGCTGTGACCTTCTCGAGCACAGTGGTTGCTTCCTCAATATCTCCAAGCCGCATCAAAGTTTTGGCCAACCCCATCTCGGCGTCGGTGAACTTCGGGTCCAACACCACCGCCTTGCGAAACACTGGCTCTGCTTTCTCGAATTCGTGCGCCTTCAAGTAGCAATCGCCCAGCTTGGAATACGGCATGGGCATCTCCGGGTTTTCGGCAATCAATTTCTGCAGAACTGGAATCGCCTCCGAGTAGTGCTCATCCGCCATCAGATCGTTGACGCGTCGAATTGCTCTGATCGTCCCAATCTTGTCCTTCGGATCGGGCTCCTGGTCCGACGATTTGAAAACACGGCTGCCCGACGTAACGTATCCAAGCGATGCGAGCTTGGCCTGCGCCGCTGGATCCAGGGCCGCAACCTTTTCATCCGACAGCTTGGGTGCTGCCCGCTTGCTGGTTGTCTTTTCCCGGATTGCCCGCACCTGGCCGCCCAGCGTATCGGCGACCGCCGCCGACGTCGCTGCCAGATTGTGCTCCGCTTCGGGGTCCACCGTCTGGTCATAGAGTTCCCGCCGCGGCGCCTGTATGTACAAATATTTTCCGGTCCGGAGCGATTGCAGTGCACTCCATCCAAATGCGGTGTGAGGATAATCCGTCTCCGCATAAGCTGGACGGTCGCGCCAGGAATCTGTAGCTTCTGCCTCTCCCGCCTTCATCAGTCCGACCAGTGATTTGCCCTGCACTTCCGCCGGCACCGCCGCTCCCGCAATCTGCAACAGCGTCGGCATCACATCCACCAGCTCTACCCGATTCTCAATCCGTTTCTCGGCTGCACCCGCCTCCGGCAGCTTGATCACCAGCGGCACCCTTATCGTCTCATCGTAAAGAAAGAACCCGTGGTTATTTTCCCCGTGAGCTCCCAGTGATTCCCCGTGGTCGGCCATCACCGCGATCATTGTTCCATCGTAGAGCCCGCGCGTTTTCAGCTCCCGCAACAATTTCCCCACCGCCCAATCCATGTACGCAATCTCCCCATCATACGGCTCCGCCGCATAGCGGCTCTTGTAGGGTTCGGGCGGTTCGTATGGCTCGTGCGGGTCATAAAGATGAACCCACATGAAGAACGGACCTTGTGGATGGGAGTTCAACCACGTCAGAGCATGCTCCACCACCTCACCGCCGCGGCGCTCAACCGTGCGGTAGCGATCTTCTTCTTTATCGAACGCTGCCGTGCTGAAACCTGCGTCGTAGGTGTCAAACCCACGGTCAAAACCGGGAGCGCCCCCATGAGGGTCAAGAGCTATGGAGCCAATAAATGCCGCCGTGTGATATCCACGAGATCGTAGAATCGCCGGTGCATAGGGGAGATCCTCCGCCAGCACATCGGGAAAGTCGTAGACCTGATGGAACTGCGGATAAGTTCCCGTAAGAATGGTCGCGTGCGAAGGAGAAGTCAACGGAGCCTGCGCATAGGCGTGCGTAAACACCGCCGACTGCCGCGCCAACCCATCCAGGTTCGGAGTAAGTCCGCGCTTCGATCCCAGAAACCCCATCCGGTCCGCGCGCGTCGTGTCGAGCGTGATCAACAAAATGTTGGGTGCTGGCGTTCCAGCCGCCGCCGTACTCGCGCACCAACACACCAAACACAACCACCGTCGAATCACGCGCGCACTGAACACATTACTCCTCAGACCCTAAATCGAGACCCCAGGCTCGCGGCCATCCCTGAACCGCCGGATTATTGTTGCGGACTGCTTGCCGGCGGCGTCGCCGCGGGCGGCTTGACTTTCGGAGTCTTTGCCGGCTTCTTCGTCGGGCCTTCGGGAAGGCGCCCACAGTCTTCAGGATAAATGAAAAGCGTTGGATCCTGCGGGCCCAGGACTACTTCCTTGAATCGAACCACCCTGCTCCCTTTACTATTCAGATCTTCGACCTTAATGGGGAAGCCCTTCCATTCTTCGGGCTCCCAGAATCTCAGCTTCGTGGCTACCGGAATGTCTTTTCCACTCACGGTAACGTCCTCCACCTGACACACGCGTCCGTCCACTGTCTCCTTCCCGACCGCCACGCGCTCGCTGGTGTGGCCGGGTCTCGAAGCGATGAAGGGCCAGGAGCGAAAATACGCGTGCGCGACCTTCACGCATCCCATTTTCGTCTGACCGTAGGTCATCTCATGTGTCAAATCCGTGATGTAATAGCCTTTTTCCATGGGGCCTTCCGACCTCAGCAGGTTTCCGGATCTGTAAACATAACCCTCCCGGTCATCGTGAGGTTGCATACTGCCCACCATCACCGCCGAAAATTCTGTGAACTCGTCTAACGGAAATCCCGATCTCGCAGCCGCAGCCTCGCCCGGCTGTCCCGGCGTTGACTCCTTCGGTGTCGCCTGCCCTGGTGCTGCCTCCTGCGTCGACGCCGGCTCTTTTGTGGTAGTTTGCCCCACCGAATCCTGCCCTTGTGATGCTTCTGTCCACAGCCCCGCCGCCATCAGGCAGCCGGCGAACAGCAGCATCGAAGTCCATCGAATCATTCCTTTCCCCCGATTAGAATCGACTCTCCGCATATAAGAAAAAGGCCACGCGGGGAACCAGCGTGGCCCACGAAAAACATCAGGATCGGATTGTTACTGCAGGGTCGTCCTGCGGCTGGCTTTGTCCTTTTTCAGGGCAGCGGTGCCCGCCTTGAACGTGGGCCCTGCGGCCTTCGCGGCCTCTGCGGCCTCCGCGTCCTTCGAGCTTACGTCCGGAAGCTTGTCCGTCAGGAAGCCAAAGCTCCCAAGGAACTCGTATCCGCTGAAGCCAAGGAACGAGTCCCAATTCCATTTGCCAGGCTTGTTCTTGGAGTTTACGGACGTAGCCGTGATCGTTATCCACTCCTCGCCGGTGTAAGTGCCAGCGTAGGCGTCCATGATCGCGTCAGCATAAATGTAACGGCCGGAGCCGGTGATGCCCGGCTGCAACCCAGTGCTCTCCAGGTCCAGAGCGGTAACTTTGATCGCGGTGCCTTCGAGAGTCGCAAACGGATTCGCGGAGGCAGCGCAAGCATCCAGAACGTCCATGCCGCTCATATAGAAGTTGTTGGCTCCGCCGGTCTGCACGATTTCGTAGTTGCAATATTGTACTCCGCCGGTGTAGTTAAGGAATCCGAAAGCGTAGCTACCCTGTGCAAAGGCAGAGCTGCAGCAAAGGACAAGAAGAGTGATTACCGCCAAGCTTTTCAGTTTCAAAGGAATCCTCCTGGAGGTTTTGTTCACAATTGTGAACAACAACCCCGAGACAGTACACCTTCTACTGAGGAACAGTAGTCGCGTTGCACTGACAGCCTGGAAGCTTAGCCCATTCCGAAACGATGTCAAGCAAAAATTTTGCAAAAGAGAAAAACATTGCAATCTTGCCGTCGATTATCAAATGGCCTACGTATTCCGATAGCCGCTCTTCGCGTTGAATGTCGTATTTGTCTTGCCTAAGAACAGGATCAGTGTACAATCACCTGCCAGCAGGTCAGAGAAGGTTCTGCACCAGCCGTTTCCGCCGATGGTTCCACGCTTCCTCTGCTCCTGACTTCGCCAAGGAGATACCATTATGCATGTTTGCAGGATCGCGCTCGCTGCTTGTCTCGGCCTTGTTCTGCTCATGCTTTCGGCCCCGGCCCAAGCGCAATATCAGGTCACATATTTAGATTCGAATCAACTCGGTCTAAAAAATAGTGGGGGCACCACAACCCAAAGCGTGCACGTCGACCCGCTGCTGGCCAACCCCTGGGGACTGGCCCATAGCGCCACAGGGCCTTGGTACATTCCCGAGAACGACACGGGATGGGTGACCGTCTACAATGCAACAGGAGGACAAATACCTCTCCGAATCTTGATTCCCACAGCCGGAAGCGAAAACGGCTCGGCGCAAGGTGGAAACGGTCCGGGCACACCGACGGGAATCGTTTTCAACGGATCATCGAAGGATTTCCAGATTCAGGGCATGCCAGCGACTTTCCTTTTTGACACACTGGATGGCACCATCAGCGCATATGTGCCGGGCGTGAACGCCAACGAAGCGATCATCGTGGTCGACAACTCGGCTAACGGGGCGCTGTACCAGGCCTTGGCCATCACCAGTTATCCCTCGGGGAATTTCCTTTACGCACTCGACAACGCCAACAATGTAATCGATATGTACGACCGCACCTTTACGCTGGTGAAGTCGTTCGGCGATCCGTCGATCCCATCCAACTTCTCAGCGTTTGGCATTCAGGACATCAATGGCATGGTTTACGTCGCCTACGCTAAACCGAACTACGGCTCCGGCGGTTATGTCGATGTCTTTACGGAGAAGGGTGTCTTGGTGAAGACACTGATCCAGGGACTACCACTGAACCAAGCCTGGGGGATCGCTCTGGCGCCCAGCAACTTTGGGCCGCTCAGCAATACTCTGCTGATTTCAAACAACTCGGAGTTCGGAACTATCAACGCGTTCGACCTTAATACCGGCAAGTTTGTAGGCACGATCAAGGATCAGAAAGGCAAGCAGGTCGTCCTCAACAACCTCTGGGGAATCGCTTTCGGTGGCGGGAACTCATCCAGTGGAGCAACCAACGAGCTGTTCGTCACCGTGGGCAACGGCAACGGGCTCAACGAATTGGCCGGCACCTTTTTATCAATCAAGCCGTAATTGACAACAACAGCAGCAGGAGGACGTAACTTGTGCCGCCTGAATGAGGCGGCCCTTCTACTCCGGGGACCCAGGCGTCGCCGACCAAGCCATCAGCTTCGATAGCGATGAGTATATCTTGGTTCAGCGCTCCATTCTTTGGCTATCTCGTCCGGCAGAAACTTCAGGGCGACGAAGCGGTAGTGCGAGATGCTCTGGCCGATCATTGGGCTTTGATCTTACGTGGATGAAACCGGCAGGTCAACGAAGGCGGAGAGGCGCCTCTCCTTCGCTCGCGGTCCACAAACGGCGTTATGGGAAGTGAAGGACAAGGCTGGGAGTGAATAGTCTCTGAACTGGAAGCTATTGCACAAACTCCGCGTTCGTGGCTGTGGTTCCGAAAAGGCAAATCGGCTCGCCAGGTCGCTGCTCTCCATCCGATCTTCGGTCCAGTTCGAGCTAGTAAATCTCGGCACCCGATTTCCTGGCGCTTGAGCGACTAATGTTTGGGTACCGGGTGCCGAGCAGCAGATGCTCAGTTAGCGACCGCGCTTGCTGTGCCAAAGAGCATTGCCTCTACCTTTGCGGCAGCTTCGTCCTGCATGTGCGGTAGCACATGAGCGTAAGTGTCCAACGTAAACGCCGTGCTGGCATGTCCTAGCTGCTCCGATACCACCTTAGGAGAGACTCCGGCTGCCAGTGCGAGTGTGGCCGCTGTGTGCCGTAGATCGTAGAGTCTGATCCTCGGCAAACCGGCCGCCTTAATAATCGACCTGAAATGCTTAGCGAGACAATCGGCGTTCATCGGCTGGTCGGCGGCAAAACCGCCGAGAAGCTGATCGCCAAGGTGAAGCAGGGAGGAGTGTTTGCGTCGGTTCTCGGGCCACCGCAGAATTCCGCGAAGTACACATCTGTAAAGGTGGTGCCGGTGGTCGCGAAACCTGATACGAAAACTCTCCAGTTCATGGCCGAAGCCGTTCGAGATGGCAAACTGGTGATCCCGATCAGCCGCAAGCTTCCACCCAGCAAGGCAGCCGAAGCTCAAGCCGCTGCGGAAAAGGGTGGTATCGGGAAGGTCTTGCTGGTGGCTTGACATTCTTTTGCGGACAGAGGGCACGAAAGGGAATCGGAAATGAAGAAAGATCAGCGCGGAATCAACACCGCCTCGAAACCGAGTGGCGATGGGTGTATGGAATGTCTGGCGTCATCTAAGGGTTGGTGGCTTCACCTCCGCCGGTGTGCGGAGTGTGGGCACATCGGATGCTGCGACAGTTCTCCGAGCCAGCACGCATCAAAGCATGCGGCAACGACAGGGCATCCGATCATTACCAGCTTCGAACCGGGTGAGGATTGGTCCTTCGATTACGAGAAGCAGCGGATGATCAAAGGTGTGGAGTTGCTTCCGCCGCACTCGCATCCTGAAAATCAGCCCGCGCCTGGACCTGCAGGAAGGGTGCCAGCCAACTGGGAATCGCTCCTAAACTAGCTGGCGTTTAGTTTCTTCAGACGTGATGCTATGGAAAGGTGGCGGACCGAAGATGACCACGGGCCGCATGGAAGCTTTTAGCGATGGGGTCATGGGAGAAGTGTGTAGAGCGACTCTCGTTCGCTGGGTCAGCACCACGATCTTGCGACCCGCTTTGTTTTCTTCCCTTTGTCTTCTGCCGGACTCAGCTGCTGAAAATGTCACGTCAGCAGATTGGTAGCGACAAGTCGGCTTTGCTCAGGTGAACTTCGGAGTTGTCCAGATCCATGCACAACCCGCGGCGCGCAGGTTCGTCGCTCGGCCGGGTGATCCAGTGCAGGTGCTAGTCTGACGTAGTAACGATGAACAACCCCAACATCCAGGCGGCTTGGAAGTATCACGATGGCACGAAGCACTCCTACTGGAGCATTCGTAACAATCCTCACTTCCTGGACTCGGCGAATCGGCCGCAGCCTTTCAAAATCTATCCGAAGATAGCGCCGTTTCCGCTGCCGCGGGAGGTGCCGCAAACGGGGGTGGCCGCGCTCTCCGCGATCTCAGAGCCAGTGCCTTCGTCGAGGGCTGATTCGGTCCCTGATCTTCAAGATCTGGCGCGCATCCTCTATTTCTCAGCCGGGATTACCAAACAGCGCGCACATCCAGGCGGGGAAATCTACTTTCGCGCTGCAGCCTGCACTGGAGCGCTCTACGAGATCGAGCTGTACGTCGTGACTGGCGATCTATCGGGTCTGGACGCCGGCGTGTATCACTTCAATCCAGCGGATGTATCGTTAGGGCTTCTGCGGAGAGGTGATTTTCGCAGAAACCTGGCTCAGGCGACAGCGACGGAACCCGCGGTGGCTCGCGCACCCGCAACGATTATCTGTACGGGAACATACTGGCGAAACGCCTGGAAGTACCAGGCGCGCACCTATCGCCATTTCGGTTGGGACAACGGCACGCTGCTGGCGAATATGCTGGCCGTTTCTGCGGCGTTGGGGCTGCCGGCCGAGATCGTGCTGGGATTCGTGGACGGCGAGTTGAACCGCCTACTTGATCTCGATACCCGGCGCGAGGTTTCCTTGTGCCTTGTACCGATCGGGCGCAAATTGGAGAGTTCGCTGCCAGCCCTGAGAGAGGCTCCGGCGCTCGGGCTGGAGACGATCCCGCTTTCGGAACGTGAGGTCGAGTATCCCGCCATGCTTGAGATGCACGACGCGTCTTCACTTGAGTCCGAAGAGGAAGTAGCTCGGTGGCGCGGAAAGCAACCGGTGTTTGCATCTTGCTCTCGGGCGGGCGAGGAATTTCTGCTGCGCCGACTGCCGGAAGCAGAACTACCAAAGGATACCATTGAGCAGGTAATCCTGCGCCGCGGCTCTACCCGAGCGTTCGATAGAACCGCATCCATTACACTGGACCAGCTCTCGACCATTCTCGATTGTGCCACGCGCGGTCTTCCGGCCGACTTTCTTGAGCCCCCGGGCGTGCAGCTCAACGATCTTTACCTGATCGTGCATGCGGTACAGGGGCTCAAGCCGGGTGCTTACTTCTTCCGGCGCGAGCAGAACACTATGGAACTCTTGCAGGACGGCGAATTCCGCGCCGAAGCGCACCATCTTGGACTGGAGCAGGAGCTGCCCGGCGACGCCTGCGTGGACATCTTCTTTCTCGCCGATTTGAACCGCATCTTGGAGCGATATGGGAACCGCGGCTACCGGGCCGTCCAGCTGGAGGCGGGCACAATCGGTGGCAGGATGTACCTGGCTGCGTATGCCCAGCGCCTGGGTGCAACCGGGCTAACCTTCTTCGACGATGACGTGATTAACTTCTTTTCGCCGCACGCGAAGGGCAAGAGTGTCATCTTTCTTCTCGCGATTGGGAAGCCGCTGAAAAGAAGACCACAGTAGGGCCCGGCTTCCCCTCTCGCGTCGGGACTCGTAAACGTTTGTTCAGAAAGAGATAGTCGTAACTTTCTTGGAAGCTTCCGATCCCGTCCTTCAAGCAATCCGCTTAGAATTAGTCCTCATACGTCTGGTTGTGGGAAGTGTTCTTCGCACCAGTTCCCGATTGTGGTTGGATTACAGGCAATTCGAGAGTGATCCGAAATGTAGCGTTAACATCTGGGTCCAATTAGGGTCCGATACGAGTACCTGAGAGTTCCTTGCAACGCCAAAGGTGGCTGCCAGTGCCGTTGAATTTCAAACAGTTACCGTTGAACTGGGCATTGACACGATAGAGGTAAGGAGTCCGAGTCTCGACGCTCGGTCATTCCGCAGAACGCGCGCTCTATTTGCGCTCCGTTTGCGTGCCTACCATTGCTTGGAGTGGTCTTAGGTGTCATCCGCTGACCTGCATCTTGTTGAAACTACGTTTAAGTGTTGATTCGAGTCCTACCTGAGGAGCCATTCTTTCGCTGAATTCGCTCGGGTTATGGGTTAAGCGAGGGAACAGAAGGGAACAGTTCATCGCGACACCTGTGTCAGACGTAAACATCAGCACCATGTTGCCAAACATACTCAATCCCGCCGACTAAACAGTGGCTGGCAGTCTGATGCTGTATAGAATCCTCCCTTGGTTTCCAGTCTTGCTGGGCTCTTTGACGATCGTGCCGTCCACAATCCGGATCGTCCGACCGATACCTTCTTCGAGCCGGCACGCCACGTTTTCACGAAGCAGTTCGATACACAACAAACGTAGCCACTCCTCGCTGTCCAGCAGGCGTTTGAGCAAGGCGACATCCGAAGGCAATGGGGCGGTTTAGTTCATTCCGGCCCGTCCACGAGCCGCAGCTCGCTCGAGAGCCGCGCCGCCTGCATGAGAAGATAGTTGCGCTCCGGCAGGCTCCCTGTTTTACCCGCTGCCGCTCGATAGTGTTTAACGGCGCCCTCGCGGTCTCCGGCCATTTCCAGCAGATGAGCTCGAACGGCGTCCAGGCGGTGATGATTAGCGACGCGGGCGTCAGCTTTGAGCGCGTCCACTAGTTCCAATCCCTTTGTCGGACCATGCACCATTGCCGCCGCAATCGCGTGATTCAGCACCACCATTGGGTTGTCGGCCATACGCCTGAGTAGATCGTAGAGCGCCAAAATCTGTGGCCAATCCGTATCTTCGGCTCGGGCAGCTTCATCGTGAACTGCGGCGATAGCGGCTTGCAACTGGTATGGGCCGACCGAACCTTTCGGTAACGTAGCTGAGATGAGCGTGACTCCCTCGGCGATCTGTTGCCGATCCCAGAGCGCCCTATCTTGTTGCGTCAGGGGGATTAAATCGCCCTCCTTGTTCGTTCGCGCAAGACGGCGAGCATCCGTCAACAACATGAGCGCGAGCAATCCGGCGATCTCCGCATCGTTCGAGAGCAGGGTTCGGAGGGATCGTGTCAGCCGAATTGCCTCACGGGACAGTTCAACTCGCTGCAACTGCGGACCGCCGCTGCTCGTATAGCCCTCATTGAAGATGAGATAGAGCACATGTAGAACGGCCCGCAGGCGTTGTGCTCGTTCCTCCGTCGTCGGTAGTTGGAAGGGAACGCCGGAGTCCTTGATGCTTTGCTTGGCGCGGCTGATCCGCTGTGCCATCGTGGGCTCGGGCACAAGAAACGCCTTGGCGATTTCCGCTGTGGTCAATCCACCCACCGCCCGCAACGTAAGGGCAATCGCCGAAGACAAAGTCAATGCAGGGTGGCAACACATGAAAAGAAGGACGAGCGTGTCGTCTTCCTCCGACGCAGCGTCGATGGTCGTCGTCGCTTCGGGTACGCGGGACGCCTCCAACACCATCTCGCTCTCGCGACGGCGGCGAGCAGATTCGCTCCGAATTTGGTCTGTCATCCGGCGGAAGGCAACCTGCGTCAGCCATGCGCGCGGACTGTCCGGCAGTCCCTCGTCTGGCCATTGCGTTGCTGCGGCAAGCAAAGCCTCCTGAACAGCATCCTCCGCCGCGGCGAAGTCACGAAATCTCCGCACCACGGTCCCGAGCACCTGCGGCGTCAATTCCCGCAACAAGTGCTCGAGCGGAACGTCCAATGGTTGTCCTGGCACGCCAAATTCTCCCACCGGCGGAGTCAAAGCCCTAAATCAGCAAAACTGCTGAGCACTTGTCGCACTTCGATAGGCATGCTTCCTGGAGTTCCTCCCAGACCGGGCGCAGCCGAAGCCCGCGCGGCAATCTTGTACGCCTGTTCTGTGCTTTCCACATCGATGATCCAGTAACCGGCAAGAAACTCCTTCGATTCCGCGAAGACCCCATCCGTAATCGGTTCCCCGTCCTTTCCCGCTCGGACAATCTTGGCTTCGTTGGGCCACCCCAAACCCTCGGTGGCGACAAACACGCCGGAGTCCTTGAGTTCTTTGCCGAAAGCACGCATGAACGCGACGTTCCGCTGCAGGTCCTCTTTTGACCACTTCGCGTATGCATCCCAGTTAGCTTTAGTGGCATTCATCATCAAAATATATTTCACGTCTTCCTCCTTTCGTTTTCTGTCGGCCCTGCGCTTTGATGAGGTAGTCGGAACAGATTACCGGTTCTCGACGTCCCGTCATGACCATTTGAGGGGATGGCTCGCGAACTGCCTCACTTCGATGGGCATGTTTGTCGGCACCCCGCCGGGTCCCGGCGACGTCGAAAGCTGGGCGGCGATAGCATAAGCTCGCTCGGGAGTCGCGACGTCAACGATCCAGTAGCCAAGTAGAAACTCCTTGGATTCGGGGAAGATGCCGTCGGTAATCGGCATGCCCTTCTTCTCTCCGCGCACCACTTTAGCCTCCTCCGGCCCGGTTAGGCCTTGATCGGCGACAAACTCACCGGATTCACGCAAGTCCTTAGCGAGACTCCTCAGGCTTGCCATGTGCGTATCGATGTCCTTCTTGGTCCAAGCACGGTAAGTATCGACACCTGCCTTCGTGCCGGTCATCAGCAAAATGTATTTCATGTGTTTTCCCTCCTGCGTTAGCGCGGACTTCGCGCTTTCATAAGCCAGTCGGAGCAGGTAAGCGACTCTCGACATCCCAGAAGGATATTTTTGAGAAGAAAATCGGGCCGTCGTGATGTCGATTTTGTGCTTCCGGGATCGACATTCTTACAGAGGTGCGAAGATGACGACCGATGCAGTTGTAATGGATGTTAGCCAGGACTGGGCAACCGCCTGCGACGTACAGCAGCGCTTTATGCACCATCCGGGCGTGACGATTAACGCTCTGAGTTACAGCGCGCGCTGCCGGCAAGTTCGCGCCCTCGGCGGTGATTGCTATGGTGTCCTGCCGCTCTCGCACAATCGTCTCGCCCTGGCCGTCGGAGACGCCTCCGGCAAAAGCCTCGCCGCCGCACTCATGATATCGAGTGTCCAGTCCTCGCTTCGTACCGCCGCTTCCTTTGCGGGAAACGACACGGTCGCCGTTCTTCGTGCGGTAAATTCTCACGTACACGCATCTTCTCTCGCTGACCGGTACGCCACATTATTCTACGGAGTTTTCGACGGAACCACACGCACGCTGCGCTACGTGAATGCAGGACACAATGCTCCTCTAGTCATCCGGCAAGATCGCTCGACGATTCGGCTTGAAACCGGCGGCGTGCCGGTGGGCATTTTCCCGAGTTGGAATTATGAGGAGGGCCTGGTGCAGCTTCGTCCCGGTGATCTGATCATCGCCTACACGGATGGGGTGACCGAAGCGGTGAATCCGGCCGGGAAAGAGTGGGGTGTCGAGGGCCTCCGAAAAGCAGCGGCCGAAAGCGACGCGCAATGCGCTGACGACATTGCCTGTGCAATCTTCGCATCGATGGATGAATTTTCACGAGGACACCAGACGGATGACGCCACGGTCATAGTTGCGCGGGTGAACTGAGCTCGTTATCTGCCGCCAAGACTGGTCTCGTCCGATGAATCCTGAATCGTCGCCACGGGCTATACGGAAGTTAGGTCACTCCGGAAGTTAACTGAGGAGAAGCCGACTTCGGGACCGCGACCATAGGTGTTCCGACTGTTCGTTTCCGCCCTCGCCGAATTGATGATATCGAATATGCCCCTGCGCATCCACGAATAGCCGGCCAATATTCGTTCTTGAAAGCACGCCATATCGCATGGTCGTCATCGATCGCGATCGGATAATCGACTGTCATGCCTTTCGAGTACGCTCATGGTGTGTTCTCCTTGATAAGAAATTGTCTGTTGCACGTATCCGATTCGTTCGGATGCGACGTCGTTCGTCAAGTTTCACATTGTTAGAACGACGCGAAACTCTGCCTTGCCGCTCAGCATGCGCGCGTAAGCCTCGGCCGCCTTTTCGAGCGGATATGTTTCAATCATGGGACGCACGCCGGTCAGTTCGGCGAAGCGCAGTGTGTCCTCGGAATCGGCTGGCGTTCCCGCGGCCCAGCCTTGAATCGTTCG
>Ga0208937_1000544_pt1 | contig 27355 bp, 21 predicted proteins | sample June2015DPH_11_5_FD_184705 | JGI IMG/M metagenome (GOLD analysis project Ga0208937, IMG submission 184705) | Peatland microbial communities from SPRUCE experiment site at the Marcell Experimental Forest, Minnesota, USA - June2015DPH_11_40... | ecosystem: Environmental > Terrestrial > Soil >...
AAGCATTATGACGTTGAAATGGATTGCGGAGCGGCTGCACATGGGAAGCTGGACGCATGTGTCGAACTGTCTGGCGACGAAGATGAAATGAATCCAAAAGTGTCAATAGTGAGGACTGACCCGTTTACGTAAAAGAGCTATCGTTCCCAATTTTTCTTTTCTTGGGTTCCGTCTCTTTTGCCCCAGAGTCCGTTCTGCAGCGCAGTACTCGAACCCGTCATTTCGTCTTTTGATTCCGGACCCGCCTCGGCGAGGCGATCCGTTCAGTCACCCCTCTGGTTCCCGCCATTAATTTTTTCATAACGGTTTCCTTTCAGTTTCGAGTGTTGTTGTTGTTTTCACCTAACGAACGACAACTCTTTTACTGCGAGGAAACCGACTCGCTCAACTTCGCCGTTAATGTTTATCAGTCCTGGGAAAATGACATTTTGGGTTTGACGACAAGAAGCAGTTCAATCGTTAAAGACAAAACAAACCGGGTTGGTGGCGACCCTACCGGGAATCGAACCCGGGCTACCACCGTGAAAGGGTGGTGTCCTAACCGCTAGACCATAGGGTCACCAGAGCGCACAAATATAATCATCGCCCACCCCCTGTCACGACAATTTAAAAAGGTGGCACAGGCCTCCGGCCTGTATTTCGGATTTCACAGGCAGGGATGCCTGTGCCACTGTTCAAATTCACGTTTGCTTCAGCCGGTTTTTTCCCATAGGCTGCATTGATTCTGAAATGAAAATTTTTATTGATGGCAAATATTACGATGAGCGCGCCGCGAAGATTTCGGTCTTCGATCACGGGCTGCTTTATGGTGACGGGATTTTTGAGGGCATTCGCGCCTATCATGGCCGCGTGTTCAAACTCAAGGAGCACATTGACCGGCTGTTTTATTCGGCCAAGGCCATCCTGCTCCAAATCCCAATGTCGCCCGTGCAAATCACGCGCGCAGTGGTCGAGGCCTGCCGGGAAAACAAAATCCGCGATGGTTATATCCGGCTGGTGGTGACGCGCGGCATGGGCACGCTCGGTTTGAACCCGAAGAGTTGCAAACGTCCATCGGTCATCATCATCGCGGACAAAATCCAGCTTTATCCGCCGGGAGTTTACCAGCGCGGTCTGGACATCATTACCGTGCCGACGACGCGCAATTTGCACAGCGCGCTCAACCCGGCCATCAAGTCGCTGAATTATCTCAACAACATCCTCGCCAAAATCGAGGCAAACAACGGCGGTTGCGAGGAGGCGGTGATGTTGAACGCGGAAGGTTTCGTGGCCGAATGCACGGGCGACAATTTGTTCATTGTGAAAAACGGCGCGCTGCTCACGCCGCCGCTTTCGGCGGGCGCTCTCTACGGCATCACACGGCGGACGGTGATCGAGCTGGCCGAAGAATCCGGCTTGAAGGTGTCCGAGCCGAACCTGACGCGTTACGATTTGTTCAACGCGGACGAATGTTTTTTGACGGGCACAGGCGCGGAAATCGTGCCGGTGGCGAAAATTGACGGGCGGGTCATCGGCACGGGCAAACCCGGCCGGGTCACGCGCCGGCTGGAGGATGAATACCACGCCTTGACGAAAGTCTCCGGTGAGCCGATATACAAATAGTGTTATGTTGTGCTCCAATTGCAAAGAAAAGCCGGCGACAGTGCATCTGACCCAAATCGTAGGTGACAAGATGCAGAAGCTGGATTTGTGCGAGGATTGCGCCAAAGCCAAGGGCGTGAATGATCCGGGCGGTTTCGCGCTCGCGGATTTGATGCTCGGCCTTGGGGCGTCGCAGGAGATGGAACAATCTTCCGGCGGTGTGGAAACCAGATGTCCGCGCTGTGGTTTCACGCAGGCAGACTTCAAAAAATCGGGACGGCTCGGTTGTCCGGAGTGTTATAAAATCTTTGCCGAGGGCCTGGAAGGTTTGCTCAAAACGATGCACAAAGGCACGCGGCACGCGGGCAAGGTGCCGGAAGCGTTGCGGGAATCACGCGAGCAGGCCGACCGGCTCAAATCGCTGCAAAAGAAACTGGACAAGGCCATCAAAGAGGAAGATTTCGAACAGGCGGCCCATTTGCGCGACGAAATCAAACAAATCACTCCGCGCGGGACGGGTTTGACGGTGACGTGAGCCATGGACATCCACAAATTTCTCATTTCCCCCGCTGAGATCGCGCACCGGCACGGCCCGCACGACCGGATTGTCATGTCGAGCCGCGTCCGGCTCGCGCGCAATCTGAAGGACGCCACGTTTCCCGGCTGGGCAAAAAAGCCGGAGCGCGTTCGCGTGTTTGATTTGATCCGTCCGGCGATTGAAAGTTTGCCGGAAATGAAGGACGCCTTTTCCGAGGCGATGGACAATCTCAGCGCGCTCGACAAGCAGATTCTGGTCGAGCGGCATTTGATCAGCCGCGAACACGCCGCGAAAAGTTCCGGCAGCGGCCTGGTGCTGAACCGCGAAGAAACTTTTTGCGTGATGATCAACGAGGAGGATCATTTGCGGATGCAGGCATTGCGTCCCGGCTTGCAATTGCGGCAGGCGTGGAACGCCATTGATCATCTGGATTCCGAGCTGGAGAAAAAACTCGATTACGCCTTCAACAACGACCTGGGTTACATGACCGCGTGTCCGACCAATCTGGGCACGGGCATTCGCGTGAGCGCGATGCTGCATCTGCCGGGACTCGTTTTGTCCGAGCAGATCAATCCGATCATTCAATCGGTCAACAAGCTTGGCCTCGCGGTGCGCGGGCTTTACGGTGAAGGCACGGAAGCGCTCGGCAACATTTTCCAGGTGTCGAATCAAATGACGCTCGGCGAAAACGAAATAACCATTGTCGAGCGGCTGGACAAGGTTTTGTCCCAAATCATTGAGCATGAGGAAAACGCGCGGCAGACGCTTTTGGAGAAAAAACCGAAGATCGTTTACAACCACATTGGCCGCGCCTACGGCATTTTGGCCAACGCGCACAGCATTTCGTCGAAGGAAACGATGAACCTGCTTTCGCTCATGCGGTTGGGCGTGGACATGGGCTTGTTTCCTGGCATGGAACGTGCGTTGGTGGATGAGTTGTTCATCCTGACGCAGCCGGCGCATTTGCAGAAACAGCTTTCGGACAAATTGTCCGCCGAGGAACGCGATTTGATTCGCGCCGACATGCTGCGCGAACGTTTGAAAAACGTGGGCCGTCCGGTGGCAAAACATTTCGGCGCGCCGGGGATGGGATTGGACAAATCGGCCAATTAGCAGCAGAATAAAGCGAGTATGAGTGACGAAGCCATGAGCAATTTCACGCCGCGCGCCCAGCAGGTGCTGGCGCTGGCGCGCAAGGAAGCCGACCGGTTCAATCACAATTTCCTCGGCACGGAGCATCTGTTGCTCGGCCTGATAAAATTGGGACAGGGCGTCGCTGTCAACGTGCTTCAAAAAATGGGCCTCGACCTCGAAACCGTCCGCATGGAGGTCGAGAAACAGGTCGGCACCGGTCCGGACCAGAAAATGATCGGGAACATTCCTTACACCCCGCGCGTGAAAAAGGTCCTCGCGCTCGCCTCCAAGGAAGCCAAGGCGCTCAATCACACTTACGTCGGCACGGAACACATTTTGCTCGGCCTGCTCCGCGAGGGTGACGGGGTTGCCGCCAAGGTGCTCAAAAATCTCGACGTGGACATTGAGCAAACGCGGCAGGAAATTTTGAGGGAGCTCGATCCGAATTTCACCGGCGAGGAGTCATCCATTCCCGAAGCCGGAGAAAAAGCGCCGGGTGCGGGGACGGAGAAAAAGGGCGAAGTCAAAACGCCCGCACTCAAGGCCTTTGGCCGCGACCTCACGGAACTGGCGCGCAAGGGCGACCTGGACCCCGTCATCGGCCGCAAAAACGAAATCGAGCGCGTCATCCAGATTCTCTGCCGCCGCACCAAGAACAATCCGGTGCTGCTCGGCGAAGCGGGCGTGGGCAAGACGGCCATCGTCGAGGGCTTGGCGCAGGAAATTGCGACCGGCAACGTGCCGGATATTTTGCGCGACAAACGTGTCGTCACCCTCGACCTCGCGCTCATGGTTGCGGGCACGAAGTATCGCGGCCAGTTTGAAGAGCGCATCAAGGCCGTCATGGATGAGATTCGCCGCGCGAAGAACGTCATTTTGTTCATTGACGAACTGCACACCATCGTCGGCGCCGGTTCGGCGGAAGGCACGATGGACGCCTCGAACATCATCAAGCCCGCGCTCAGCCGCGGCGAGATGCAATGTGTCGGCGCGACCACGCTGAACGAATACCGCAAATATATTGAGAAAGACGCCGCGCTCGAACGCCGTTTTCAAGCCATCAAGGTTGAAGCCCCTTCGGTGGACGAGGCGATTTTGATTTTGAAGGGCCTGCGGCGCAAATACGAAGATCACCACAAGGTTGAATTCACGGACAAAGCCGTCGAAACCGCCGTCAAATTATCCGACCGTTACATCACCGACCGGTTTTTGCCGGACAAGGCGATTGACGTGATGGATGAATCCGGCTCACGCGCGCGCATCGGCACGATGACGCGGCCGCCGGAGACCAAGGCGCTTGAGGTTGAGATTGAGGAAATCAAAACCCAAAAGGAACGCGCCATCAAGAACCAGGATTTTGAAGGCGCGGCCTCGATGCGCGACAAGGAAAAGCAGGCGAAGGAAAAACTGGAGTCCATGCTCGCTGCGTGGCGCGTCAGCCGCGAGGAAAAGCGCGTGGTGGTGGACGAGGACGACATTTTTCACATCGTTGCCAAATGGACCGGCATTCCGATCAAGCGCATGGGCCAGGACGAAACGCAACGATTGCTCACCATCGAAACCGAAATGGAAAAGGTTGTCATTGGCCAGCGCGAGGCCGTTTCGGCGATTTGCAAGGCGCTGCGCCGTTCGCGTGCGGATTTGAAAGACCCGCGCCGGCCCATCGGCACGTTTTTGCTGCTCGGCCCCACCGGCGTCGGCAAAACCCTTTTGGCCAAGACGATGGCCGAGCAGATGTTCGGCGACACGAAAGCGCTTGTTTCCCTCGACATGAGTGAATACATGGAGAAATTCAACGTGTCGCGCCTCATCGGCTCGCCGCCGGGCTACGTCGGTTACGAGGAAGGCGGCCAGCTCACCGAAAGGGTGCGCCGCAATCCCTACTCCGTCGTGCTCTTCGACGAGATTGACAAGGCACACCCGGACGTGTGGAACATCCTGTTGCAGATCCTGGAAGAGGGCAAACTGACGGACAACGTCGGGCGCATCGTCAATTTCCGCAATTGTATCATCCTGATGACCTCGAACGTTGGCTCGGACGTCATTAAACGCCAGTCCACGCTCGGTTTCTCGCCCATCAGCGACGAGGCCAGCTACGAAAAAATGCGCGAACGGATCATGGATGAGGCCAAGAAGACGTTCCGCCCCGAATTCCTGAACCGGCTGGACGACCTGATTGTGTTCCGTTCGTTCACCAAGGCCGACCTCATCCAGATCCTCGACCTGGAAGTCGGGAAGGTTTTGGAACGGCTCCGCCATAAAAACATCCGGCTCGAACTCGATGAAAAGGCGAAGGACTTTCTCGTTGAGAAAGGCTATGACCCGCAATACGGCGCGCGTCCCATGCGCCGCTCGGTGGAACGTTTTCTCGAAGACCCGCTGGCCGAGGAAATTCTCAAGGGCAATTTGCATACCGGCGAGCCAATCATCGTCACTTCCGACAAGGAGAAACTCGTCTTCAATCAAACGGCCGCCGCTGAAGGCGCGCTGTCGAGCTAGACAGCCCGGCATTCGGAGGGCGGATCCCGCAGTGCGGGAGAGGCCCCCAACTTCAACCCCAAAGCACGGTTCTTTATTTCAGCAGGGACTTCAGTTTCTTAACCAATCGTACTTCACCCTCTCCGCCTCGACCGGGGAGAGGATGGCCGGAGGCCAGGTGAGGTGTCGAACACTTCTTGGTTTTCTGTAGTTCATGTTCCCAAATTCTTGTCATGCGCCCCCCTGCCCGCCGCAAGGCGCGACTGTTCATTGATTTGTTTGCGCGTCTGGAACAACCGGAGTGGTATTGGTTTCGTTTCCTGGTTTCCACCACGAATTCCCCTTTCTCCTGATCAAATAATCCTTCATCTGCTGTGCTGCTTGTTGCATGTCGCTGCTGGCATCGGGCATCTGGGCGGCATGTTCGTAGGCCGCCAGCGCGTCGTCATATTTCCCCAGGCGATGATAGGCAATTCCGAGGTTGTACCAGGCCCGGGCAGGTGCCTGCCGCATCCGTGTGGAAATTTCCAATAATTTCACCGCGCGCGGGATGTCGTCATGATCCAATGCCTCCCATCCGGTGTGTTCAACCTCCGGCTCGGCATATCGGCTCAGATTGACCCATGGCCAAAAACGGTTGAGCCGGCCAGACCCAAAATCACCACGGCCATCAGTCCCACAATGCTCTTCCATTTCACTGCACCCCGGCTGCTCGCGGCCAATCCCAGAAGCGCTCCCATGAGCGCTCCTACGCCATGAGCGACATTTCCCACCGGCATCACGTTGGCAACGGTCAGCACGATGCAGAGGAAGAACCAAAACATAAACAGTTGTGACGTCTGGTAATCCACCGCATCGGTGAACCTCGTGTCACGCTTCTCCAGTATCCACAACATCACCCATAATCCATAGCCCACTCCGGACAAACCCACCCCACCGTGGGAAAATGTGAACTCGGCGAGCGATGAGCCGAACGCCAGCAGTAAAAAAATACCCGCACACCTCAAATGTCCGTACACCCGTTCCACCAGGGTTCCAAACGTCCATAACCAATACAGGTTGAAGGCCACATGGAAGATGCTGACATGAGGCAGCGTGCAGGTCAGGGCGCGCCACAGTTCCCAATTCGCCCACACCCGGCCGTTCATGACCATCCCGTCGATGTTTTGCCCCGACCACCACATTCCCGTCACGGCCAGCGCCAACCCCGCGACAAACGTCGTCACCGGGTATCGCGGCACGTGTTTCAGGGATGGCGGTTGTAACATGGTCGGGATTTCGTTGGTGCGCCAAAACTTGGCTATTTCAGCCATCCAATTTTGTTTCCCTTTTCCAGCGCATTGGCAAGGCGGACGGCATTTTTAATTCCGGGGTTGTGCAGGCCACGTTTAATGCCGAAGGGCTGAAAGTCGGGCGAACCTCACTTCCTCCAAGGCTTTTTCTTCGCGATTCAGTTCCGCCATCCATTCGGCAAACGGCTTTTCGCTTGGCTTGATTTTGAGAGAGCTGCGGAGTGTGTGGATGCGTTTTCGCATTTCTTCGTTGGAAGTTTTCTTTCGGTTCGCCATGACGGAATTGTGCCAGAGTTGTTCCAAGTTTGGAGGTAAAAAGACAGGCTTTTATTGCGGTTAAATCACCTTCCGAATTGCCGCTTGCCCGGCGGCTTTTCTGAATTAACCTGTCACCGTGTCTTGGTTTACTGACCGACAATTCTTTTTGCTCGCCGTTGCGACTTACGGTTTGAGCATGACCAACGAATGGAGGGCAACGAAACGCAATTCACCCATAACATGAAATACACCTACGAAGAACTTGCCGGGATGATTGACCACTCGCTTCTGAATCCGACGATGACGGACCAGGAGTTGGAAGACGGCTGCAAGCTGGCCGCGAAATACGGCGTGGCGACGGTTTGCATCAAACCTTACGCCGTCAAACGCGCCGTGGAATTGCTCAAAGGCACGGGCGTCCTGGTTGGCGGCGTCATCGGCTTCCCGCACGGCAACAGTGTCACCGAAGCCAAACGGTACGAAACCGAGTTGGCCTGCAAAGACGGAGCCGTCGAGATTGACATGGTCATCAACATCGGCAAGGCGCTTTCGGGCGACTGGGATTATGTCGAGCGCGACATCAAGGCTGTGTGCGACGAGGCGCACAAACGCGGCGCGAAGGTGAAAGTCATTTTCGAGAACGATTACCTGACCAGGGGTGGCGCCGGCCTGAGCAGCAGCGATTTCAAGCGCAAACTTTGCCAGATCAGCGAGCGGGCCGGTGCGGATTGGGTGAAAACGAGCACCGGCTACGGCTTCGTCAAAGGGCCCGACGGCAAATACAGCTATAAAGGCGCGACAGCGGACGACCTGAAACTGATGCGGGCGGCTTGTTCGCCGACGGTGCAGGTGAAAGCCGCCGGGGGCGTGCGTGATCTCGACGGGTTAATCCTCGTCCGCGACCTTGGAGCGACCCGTTGCGGCGCCAGCGCCACCGCGGCGATGCTGGACGAATACCGGAAGCGTGCCGCTGGCGCAACAAGTCAGACCGTCGGAAAGATTGGAGCCGGTGGCTACTGATTCCAAACGCCCCAAAACCACTGAATCCCAGCATTTCCGGCTTCGGCCATCTGCACGCGATGTCGCTCAGCGGCGCAAGCCCACTTCCGAATTACCGCTTGCCCCGTCCATTTCCACGTTTAACCTGTCACCGTGTCCTGGTTCACTGACCGACATTTCTTTTTGCTCGCCGTTGCGATTTACGGTTTGAGCATGATTTACTCGGTTTTCCTGTGGCGAAAAGGTTTTCGCAAGGATGACCACGTGAATTATTTCCTGCTGCTCGCCGCGTTCGGGCTGCACACCATAGCCATGTTCCAACGCGGCTTTTCCATCAACCAATGCCCCGTCAACAATCTTTACGAAGCCACCACGTTCATCGCGTGGGCCATCGTCGCCGCCTATCTCGTCGTTGGGTTGCTGCCGCGACTGCGATTTCTCGGCGCGTTTGCGTCGCCGGTCCTGTTCGCCATCGGCGTGTTCGCCTTGATGCCCGCGCTTGACCCGCCACGCGGGCCGCAGCCGGAATTTTCCGGCGTGCTGACCAGTCTGCATGCCGCGACGATCATGCTCGCGTATGGCGCCTTCGGGTTGGGCGCGGTGGCGGCGGGAATGTTTTTGACGCAACAGCACGATTTGAAATTCCACAAGCTCCGCGCCGTGCTGTCGCTGTTGCCGCCCATTCAACGGCTCGAAATCGTCGCCAGCCGGCTCGTGTTGGCCGGGCTGGTTCTTTTTACCATCGGACTTGGGGTGGGCGGACATTTGCCCCGGCCCGAAGGCGTCAGCTATTGGCAGGATTCAAAAGTGGTCTGGTCCATCCTGATGTGGCTGGTTTATCTGGCCTTGCTGGTGTGGCACCGGATATTTCCGCAATCCAGCCGCCGTTTTGCAACCGGCGTCATCGCCGCGTTCGCATTCCTGCTCCTCACCTTTTGGGGCACGAACCTGCTCTCGACCCTCCATCATCCATGAGAACAATGTGGCAAGTGACATGTGACACGTGGCATGAAACAAATTCGTGCTGGCAGTATCTTGTCACATGTCACCTGTCACGTGTCACCTGCTGCGCATGAATGTCGTTGTCATCGGCCTGAGCCACCATTCGTCGCCCGTTGAACTGCGGGAACGGTTTGTCTTTGCCGAGGCGAAAATTCCCGATGCGCTCAAATCGCTGCGCGAATCCGGCATCGCGGACGAAGCCGTGATTCTCTCGACGTGCAACCGGGTGGAAATTTACGCTGCGACTTCGCTCGAACCCGCCCGGGCGTTTGCGGAATTGAAGAATTTTCTGACTGCTTTCCACGGTTTCACCAAGACAGGCGAAGCGCAAACTGACATCCGTGCGCAATATTCTTCTCCCTCTCCTCGACGAGGAGAGGGCAGGGGCGAGGAGGCCGTTTTCTCAAGTTTGGATCCCCGCACCCCGGCCCTCTCCCCGCTTGGGCGGGGCGAGGGAGTTGAACCGGACAATTCGGGCGTGGCAGAGCTCCGCCCTCCGAAAGCCGCGCTCAACAACGAACTCTACACGCTCGCCGAACCGCAGAGCCTGCAGCACCTGTTCAAAGTCGCGTGCGGCCTGGATTCGATGGTGCTCGGCGAAACCGAAATTCTCGGCCAGATCAAAAAGGCTTATGCGCTCGCCTATCGCCATGGCCACACCGGCGCGCGTTTGAACAAGGCGTTTCAACGCGCGTTTCACGTTGCCAAACATATTCGCACCGAGACGAACATCCAGCGCGGCAGCGTGTCCGTGGCATCGGTCGCGGTCGAGTTGGCGGAGAAAATTTTCAGTTCGCTCGCCGCCCGCGAAGTGCTCGTCATCGGCGCCGGCGAAACGAGTGAAAAAACCGCGCGCGCTTTGCTCTCGCGCGGCGTGCGGAGCATCGTTGTTGCCAACCGTTCTTATGACCGTGCAGTGGCATTGGCCAATGAATTTGGCGGACGCGCCGTGCAGTTCGACGATTGGGCAGGGGAATTTCAGAAGATAGACATCGCCATCAGCAGCACGTCCGCGCCGCATCACATTCTTGACCGCGCCAAACTTGAGCCGTTGATGAAGGCGCGCCAGCAACGGCCGCTGCTGCTCATTGACATCGCCGTGCCGCGCGACATTGACCCGGAAGTAAATTTTCTGGAGAACGTCTATCTTTACAACATTGACGACCTCCAGGCCATTGCCGACGACTATCTGCGCTTGCGGAAGGAAGAAATTGCGCGGTGCGAACAAATCATAACTGAGAAGGTGAAAACATTGCTTGAGACGCGGGCAACCATGAGTTTGCCGTTCGATTTACGTCCAACACCATCCTTGAACAAACCGTGAGCATGAATTTAACGCAGAGACGCGGAGATCGCGGAGAAACGCAAAGAGGATTTTCTCCGCGAACCTCCGCGTCCTTTGCGTCTCTGCGTTGAAACCATGGCTTCTGAACGACCCATCATCATTTGCACCCGCGGCAGTGCGCTCGCGCTCGCGCAGGCGAACCTGATCGCCGCGCAATGCCGCGAAACGTTTCCCCGGCTGCGCTTCGAGTTGAAAATCATCAAGACCACCGGCGACAAATTGCAAAAGGCCTCCATGCCAAAAGTCGGTGAAAGTTTGCCGAAAGGCCTGTTCACCAAGGAACTTGAGGTCGCACTCGTCAAAGGCCGGGCCGACTTGGCCGTGCATAGTCTGAAGGATTTGCCGACCGATCTGCCCGCCGGGTTGATTCTCGCCGCCACGCCCAAACGCGCCGACGTCCGCGACGTGCTGATTTACCGCGATGCGGAGTATCTCTCTCAACGCTCAACCCTCAACCTTCAACCCGTTGACTGGGTGCCAGGCCAGGACGCACTACGAGGCTTCAAACCGCATTTAAAACCAAAGGATTTTCCGAAAGGCGCGACCATTGCCACCAGCAGCACGCGACGCAAGGAACAATTGCTCGCGGCCCGGCCCGATTTCAACGTGGTCGAAATCCGCGGCAACGTCACCACGCGAATGCAAAAGGTCGCCGAGCGCGGTGAACTGGACGCGACGGTGCTCGCGCTGGCCGGTCTGACGCGGCTGAATTTTTGCGTCACGCCCGAAGGCAAACTCGAAGGTGACGCCGTCCCGGACGGTTTGCTGGCGACGGTCCTGGACGTGGACGTGATGTTGCCGTGCGTAGGGCAGGGGGCCATCGGCATCGAAATTCGCGCGGACGACGAACGCATCGCCAAAATTTGCGAGCGGCTAAACCATTTCAACACGTTTCAATGCGTGACGGCGGAGCGCGCATTTCTGCGCGCGATGGGCGGCGGCTGCCAGAGTCCGGTGGCCGCCTACGCCGAAATCAACGGCAGCCGGATGGAAATGCGCGCGGTGTCGTTCCGTGATGGTCCGGCCAGGTGCGCCGATGGAAAACGACCGGTAGCCGAAGCGGCGGCGTTGGGCGAACAGCTTGCGGCGGAGTTGAAATGAAGTGACAAAAGAGAAAGTCAGAAATACAACGGCTTTATGACACCACGCGAGTGGAAAAACTTTGCGATTGACTTGATTGACGGCTTGGAGCGGCAATTATGCTCTTCCGCGCCGAAGACAGCTAGATTGCCGTTGGCAGAGCTTCGGGAGTGCGCAAGCAAGGCCACCACTGTAAAGGCGCGCAAGTCGTGCGAGCAAAGGTTGGACAAGCTCGTTGAAAGCACGCCTTTCTTCAGGGCGGCAGCTCGGCGTCATGTCGGCGAGCGCGCAGACATCGCAATTGACGGAATTGAGCGGTCGTTGGAGGGGATGATCAAACTTGCACGAGTGCGAGGTGACAAAAAGGCTGAGAGACGAATCGCCAAGATTCTTGCTGATTTCCGGAAGAATCGACGCAAACCCATCTACAAACCTATCAAAAAAAGATAGGCTACATATGCCTCTGGGAAAAGCGGCGGAGGGCCGCCGCCCGTCCTCTCCATCCTCCGTAGCAGGGCTACTGCGGAGGGTGGACAGTCCAAGACGCTGCGCGCGCGACACGATGATTCCTGAAATACGCAAAGCGTCCTGGAGTGCGCCAGCCCTCTGGCGCTTTGCAAGAAGACAAGATGTCCGCGAGATTTCCGTGCGAACCGGATTGCAGGCCTTGGGAGCGCCGACGTCTCGTCGGCAGGTTGGGACTGTCTGTCGTAATGCAGCGGGCCGGCGGGACGCCGGCGCTCCCAGGAGGTGGAAGTTGCGCGCAGACCGACTCGTGAAACTTCCCAGGCCGGCCGGTGTTTCCGGAAATGCTGCGGCTTGGGACAAGCCGCGCTCCGGGTTGAGAAACAAAAACGGCGCGGGTTTTTGGCCCGCGCCGTTGTCCCCAGCTCCTCCGGAGCGTGTGTTACACGTCGTAATAAAGGAAGAATTCGTACGGATGCGGGCGCAGGCGGATGGCGTCGTGCTCCTTGCGTTTGGTGCTGATCCACATGTCAATGAAGTCTTCCGTGAAGACGTCGCCCTTGAGCAGGAATTGATGATCCTTTTCGAGAGCGTCAATGGCTGCTTCGAGACTGCCGAGTATCTGCGGAATCTTGGCGTGTTCCTCCGGCGGCAATTCATACATGTTTTTGTCAATGGGTTCGCCGGGATCAATCTTGTTCAGAACGCCGTCCAGACCGGCCAGGAGCAACGCGGCGAAGGCGATGTATGGGTTCGCGGCCGGATCCGGCGGACGATATTCCAATCGCTTGGCCTTGGGATTATCGCTGTAGGTCGGAATGCGGATGGCCGCCGAGCGGTTGCGCGAGCTGTAAGCCAGATTCACGGGCGCTTCAAAGCCCGGCACCAGCCGCTTGTAACTGTTGGTGGTGGGACTGCAAAAGGCGCACAGGGCGTGGGCGTGCTTGAGGAGGCCGCCGGTATAATAGAGGGCCATTTTGCTCAGGCCGGCGTATTCGTTGCCGGCAAACAGCGGCTTGCCCTTTTTCCACAAGCTCTGGTGCGTGTGCATACCGGAGCCGTTGTCGCCGAACAGAGGTTTGGGCATCAGGGTAACCGTCTTGCCATGTTTCTTGGCCACGTTCTTCAACACATACTTGTACACCATCATGTGGTCGGCCATTTTTACGAGCGTATCGAAACGAATGTCAATTTCCGCCTGGCCCGCCGTGGCCACCTCGTGATGCTGCTTCTCAATCTGCAGCCCCAATTCCTCCATCGTCAGCACCATCTCGGTGCGGATGTCCTGCTGCGTGTCCAGCGGGGGCACCGGGAAGTAGCCTTCCTTGTGGCGAATCTTGTTGCCGAGGTTTGGCATCTCGTCGCGACCGGTGTTCCAGATGCCTTCCTCGCTGTCAATGGAGTAGAAGGTGCCGTTGCTCTTGGAGTCGAATTGCACGTTGTCAAAGATGAAAAATTCGGCTTCGGGGCCGAAGAAGGCCTGATCGCCAATGCCGGTGGAGATGAGGTATTTTTCAGCCTTTTGCGCAATGCCGCGCGGGTCGCGGCTGTAAGGCTCCAACGTGCCGGTTTCGGCAATGGTGCAGGTGAGGGAAAGCGTCGGCACGGCCATGAACGGATCTATGAACGCTGTCTCCGGGTCGGGCATGGCCAGCATGTCGCTGGCCTCAATGCTCTTCCAGCCGCGGATGGAAGAACCGTCGAAGCCGATGCCTTCGGCAAAGGTTTCCTCGGCCAGTTCGCCGATGGACATGGTGAAGTGTTGCCAGGTTCCGAAGGTGTCCACGAACTTGATGTCCACCATTTTCGCCCCTGCCTTTTTTGCCATTTCAATTACGCTCTTGGGAGTTGCCATATTATTTAGTGTGTATTTTATTGGTTGTTTGTCATGTTGTTACAGTCAAAATCTAATGCTGCGCCGGAGGTGGATTTTGCCAACAACCGGCGCAGCGTCGAGTTTTTTTTAGTTTAATTTAATCTGTGTATCCTTCCTCACCATGCTCCGCGACGTCCAAGCCGGAGATTTCAACTTCCTCGCTCGGCCGGAGACCAACCAGCGCCTTGGTGACATACGCGATGACGATTGTGCCCACGATGGTCAACACCAACGTGATGCCGACCGCCTTGAGCTGTTCCCAAAGCAGCGGTTGGAACCAACGGTCAGTGACATACGCCTTGAGGTTGGTGGCGAGGTTGGCATTCACCGCATTGCGCGCAAGCATGCCGGTCATGATGGCGCCGGTCGTGCCACCGATGGCATGCACCCCGAAAGTATCGAGGGCGTCGTCATAGCCGAACCAGCCCTTGACCTTGTAGCAGAAGAACCACGGAATGATGCCTGCGGCAATGCCGATCCAGATTGAACCCTGCGGCGTTACGAAACCGCAAGCCGGAGTGATCACCACCAGGCCGGCCACCGCGCCGGAACAGAATCCCAGCACGCTCGGCCTGCCCCGGGTCAACCATTCCATCATCGGCCAGATGAACGAGGCCACTGCCGTGGCAATCGTTGTGGTCGTGAATGCATTCGCCGCAACCACGTCAGCCGCAACCGCGCTGCCGGAGTTGAATCCATACCAACCCACCCACAGCATGCCCGTGCCGATGTAGGTAAGCACCATGCTGTGCGGCGCGAAGTTTACCTTGCCGAAGCCCGTGCGTTTGCCGAGGATCAGACAGAGAATCAGCGCCGACCAACCGGAGGTCATATGCACAACGGTGCCGCCGGCGAAGTCAATTGCATGAATCTTTGCGCCGGCATTCCAGACACCGTTCATCATGCCGTTGATGCCCCAGACCATGTGGCCCTGGGTGAAATAGACGATAAACATCCACAACGTCATGAATATCAGAATGGCCTTGAATTTCATGCGCTCGGCGATGGAACCGATGATCAGCGCCGGAGTGATGATGGCGAACATCAATTGGAACATCGCAAACACGTTTTCCGAAACCCAATATGCATAGTTCGAGTTAGGAGCGGAAGTAACGTTATTGAGCATCCAATCTACCTTTGGACTGCCAACAACTCCGGTGATTACGTCCTCTTTGGCCATGGCGGCATGCCTGGCTGCCGGGTCTGAACCGGTGCCCGTACCTCCGAAGATCATGCCGTAGCCGACGAACACCCAGAGGATGGTCACCAGGCCGGCGATCAGGAAGCATTGGGCGAGCACGGACAGGACGTTCTTGCGGCGGACCAGGCCGCCGTAGAACAGCGCCAGACCGGGCAGCGTCATGAACAACACCAACGCCGTGCTGGTCAACAACCACGCGTTATGGCCGGGACCGGGATTGCCGATGATCGCAGTGTTGGCGACCACTTGGGTGCCATTGGTGTCCTTAAGCGGAGCTGTCGGGTCACTGTTGGCAATGTAGGCCTCAAGTGCCGCAACGCGTTGGTCCAGCGAAGCCGCAGGCAATGGCGGTGGCGTGGCCGGTGCCGCATTCGTGGCCGCCGAAGCCGCAACCGGTGCATTCGTGTCATCCGCGCGTGACGTGAATACGCCAAGTGCGGTGGTTGCAATCAAAGCAAGTGTCAAAAGATATCGTTTCATTTTTTTAATTGGATGAGGTTCAAGTTGGTTTAATTGCTTAAATGGCCGAATCACCTTTCTCTTCGGTGCGAATGCGGACGGCCTGTTCAACGCCGGATACAAACACCTTGCCGTCGCCAATCTTGCCGGTCCTGGCCGACTTGACAATGGCACCGATGGCGGCTTCCACCTGGTTGTCCGCCACGACGAGTTCGATTTTGATTTTGGGCAGGAAATCCACGGTATATTCGCTGCCACGATAGATTTCGGTGTGGCCTTTCTGACGGCCAAACCCCTTGACCTCGCTCACCGTCATGCCTTCGATGCTGAGTTCGCCGAGGGCGTCTTTGACTTCTTCGAGCTTGAACGGTTTAATGATCGCTTCGATTTTCTTCATTTAATGCTGGGTTGAGTTGTTTGTTCCGACCAAGCCAAGCGGCACAGCTTGTGAGTGAAACAGGAGACACTAAGCCTGGTCGAGCCGCCTTTAGCAACGGCAATGCCAGCACATCAAATTCTTCCCGCAGTTCGCGCAACACCTTGATGCGCAACGGAACATTTTTTAACAGCGAAAGGCAAAACCCTCCCGACGCTGTTGTGTTTTGCACAGCCAGAGCATTCTTCACCACCACGATCCCAACACTTTCACGACAATTTTATCTCGTGTTTTGACGATCGTCATGAAGCGGCGGGCACCTTGCGGCACCCGCCGCACTCACCCAGCAACCAACCACAACGATTTCTCGCTGCAGTTGGAAATGTAATCCGCAGTTGCTTCACGCAACCATTTTTCCCAATTTTGAATTCTTGTTTTCGCAAGACTTAATTAGCAAACTCCTTGCCAGTGACCGGCAGCGCGGTCATGGTTGGTCAATTTGCGCGGCCGCAAAAACGCTTAAAAGCCAGCGGGTTCGAGGTACTATATTCGTCGCCGCCATCAGTGTTTTCGGAAATGCCACAGCAAAAGCAAAAAGATGGCCACCTGCAATAAGACAAAGCCGATGATCATGGGCACCATTCGGAACCGCGATTTCCAGATCTGTGGCGCCTGCAACCGGCTGTGGCGGCTGGTCATGACCACCGCCTCGTAATTCTCCAGTTCGGTTCTCATTTCAAGAGCGGTTTGATACCGCTTCTTCGGATCGCGTTCCATCGCGTGAAGAATGATTTCCTCCAGCACGGGCGTCAGATTCGGATTTATTTTTCGCGGCGCCTGTGGGTCACCCGTGACGCGGGCATTCATGATTACATAAGGGCTGTCGCCGGCGAATGGCGGTTCGCCCGTGGCCGTTTCGTACAGGATCGCTCCCAGGCTGTAGATGTCCGTCCGTTCGTCGCCCCGGCTGCCTTTGACCTGCTCCGGTGCCATGTAATCGGGCGTGCCCATCGTGGGCGTGAAGCCGACAAAGGTGAGCCGCCGGGAATTTGCCGCCCGGGCAATTCCAAAATCCATGATGCGAATCGAGCCGTCGTTGCAAAGCATGATGTTGGCCGGCTTCAAATCGCGATGCAGGACTCCACTTTGGTGCATATAGGAGAGGGCGGTGCAAATGCGGCTGGCGATTTTGACCGCGTCCGGTTCCGGCAAGGGCCGCACGTTGCGCAGCAATTCGCTCAAGGTCTGGCCTTCGAGATATTCCATCGCGATGTAAGGCCGGCTCTTTTTTTCAACGGGAAGAATTTTCAGGATATACGGATGATTGAGCCGAACCCCGATTTCTTCCTCACGACGAAAACGGTCAAATCCCGCCGGGTCGCTTTCGATTTGCAAATAGGGAATTTTCAAGGCCACCGCCTTGCCGGTTTGCCGGTCGTTGGCTTTGAACAGCGAAGCCATGCCGCTCTTGGCGATGACGTCGGTGATTTCAAACCGGTCATCGAGCAAATGCCCCACGCCGATATTATTCCCGAACGGACGGCGGGTTTTATCGGCGGCACTCTGGGCCTGCAACGACTGTTCCACCTGCCACACCTGAATAATCTGGACGGAAACGTTGTCGCTGGCCTGGCGGCGTTCGGCCTGTTCAATCAGCCGTTTGCACGCTTCCCCGGGATGATACTTGATCACCGCATCCAGAATTTCATCGTCCAAAACAAAGCCATAAAGTCCGTCCGAGCATTGGAGGATGATGTCATCTTTCTCCAATGCCACGGTTGAAATGTCATAATGGCAATAGGGCTCGGCACCGACGCACCGCGTCAACGTTGAGCGGTGCTGACTGGTCATGGCATTGCGTTCCAGCAACAATCCCAATTTGACCTGCAACGTGGTGTAAGAATGGTCGGTGGTCATCCGCTTGATTTTTCCGGCGCGGATAAGGTAGGAGCGGGAATCGCCGACGTGGGCAATGGTGACCTTGTCGTCGCGAAAAATGGAGGTCAGCAGCGTGGTGGACATGCGGCCTTGTTTTTGGGCGGTCTGAAAAATTTTAGCGGAAGCTTCGTCAAAAATCTGGCGCACCAAACTCGTGAGGGCGGTTTCGGGCTTGGTTTCCTTGAAAATAGCCAGCACGGTTTCCACCGCCAAGCGGCTGGCAATGTCACCATTGCCTTCGCCGCCCACACCGTCGGCCAGAACGGCGACGCTGCCGATGGCCTGCAATTGCTGAAAATCTTCCGGCTCCCAAAAAGCGATGAAATCTTCGTTGTGGTCGCGAACGGTTCCTATGCTGGAAAGCTGGAAGCATTTTATTTTCATGGGCGGTCCAAGGGTATCCGACAATGTTGTTGAGCGAAAGACTGTAAGTCGATCGGATGTTGTCCCGCCGAAGCGGGGGTAAATGAAACCCGGCCACCGTGACGGTGGCCGGGCTGTGCGTTGTCCTCCTTGACTTCAACTTAATGCAGGTTTCTCGGCAAGGATCGCGGACCGGCCAAGTTTGGCGCTTCTCGATTTGAAGTAAATGACGCCATAAATGCCCCAGACCGCAGCGAAACCAAGCGCGATGTAAGGTTCATGCCAGCTCATGCCGCTGACCGAGAACGGGCCGACCAGATAGAACAACATGCAGCCCAAGTTCGCCAACAGTCCGAAGATGGGCACAACGAAATGCTTGAACCCGTTGAAACTGTGGTGCTCTTTGAACGCCACGATGGCCACGATGCAAGTCGTCATATAGAGCAGGAACGTGCCGAAGTTGCTGATGAGAGTAATGGTGACCAGCGAATTGGGCAGCCAGGTATAAGCGTGCGGTGAGAAGATGCCGAAGCTATACCAAAAGTTGTGTTTGTCCAACGCCGCCAAGTCCGAGGATTGCCCGCCGAGATAGATCAGCGTTGTCAGAATGCCGAAGACCATCGAGATCATCACCAGCGTCCAGATCGCCCGGTGCGGGGAGAGCGTCCGGCCATGTATCAAGCCGAAGTGCGACGGCACTTCTTCGTCGCGGCCCATCGCATAAGTCACCCGCGCGCCGGTGTTGATGCAGGCCAGGGTCGTGCCGATCAACGCCAGGAACACAGTGCCGGCCTGCACGAGCATGAACGCCCGGCCCGCCGCATAGCTGCCAAACATCCACGTGCCGACGAGCACCATCATGTCGCCGAGCGGCGCGCCGGAAGCGCCGGCGTTCGAGACTGTGTAGCCGCTGTTCAGGAAATAATTCGCGGCAAAATACTCGAACATGTAACACATTGCGCCCTGAATTACCAAGGACAGCAACACCGCCCGCCCGATGTCCTTCTTGGGATTCTTCGCTTCTTCACCCATGGAAGTCACCGACTCGAAACCCACGAGCAGGAGAATCGCAATGCACGCCTGAATGAAGAGGAAGTTCATTTTATGCGGAACAATGACCGACTTGGCCGAAGTGTGAAAATTAAATGTTTGCGGATCTTTCGCGTCGCCCGGTTTGCCGGTGACGGCGTCTTCGGGCTTGTAGCTTAAAATGAACGGATCGGATATCGCGTGACCATCCTTGTCCAATTTGAGCTTGCCGGCATCGTCCTTTTGAAAGACCGGATACGGGTCGCCCACGGCGAGTCCCATCACGGTCAAGGTGCCCAACACCACAGCGTCGGTGTTCTTGGTTTTGTCCAGGTCGTCAGCCGAGACTTGCCGGTCTTGTTGCTTGATGGCGGGAACAGGTTTGCCATCTTTGCCCATCAAATCCTTGCCATTCGCATCTTGTGCGATTTTCCGAGAACCATCGGCCCAAGTGTCCGGCACGGGCTGATTCTTGTCGTCCAGCACGTTGACTTGATCAACATTGTAGTTCACCGGAGTTCCGTTGGACAGATGCCAGCCCACTGATCCTTGCGGATGATTGGTGCGATAGGCGATGGCCATGACCGCGAAAACCACCAGCGCGGTAATCTGGATGACATTGATCCCCATGTTGACCGCCGTACTGCCATTCACGCCGCGGTAGGCGATGTAACCCACGAGCAGTGAGAATACGATGCAGAAAATCCACATGAACAACGGGCTGTTGTAGGTGCCGCTGAAGGTGTTCGGCCAAAACTGGCTGGCCAGATAGCCGCCGAGAATCGCCGTCACCCCGACCATCAAGCCTGGGTAAACCCAGTAATACAAATGGCTGGCCCAGCCGGTGAAAAATTTGGCGATGCGCGCAAATTTATACGCATGGGTCTTGGACAAGAACGCCTGTTCGGCGTAAAGGTATGAAGAACCCGCGCCGGGATAGAGTTTGGAGAGCTCGGCATAGCTGATCGCCGTCGCGAAGCACAGCAGCAGCGCGGCCAGCAGGCCGACCCACATCGCGCAGCCGGCCATCGGCGCGCCGTAGAGTGATTGCTCCTGAAACGTCAGCCACAAGAATGCGCCGGGCGCAATCAAGGCCATGGCGTTTATGGTCAGTCCTGTTAATCCCAGTGTTGCTTTGGTGGTGGGCTTGTTCCCGCCACCGGGTGATGTTGGTTCGTTTGTCATACTTGTTGGTTCGTTTAACTGTTTCTGGTTTGCTGGTTTATTTGGTTTCTACGTTAGCTGGTCATAATGCCTGGTTTCCGGTTTCATCCGTGCGGATGCGAACTGCCTGTTCTATCGACGTGACAAAAATCTTCCCATCGCCGATTTTTCCGGTCTTGGCACCGTGGACCACGGCCGTAATGGCGTTGTCGGCGCGGTCGTCCGACACGACGATTTCGACTTTGACTTTGGGCAGGAAGTCCATGGTGTATTCGCTGCCACGGTAGATTTCAGTGTGGCCCTTCTGCCGGCCGAAACCTTTGACCTCGCTCACCGTCATCCCTTCGATGCCAACTTCGCCGAGGGCGTCTTTGACTTCCTCGAGCTTGAAGGGCTTGATGATGGCTTCAATTTTTTTCATGTTTTTCACACAGTGTCATTCAATTCTTCAACTACACTTGCGTTTGGCTGAACTCAGCCACCCCCGCTTAGCAACGGTGATGCCAGTTGGTGGAACCGCCAGGCGAAAACGCACAAAACGCCCTGTTTACAACGGTATTTCTTGGGTATAAACAATTTGATGCCGTTCAAAAATCCCGCCATCTCTGTTTCCTTTTGCCCAGCCGATAAAATTTTCGCCAGCGCACCAGCGAACGAAAATGTGAGCAACGTTATTAATAATCCGTGGAGAAATTTACGGAGCCGGGATGGGCCCAAGTGGGTGTATCACTTGCAACCGGTCATCGCCCTGATTGATCTGCCGTATTACGATACCGTCCTAACAAGCTGGATTCGTCGGACTACCCCGGCCAGGCCGTCTATTGCCGTTCGACATCCAAGGCAGCCTCGCTTCTGATCGATTCACACGCGCATCATCAGCCTTTGGCTGGTGCGCCAGTTTCGGCTTGGGCTTTGTCGAGGGCGACATTCAGCAGCAAAACATTCACTCGCGCCTGGCCGAGAAACCCCCACTGCGGCGGCTCGGTGAATTGATCGACGAGTGCCTTGATTTTGTCCTCGCTCATGCCACGCGAGGCGGCGACGCGAGAGATCTGAAGCCGCGCGGCTTCGGGGCTGATATGCGGATCAAGGCCGCTGGCGGAGGCAAAAACCATATCCGCCGGGACAATGGTATTCGTCGGCAGGTTGTTCCCGCTGATGAAGGCCGCGATATTGTTCATGACATTCGTATACAAAGGCCCGCTGGTGGGCCCCAGGTTGCTGCCACTGGACGCCGTGATGCCCGATGGCCCCGTGCCATAGCTGCAGGCTGACGGCCGCGGCCAGAAGTAATTGGTGCCCTGGAACTGCTGCGCCAACAGCGCGGAGCCAATAATCTTGCCGTCCTTTTCCACCAGACTCCCGTTGGCCTGGTTGTGAAATGCAACCTGCGCGAAGATCGTCATGACGACCGGATACAGGACTCCGGCCACGACACTCCACAAAATAGTCTGCCTTACGGATTGGGTAATAAGTTTGATCATAGTATTTCCTCGTTTGTAATTTTCGGCATCAGCGACATCAAGGTGCCAGGTGAACCAACACCAGCAACACATCAATCAGCTTGATGAATATGAACGGCACGATGATGCCGCCAATACCATAAATCAGCATGTTGTTGCGCAAAATCACTGCCGCGCCGAGCGGGCGGTATTTCACACCTTTCAACGCCAGGGGAATCAGCGCCACGATGATCAGTGCGTTAAAGATTACCGCCGCCAGGATCGCGCTCTGCGGCGAGTGCAGATACATGATGTTCAACTTGTCGAGCGGGCCGCGTCCACCGACGGCGGTGGCGTAAAGCAGCCCAAACATCGCCGGCAAGATTGCGAAATACTTCGATACGTCGTTGGCAATGCTGAACGTGGTCAGCGCGCCGCGCGTCATGAGCAACTGCTTGCCGATCTCGACCACCTCGATGAGCTTGGTCGGATTGCTGTCCAGGTCCACCATGTTGCCGGCTTCGCGCGCTGCCTGGGTGCCGGTGTTCATGGCCACGCCCACATCGGCCTGCGCCAGAGCGGGTGCGTCGTTGGTGCCGTCGCCGATCATCGCGATCAGTTTGCCGCCTTCCTGTTCCTTGCGGATGCGGGCGAGCTTGTCCTCCGGCTTCGCCTGCGCAATGTAATCGTCCACCCCGGCCTCGGCGGCAATCGCGGCCGCGGTCAGCGGATTGTCCCCGGTGATCATGACCGTGCTGATGCCCATCTTGCGGAGTTGCGCGAAGCGTTCTTTGATGCCGCCTTTGACAATGTCTTTGAGTTGAATGACCCCGAGCAGCCGGGCTCCGTCGGCCACCAACAGCGGGGTGCCGCCTTGTCGTGAAATGTCGTCCACCCTGTTCATCACGCTTTGATCCACTGATCCGCCATTCTCTTTCACAAGTTTGGCCACCGCCTCGGCTGCGCCTTTGCGAATGCTACGGATTGGGTGTGCCGCAGGCTCGGTTGCCAACAACTGTGGCGCCGCAAGGACTGTTGAATGGCCGGCTATAGCCAGGCCGCGCTCCCTTAGGTCGGGCTGGAGTTGTGGTTCGGCGTAAAGGTCCACGCCGCTCATTCGTGTTTGTGCCGTGAAGGGCACGAAAGTCGCGAATCGTTCGGCCACTTCCTGGCCGCGCAGACCATATTTCTCTTTTGCCAGGACGGCGATGGAACGGCCCTCGGGCGTTTCATCGGCCAGCGAGGCAAGTTGCGCGGCTTCGGCAAGCTCCTGCACTTTGACGCCCGGAGCGGGAATGAATTCCGTCGCTTGACGATTGCCGAGTGTGATCGTCCCGGTCTTGTCGAGCAGCAGCACGTCCACGTCGCCCGCAGCCTCGACTGCCCGGCCGCTCGTCGCCAGGACGTTGCGGCGCATCAAACGGTCTATGCCGGCGATGCCGATGGCGCTCAAAAGTCCGCCGATGGTCGTCGGGATCAAACAAACGATCAGCGCCAGCAGCACGGGAATGGAAGTCAACACCACACCCTTCTGACCGGCCTGAGCTTCGTTGTAATGGGCGTAAGGCGGCAGCACGAAGACGACGACGATGAAAAGCGCCGTGAGGCTGACCAACACAATATTCAGCGCGATTTCATTTGGCGTTTTCTGCCGGCGAGCGCCTTCAATCATCGAAATCATCCGGTCGAGAAACGAATTGCCGGATTCGGCGGTGACTCGCACAACGATCCGGTCGCTCAGCACCCGGGTGCCTCCGGTCACTGCGCTGCGGTCTCCACCGCTTTCACGCACCACGGGCGCCGACTCGCCTGTAATCGCCGATTCATCCACCGTGGCGATTCCTTCTTCAATTTCACCGTCGGCGGGAATCAATTCCCCGGCTTCGCATACAAAATAGTCGCCCACTTTCAGATCAGAGCTGGCGACCTGAACTTCTTTGCCATTTACCAGCGCGCGGGCCATGGTCTTCGTGCGCATTTTCTTGAGGGCATCGGCGTGGGCCTTGCCCCGGCCTTCGGCCATGGCCTCGGCAAAATTCGCGAACAGGCAGGTGAACCACAGCCAGAAGCAAATCTGGATGTTAAACAGATTGAACTGGCCGGGCAGGAACAGAATGATCGTCGTCCAGATGGAGCCGAGCCACACGACGAACATCACCAGATTCTTGATTTCGTCGCGCGGATGCAGCTTTTTGAACGCGTCAATCACCGCCTGCCGGAACAATTCCGAATATTTGAATTCGACTTTTGTGCTCATATGTATTTGTTGAAAAATTTGGATGGTTTAGAACATCCGGCCCGCCAGCATCAACCCATGCTCGACGATGGGTCCCAGGCAAAGCGCCGGGAAGAACGTCAGCGCGGCGACAATGGTGATGACTCCCGCCAAGGTGAGGCCAAACGTCCAGCCATGAGTCGGCAGCGTGCCGGAGGAAGCCTCGACGGTTTTCTTGGAAGCCAGCCGGCCCACGATTGCCAGTATGGATATGATGGGAATGAATCGTCCGATCCAAATGACGATGCCGGCGCCGATGTTGTAGAACGGCGTATTGGCGTTCAGTCCGGCAAAGGCGCTGCCATTGTTGTTCGCCGCCTCACCGAAACAGTATAAGACTTCGGTCAAGCCGTGCGGCCCGTTGTTGGCCATGCTGGACAAGCCTTGCGGTATCTCGACGGCCAAAGCCGTTGGAAGCAAACACGCGGCATTCGGAATCAGTACGCCAATCACCGCCCAAGTCGCAACCCACGCATCCAGTTTCTTGCCGAGATACTCCGGGGTTCGCCCGATCATCAGGCCGGCAATGAAGACGGTGATGATTACGTGAAACAACATGCAATACATGCCGCAACCAATGCCGCCGAAAAGCATTTCACCGACGAGGATGTTCCACAACGGCATCATCCCGGCCAGCGGCATATAGCTGTCGTGCATGGAATTGACCGAGCCGTTGTCTATCGCGGTGCAAGAGGTTCCCCAAAGCACGCTGTTCATCACCCCGATTCTTTGTTCCTTGCCTTCCATGTTCGCCAGAGCGTTGCCCGTCACCGGGTTTGGCTGCGACTCGAAATACCAGGCTCCGACGAAGGAAAGGAAAAACAGGGCGAGCATGACGCTGAATAATGTCCAGGCGTGTTTCTTGTTACCCACCAGCAAGCCAAACATATAGACTTGGGCCATCGGCACGACAATGATCGCCAACATCTCAAGGAAGTTCGTCAACGGGGTGGGATTTTCAAACGGGTGCGCACTGTTCACGTTGTACCAGCCACCACCGTTGGTGAAGAGCTGCTTGATCGCCTCGAAGCACGCCACGGCCCCGACTGGAATGGGTTGGGTGTCCACTTTCGCATCCACCATGACCGGCACGTTGGTCATGATGGGCGTGCCTTTCGCGTCCATCTGTGGCACATCCACCATGGCCGCAACGCCGTTGGCCATGACTGGCTGGCCCTTCGCATCCAACTTCGGGGCCTGCAACACCAATTGGATGTTGGTCATCACGTTATTCCCCTTTGCGTCGGTCGCCTGCACCTGGGTGGTGTATGGCTCCATGAGTTGGGCATTTGGATAGGCCTTGAATGTCTGCGGAACGCCCTGCCAGGCGAGTGGAATGGCCCAAACCACGCAGAGCGGGATGACAAAGTAGAGCAGGCCTCGGGTCAGGTCCGCCCAGAAATTGCCAACGGTCTTGATTGAGGCCCGCTTCAGCGCCCGCCCCACCGCCACCAAAACGGCAAGCCCCACCGAGCCGCTCAGAAATTGATGCACCATGATGGCGAAGATCTGCGAAAAGTAACTCATGGTCGTCTCACCCGCGTAGGACTGCCAGTCCGCGTTGCAAGTGAAACTCCAGGCCTGCATGAACGCCAAGTCCCAGGAGCAGTTGGGCAAATGTTGCGGATTCATCGGCAGCCATTTCTGCGTCATGAAGAGCGCCATGTCTGCCACGAAGCCGACGGTGGAAAACAGCAGCACAGCCCAGAGGTATTTCAACCAGGTCATCTCCTCCTTCGGGTCAACTCCCGTCAGCTTGTAGATGAGATTCTCAATCGGCTGGAGAATCGGGTGGAGAAAGGTTTTCTCGCCAGTATAGACCTTGTACATGAACCGGCCAACCGGCGGCGTCAGCGCGATGCCCAGGCCAAAGAAGAGTACTATCTGAATAATCTCGATTGTTGTCATAATTCAATTCGTTCAATGTCAGTTTGATTGCGCCACTAAACTCAATTTTGTTTTCTAGACTGCCAGGTTTCCTTTTTCTTCCGTGCGAATCCGGATGGCTTCTTCAATCGCGGAAATGAACACCTTGCCGTCGCCAATTTTTCCCGTCCTGGCGGATTTGATGATGACCGCGACCGCCTGTTCCACCATTTCGTCGGCCACTACAATATCCAGCCTGATCTTGGGCAGAAAATCCACGGTGTATTCGCTGCCGCGGAAGATTTCAGTGTGCCCCTTCTGCCGGCCAAATCCCTTCACTTCACAGATGGTCATCCCCTCAATGCCGATCTCCCCCAAGGCGTCTTTGACCTCCTCAAGTTTGAAAGGCTTGATAATCACTTCGATTTTTTTCATAGCTCAAATCACTCAATGTCAGTTTAACTGGGATAAGCCTTTTGCAAGGACCGTGCCCGCCTCGTATGGAAAATCGTAAATGGTTGTGTCACAGAGAATTGTTTTTGTTCAGACTTGATGCCAAAAAAAATGACGCGGCGCGCATTTACCACGATGCGCAAACCTCAACAGCGAAGCGCAAAAAAGACTCAAAGAAGCGAAAGAAACGTTAAAATTCCATCAAGGGGCGCGGGCATATCCTGGCAATCAGGGCTGTTGCAGTGATATTCCAAGGGAGTTAACTACGCGGGCTGGCCGAAAAGGATGAGAACCCGGTCAGGCAATGGCGCAGTTCATGTCCGGCGAAACTGATTCGGAAGGGGCATGTTGGCAATCCACCGGAAGCAGGAGACGATAGCCTGTGCTGCCTTCGGTTTGGATCACGCTTTCGTTGCCGGCTCCATTCAGCTTTTGGCGGAGGCTGCGGATATAGACGTGAAGATCGTGGAGCTTGTTTTCCAGGTCATTTCCCCAAACGCAACGGAGCAGATGCCTGCACGGGACCAGTTTCCCGGCATGCCGGACCAGTATGTAAAGCACGGCCGCTTCAGTAGGTGTAAAATCCAACTGGCGACCCCGAAGGGTAACCCGATGGAGGGTGTTTCCAAATTCCAAAGGCGGAATTGTAAAAAATGGGCGGATTTGCGGATTTTGTAAAAACCGTGTTTCCCTTTAAAGGAGGTCAAGGTGCATTTGCCGGGGCGCAATTTGATAGAGCAA
>Ga0208937_1000548_pt1 | contig 27217 bp, 24 predicted proteins | sample June2015DPH_11_5_FD_184705 | JGI IMG/M metagenome (GOLD analysis project Ga0208937, IMG submission 184705) | Peatland microbial communities from SPRUCE experiment site at the Marcell Experimental Forest, Minnesota, USA - June2015DPH_11_40... | ecosystem: Environmental > Terrestrial > Soil >...
ATCACGCGGAGCCGGTCTTTCGGGATCTTGAGCACTGCCTCGGCAAGCGGGTCACGCAGGAAATGCGGACCTTGCGTCGCTGTGTAGAGCGTCGAGCGGCCGCCTTCCCGATCGTAATCGGCAATAGCATTGCGCGGTTCCATCGAGTTGACCACGAGACGGTTGTTGACGAGTTCGAGCGCGACGACGCGCGATGCCTTGGCGAAGGCGGCCTCGGTCGCCTTGGCGTCGCCCATGTCATTGTCCCAATCGAAGACGATGTTGCCGGGAACATGGTCGAACAGCTGCGGCGCGCCCGCGGCGATCGCATCCTTGGCCTCGGTGACCGCCGGTAGCTGATCATATTCGACCTCGATGGCTTCAGCGGCATCGCGCGCGGCGTTGAAAGTCTCGGCCACGACCAGCGCCACCGGCTGACCGACGTGTCGAACCTTGCCCAGAGCAAGCACGGGCCGAGGGGTGTTATGCCGCGGTGTACCGTCGCGATTGATCAGGGGCATCATGCAGGGCACCTCACCGAGGCCGTCGGCCCGAACGTCCTCGCCCGTGGCCACAAGCAGTACCTCGGGCATGCGCCGCGCCGCGGTCGCGTCGATGCGCTTGATATGCGCGTGCGCCACCGGCGCACGCAGGACGAAGGCGTAAGTCATCCGCGGCAGGGCGATGTCGTCGGTGTAGCGGCCTTGCCCGGTGATAAGACGCAGATCCTCATGACGCCGTATAGGCTGACCGATGCCGAACTTCATGCCGTGTCCTCTATTGCCGCTCTGTCGGATACGCAGATATGGCGTCGATCAAACCGAACAATACCGATCCTGAATGCCCTTGTCGGCGAGCAGGCTGCTAGCGCCGGCGGAATACACGATCACGCCTTGGTCCATGATGTAGGCGCGGTCGGAGATTTTTAGCGCGCGTTCGACGTTCTGTTCGACCAGAAGGATGGTGATCCCCTGTGTCCGCAGACCGGCAAAAAGCTCAAACATTTCGTCGACAAGCACCGGCATGATGCCCTCGGAGGGTTCGTCGAGCATGATCAGCGCGGGCTTGGAGACCATGGCGCGGGCGATCGCCAACATCTGCTGTTCGCCGCCCGATAGAGTCTCGCTAATCTGGTCAAGGCGCTCTTTCAATCGCGGGAAGGTCTCGGCGATGCGATCGATCGCCTCCGCTTCGCGGCTACGGTTGGGCGCAGCGATCAGGCCGAGGCGCAGGTTCTCGCGCACCGTCAGGCCCGCGACGACGCGCCGGTCCTCCGGCACGTAGCCGAGCCCGCGGTGAAAGCGGATATGCGGAGCTTTGCTGAGAATCTCCTCGCCGCGGAACCTGACGCTGCCGCTGCGCTTGGCGATCAGCCCCATGATTGTTTTCAGCGTCGTGCTCTTGCCGGCGCCGTTGCGGCCTATCAACGAGACGATTTCACCCTCGCGTATATCCAGGTCGACCCCCTGCAAGACGTGGCTGCGCTGATACCAGGCATTCAGGCCGGAAAGCGTCAACATGCGATTAACCCGTCTGCCCGAGATAGACGCGTCGCACCTCGTCATTGGCACGGATGTCGCCGGGCGCGCCATCGGCCAGCAATTCGCCGTGATGCAACACGACGATCCGATCGCTGATCCCCATCACCAGTTTCATCTTGTGTTCGACCAGCACCACAGTGCGGTCCTCGGCCAGTTTGGTTATGAGGTTCATCATCATCATCGTCTCTTCGGGACTCATCCCCGCGGTTGGCTCGTCAAGCAGCAGTAGGCGGGGGTCGCTGGCCAGTGCCATCGCAATCTCCAGCGCCCGCTGTTCGCCGTGCGCCAGATTCTCGGCGCGACGCTCGCGGTTCCGGTGCAGCCCAACGAGATTTAGCAACTCGGCTGCCTTGGCGACCAATTCGGTCAGCCGGCGGCGCGGCGTCCAGATGTCGTAACGGATTTTCATCGCCTGAACTGCGATGCGCACATTCTCCGCCGCCGTCAGTTGCGGGAAAACGTTGGTGATCTGAAACGACTTGGCAATCCCCAGCCGGGCGAACTCGTGCTGGCGCCGGCCAGTGATATCGCGTCCCTCGAAAACGATGCGCCCCTCGCTAGGTGGAAAGGCGCCGGACAGGATATTGAAGAAGGTGCTCTTGCCGGCGCCGTTCGGTCCAATGATCGCCGTCAGGTCGCCCTTGCGGATATCGAGTGTGACATTGGCGAGCGCGCGGAACCCGTCGAATTTCATGCCCACGTCAGCGGCACTGAGGACCGTCTCGCCGAGGATCGCGTCGCCGCTCATCGCCGCCCCGATCACCGTTGCACCCAGTGCAGCAGCGAACCCCAGATGCCCCGCGGAAAGAACAACACGAAGAACACGAACAGCGCGCCGACGAAAAACTGCCAATATTCAGTCCACAGCGTCAGCACGTCCTCCAGCAATAGGAAGGCCGCCGCGCCGATGAACGGACCGAAGAAGGTGCCCATACCGCCGAGCAGCGCCATCATCACCGCCTGGCCCGACATAGTGTAATTCGCGGTCTCGATCGGCACGATCGAAAGGTGGATCGCATAGAGTGCCCCGGCGAGACCGCAGAACATTCCCGAGAGAACGAAGGCGAGCCACTTGGTGCGCAGCGTGTCATAACCACAGGCGCGTGCCCGCTTCTCGTTCTCGCGGATCGCCTCCAGCACCGCGCCGAAGGGAGATTCGAGGATGCGCGAGAAAATCCACAACGCCAGCGCGACGAAGACCAGCATAACGTAGTACTTCGTCATCGGGTCGAGCAGGTTCAGCTCCAGACCGAGGATATTGACCGCCCGCACGCGGACGCCGCGCAGGCCATTCTCGCCGCCGGTCAGATCGGTCCACTGGTACAGAATGTAATAAACGCACTGAGCCAGAGCGAGCGTCACCATGGCGAAATAAATGCCGCGGATCCGAATCGCCAGTCCACCCATGATCATCGCGACAAAGCCGGCCACGATCGTGCCCAACGCTATTGCGAGCAGCCAGTTGACGTCGAATGTCGCAACCGCGATGCCGCAAGCATAGGCGCCAACCCCAAAGAAGGCCGCATGTCCGAAGGACAGCAAGCCGGTATAACCGTAGACTAGGTTGAAGCCGACGGCGTAGAGGCCGAACAGCAGGATATTGACGGACAGAGCCTCGTAGGGCGCGACCCAGGGCAGCAGCACCAAGGTGACGATAACCGCGGCTACTCGATGGCGGGCAACGCCGCGGATCGCGGTTGCCAGCTGGTTGCCGAAAACCCTGATGCCGATGTCACTCATGGATCCTCATTCCATCAGACCGCGGTGACCGAATAAGCCCTGCGGGCGCAACAGCAGGACGATCGCCATCAGTCCGAACATCGCGGCATCCGCCAATTGCGGCGCAATCATCACAGTGATGCTGGTCACCACGCCGACCAGCAGGCCGGCAACCACCGCGCCTGGGAGCGAGCCCATGCCGCCGACTACGGTCACCACGAACGCCTGGACCAGTACCGAGATTCCCATCTCTGGAATCACGCTTTGCATCGGCGCAGACAAAAAACCGGCGATACCCGCCGCCCCGGTCCCGATTCCAAACACCACCATCCAGACGCGCGAAACGTCGATGCCAAGCACTCGGACAATTTCGGGATCCCGCGCTCCGGCCCGGATAATCAGGCCGTATGACGTCTTCTCTAGGAACAGCCACAGCCCGCTGACGATCACGGCCATCGCGCCGATCAAAAACAGCCGGTAGAGTGGAAAATATCCGATGCCGATATTGACCGCGCCCTGCAGTACCGCAGGCGCGCTGAGCGGCAGGCCGACTTTGCCAAAAATCATCCTGATGGCGTCGACAACCACATAGGACAGGCCGAAGGTCAGCAGCAGCGGATAGTCGACGCCACGGCCATAGAGCGGCCGGAGCAACACCCGTTCGACCGCAAGCCCGATGGTGCCTACGATCAGCGGCACCGCCACCAAGCCCAGCCAGAAATTGCCGGTGAGGCCGAAGACGAATACGCCGGTATAGGCGCCGACCGTGTAGAAGGCGCCATGCGCGAAGTTCACGACCGCCAGCATGCCGAAGATCAGCGACAGGCCGACGGCGAGCAGCACCAGCACCGAACCCAGCGCGAGGCCAGTGAAAATCTGTAACGCCCATAGCTGCAATGGAATGTCGATGACAGCCAAAATCGGTTCCCACGCTAGAGCATTTTTCGGCGAAGTATGGAGTAGTTTGCTGCCAAATACGGAACCGCAAAGGAGCTGGAGCGCCGAACGGAACATGCTCCAGCGTTATCTCCAGCAGAAGAGAGCGCGCGTCGCTCGACCCTGACCGCTGCGGGGAGCACCTGCACCGGGTCAAAGACCCAGTTCACTGCACGTCCGCAAAATACCCTCGCCGGCCGGTTCGCTGTGCACGATCTTGAATACGTCGTAAGTGTTCTTGACCTCGGCCTGCGCCTTGGACGCGATTATGTACACTGATTGCACCGACTGATGGTCGCATTTGCGGAAATACTGTAAGCCTTTGTACTTATCGTATTTCAAGGCCTCGAGCGCCGCGATGACCTTGTCGGCGTCGGTGCTGCCAGCCGCACGGGTGGCGGCCAACAATGCGCTGACACCGCTGTAGCCGTACGCGCCGTAATCGGACGGCGGACTACCGTTGCTTAGCTTGCGATAGGTGTTGTTGAACGCCTTCGCCGATGGGATGCTGTTCTCGAGCTCCCAGTAGTAGTTGGTCCCGCCAACCACCCCGTCATAGGCTGCGCCACCGACCAGGCGTTGGGTGTACAGCAACACCGGAACGACAAGCTGCATGTTGTTCTTGAAGCCAAACTCGATCGCCTGCTTGATCGAATTCAACTGGTCGTATCCGAAGTTGCAGAGGAAGAGAACATCCGGCTTTGCGGCCTGGATCTGCGGCATGAAGGCGGAAAAATCCTTGGACGCGATCGGATGCTTCACCTCGGCGACAACCTCAATACCGTACTGCTTGCCCTCGCGCTTGAGGCCACGCACCAGTTCGTGCCCAAAAGCATAATCAGCAATCAGGAAGGCGATTCGCTTGCCATGCTTCGGAAACACGTAGCGGCCGACCGGACCCGTCGTCATGTGCGGGTTCATCGCCTCGTGGAAAGTGTATTTCGAGAAGTCCCTGACTTCGTTGATCTCGTCCGATTGGCTGATCGACATGTAGATCACGCCGCGCGCCTTGCAGACCTCGTTCACTGCCAGCTGCACCGAGGCCGACAACGAACCGCAGACGAAATGCACCTTATCCTTCTCGATCAGCTCCTGCGTGCGGGTTGCCGCCTCGCCGGGATTCAGCTTGTCGTCGCGAACCAGCAGTTCGGCCATGCGGCCGTTGAGACCCCCCGCCGCGTTGAACTCGTCGAGGGCAATCTGGGCGCAGCGTGCCTGCTCGCGCGCCTCCGTCCCATAGGGGCCAGTTAGCGGGACGGGCAAGCCAACCCTAACGGCGTCGGACGCACCACGGGCGATGTTGAACATGAACGGCGAGACCGCCGCCGCCGTAGCGCCCGCCGCGGCAATCTTCAGCACGCTACGCCGGGACGTCCGGGTTTGACCTTCATGGTAGTTCCGCCCGCTCTGCCTGTTCATGATAGCCTCCCATAAGTTTCCCCTGTCCCCCGGTCCGGGCCGGAGGCAGAGGGGTCATTGCCCCTTATCAATCTTGCCTAGAGCTTCCAGAATTCGCCGCGGGGTCGCCGGGATTGCAGTTACCTTTGCCCCAAGAACGCCAATCGCATCGTTGATCGCGTTGGCCACGGCCGCCGGTGCACCGGCGGTTCCCGCCTCGCCCGCGCCCTTGGCGCCGAGCACGGATTCCGCGGTCGGCGTTACGATATGGCCGATTTCGATATCCGGCATTTCTGCCGCCATGGGTACCAAGTAATCCGCCATACTGGCGTTCAGCATTTGGCCCTGATCGTCGTAGACGCAGTGCTCATAAAGCGCCGCTCCGATGCCCTGGACGACGCCGCCGCGGATTTGCTCGTCGACCAGGCGCGGATTGATGACGGTACCACAATCCTCGACCACCCAGTATTTGAGCAGCTTGACGAAGCCGGTCTCGATGTCGACCTCCAGCCAGCAGGCCTGGATGCCGTTGGTGAAGGCAAACGGATAAGCGCGTGGCGCGTAATGGCGTGTCGCCACCAATTCTGGCCTGACTCCATCCGGCAATTCGTTGCCACGGAAATACACGATCTTGCCCAGATCAGCGAGCGTCATGCGCTCGGCTCCGGTGTCGGCATCGACTACCGCGCCATTTCGGATATCCAGGCCTGCCGGGGCTGACTGCAACAGCGCTCCCGCGACCTCCAGAATATTGGCGCGCAGCGCCCGGCCGGCCTGCAGCGTCGCCTCGCCGGCGATGCCAGTGGCGCGCGATGCCCACGTACCGCCGCCATAGGGCGTGGTATCGGTATCGCCGGTAATCACGCGGACCTTTTCGAGCGGCACGCCGACGGCGCTCGCCGCAATCTGCGCGACGATTGTCTCACTGCCCTGGCCGGTCTCGGCGATGCCTGTAGCACAGGTGATCCCGCCGCTTGGATCCATGCGAATGGTGCAGCCGTCCTGCGCGGCGATATGCGCGCCCCCAACGCCATAGAATGCCGCGCTGGGGTTGGTCACCTCGATCATCGCAGCGAGCCCGATACCGCGGTAAATTCCGCTCTCGCGCAGTGCCGTCTGTTCGCGCCGCAACCCGTGGTAATCCATCATCGCGAGTGTCTTCGCGAGGCTCTGCTGGTGCGAAAGCTTCTCAAATCGGAGCCCGCTCGCGGCAGTATAGGGATAGGCGTCGTCGGCGATCAGATTGCGACGGCGAAATTCCGCCGGGTCCATGCCCAGCTTGCCGGCAGCCGCATCGACCAGCCCCTCGGTCACACTAAACGCGATGGGGTGGCCCACCGCCCGGTATTGGCACATCACATTCTTGTTCTGGAAAACGACGCGGCACCGCGCGCGGTAATTGGCGAAATCGTAGACCCCCCCGGTCAGGTTCACGACTTGGTTGGCCTCGACCCCGCTGGTGCGCGGATAAACCGAATACGGGCCGATGCCGGTGAGATCGTCGATCTCGATAGCGGTTATGCGGTCCTCACGGTTCACCGCCAGGCGCGCCTTGACCCGATGGTCGCGGGCATGGATGTCGGAGACGAACGATTCCAGCCGGTCGGCGACAAACTTGACCGGCCGCTTCAGCATAATGCTGAGCGCGGCGGCGGACATTTCGTCCGGATAGGTATGAATCTTGATGCCGAATGATCCGCCGACATCAGAGCAGACAACCCGCACGGCGTCCTCGTCAAGGCCAAGATGCTCCGCCAGGACGTGTTTTGTCATGTGCGGCGCCTGGCTGGACATGTAAACGGTGAGCTTGCCATCGCCGGCGTTGTAGTCGGCGAGGGTGATACGTGGCTCGAGCGTAACGCCGGTATGGCGGCCGAAATGAAAGGTTTCCTCGACCACGACCTTTGCCGTCGCGAAGGCCGCATTTACGTCACCCGCTTCGACCCGGCGCTCGAACGCCAAGTTGTCTCCGAGGTCCGGGTGGATCACCGGAGTTGCGGGGTCGAGCGCAGTCTCCATGTCGACGACAGGGATCAGTTCTTCGAAGGCAACCTCGACCAGTGCCACCGCATCCTCGGCCTGGGCACGGGTCTGCGCGACAACGGCAACCACAGGCTCGCCCTGCCAGCGAGCGCGGTCCACAGCCAGCGCGTATTGTGGCGCGGATTTCAGGCCCTTCAGATGGGTCAACACGCCGACCCATGGTGTGCAGTGCTTCGTCATCTCGGCACCGGTGATAACGCGCACGACGCCGGGACTTCGCTGTGCTGCCGACACGTCGATCGATGCGATCGCAGCATGAGCATAGGGACTGCGCAGAAAGGCGACATGTACCAGGCGCGGCAATTGGATGTCGTCGACATAGGTGCCGCGGCCTTCCAACAGGCGGCGGGCATTCGGGCGCGGCACGCTGCGCCCGATATAGGAGTTCGGCAAATCTTGGATCGACAGCGGCATTTCCTTCGACACACTCATGACGAACCGCCTGCCATCGTGCGGGCGGCATCCTCGACCGCGTCGACGATCGACTGGTAACCGGTGCACCGGCAGTAATTACCGGAGAGATATTGGCGAATCTCCTCGCGGCTCGGCGACGGATTTTCCTCAAGCAGTTCCGCTGCCGTCAATAGCATTGCGGGTGTGCAGAAGCCGCACTGCAAGGCGTTGTATTTGAGAAACGCCGCCTGCAGCACCGCGATTTCGCCGCTGTCGGAGATGCCCTCGATGGTCTGGATCTCAGCGCCTTCGGCCTGGATCGCGAGCGTCAGACAGCCGCGAACCAGCATTCCGTTCAACCGAATCGTGCAGGCGCCGCAGATGCCGTGCTCGCACCCCACATGCGATCCGGTCAGGCCAAGTTTTTCACGAAGGAAATCAACCAGGTTTTGACGCGGCTCGATCCGTTGGGTGACCCGCTCACTGTTGACCGTCAAAGTGACTTCCCGATCTGCGATCATGCACCGTCAGCCTTTGCCATCGCCGTCAGCACCCGCCCGACCAGCACCTGCGATAAATGGAGCTTCATCTGCCCCGACGCCTGCAGATCATCGGGCGGGTCCAAATCCCTGGCCAGTGCCGCCTTGGCCTCGGCCAGCACCGCATTGCCGAACGGCCGGCCCTCCAGGGCCCGCTCGGCAACGCGGGCACGGACCGGCCGGGTGTCCACGCCGCAATAGGCGAGCCGAACGTCGTTGAGCACCTCGCCGTCGAACCGCGCATGGGCCGCCAAGCCGGACATGGCAAAATCGCCGCTACGTCGCGCGAATTCGGAAAAACCGGAGCGATAATCGGCCCGGATCACCGGCACCTCGATCGCCGTCAGTATCTCGCCCGGCTTGAGGTCGGTCTCGAAGAGGCCGCGGAAGAAGTCGGCGGCTGCGATCCGACGGCGGCTGCCCTTCGCTGCGATTTCCAGTCGGGCATCGAGCGCGAGCATGCAGGCCGGCATTTCTGCCGCCGGATCGGCATGGGCAAGGCTGCCACCGATTGTGCCACGGTTGCGGATGGCGGGGTGCGCAATCCAGGATATTGCCTGGCTGAGCATCGGTGCGGCACGTGCAACCTCCGCCGATGCCTTGAGCTGCGAATAAGTGGTAAGCGCTCCGATCCGCAACACGCCGTCGCCGACGACGATGCCGCGCAACGCGTCCAGCCCGGTGATGTCGATCAAGATTGCGGGCGCCGACAGGCGCATGTTGAGGCTGGGAATCAGACTTTGTCCGCCGGCGAGCAAACGCGCTTCATCACGATACCGATCTAGCAGGTCGAAGACCCCTTCAACCGAATTCGGTTTGGCATAGTCGAACGGTGCAGGCTTCATTACTCCACGTCACCCCATCCCAGGACCGAATAGCTCGTAAGGTCGCGACGGCTCACCGATTCCCCGGCCAACATAGGTCACAATGCATGCTTTGCCGTCGAGTCGGAAAGATGTGGTTTCGACGTGTGCCATGCCCAACCGCTCACGTCGCGGCCTGCGCGTAAGGTACGTTACGGCCACCGTAGCGGCGCACGCGGATATTGGCCTGCTCGGCGTGTGCGACAAAGCCTTCGAGCATGCACAGCCGTGAGCAGTATTCCCCGATCATGGCGCTCGCTTCATCGGTAAGCACTTTCTGGTAGGTGCAGGTCTTCATGAATTTTCCGACCCACAGCCCGCCGGTGTAACGCGCTGCCTTCTTGGTCGGCAGCGTGTGGTTGGTGCCGATCACCTTATCGCCATAGGCGACATTGGTGCGCGGCCCCAAGAACAGCGAGCCGTAGTTCTTCATATTGTTGAGGAAGTAGTCGGGATCCCGCGTCATAACCTGCACGTGCTCGGACGCCACGCGGTCAGCCTCGCGCACCATCTCGTCATAATCGTCGCAAACGATCACCTCACCATAGTCCTTCCAGGCCTGGCCGGCGGCGTCGGCGGTCGGGAGGATTTTCAACAGCCGCTCGATTTCGGCCATGGTGTCGCGCGCCAGCTTTTCGGAATTGGTGATCATCACGGCGGGGGAGGTGGGGCCGTGTTCGGCCTGGCCGAGCAGATCGGTAGCGCAAACTTCGCCGTCGATGCTGTCGTCGGCGATGATCAGCGTCTCCGTCGGGCCGGCCAGCAGATCGATGCCGACGCGGCCGAACAGTTGGCGCTTGGCCTCGGCCACATAGGCGTTGCCGGGGCCGACAATCATATCGACCGGCTTGATGCTCTCGGTGCCGAGCGCCATGGCCGCCACCGCCTGCACGCCGCCGAGCACAAAGATTTCGTCGGCCCCGCCAAGATGCATGGCGGCAACGATGGCCGGATGCGGACCGCCCTTGAACGGCGGTGCGCAGGCGATGATGCGCTTTACGCCGGCGACCTTGGCGGTGACGATGGACATATGCGCGGAGGCGACCATCGGATAGCGCCCGCCCGGTACGTAGCAGCCGATCGAGTTCACCGGGATGTGGCGGTGGCCGAGCACGATGCCGGGTAGCGTCTCGACCTCGAGGTCGTGCATGGTCTCCTTCTGCTTCTGCGCGAAGTTGCGCACCTGCGCCTGTGCGAATTTGATGTCATCGAGGTCGCGCTGCGGCACCTGAGCGATGGCGCGTTCGATCTCCTGCGCGCTCAATTTGAAATCGGCGGGCGCCCATTTGTCGAATTTCTTCGACAGGTCCTTCACCGCCTGATCCTTGCGCGCGTCGATATCGGCGAGAATACTCTCGACCGTTTCGCACACCTTGGCGTCGGCGGCCTTGATCGCCCCCGCGTCCATTCCGTGCTTGAGCCAGCGAGCCATGGGGTTTTCTCCTGTCTATTCCTCCACGCTTCGCAGCGGGAGGCTGTTCTCATTTGATCGCCTGCGGATTGATCGGTGAGCCGGTGCCGCCGGTGATGATCAGCGGCGGGCCGCAGAAGAAGAACTCGTAGACCTTATCCTTGGCGCAGTCCTCCGCCAGCTCCTTGAGGTAGAAGATTTCGCCCATGCACAGGCCCATGGCTGGAATCACGACCCAGTGCCAGGGCTGATTGGCCTCGGTGGTCTCGTTCGGCCGCACCTCGACGCCCCAGGTATCGGTGCAGATGGCGGCCACCTGCTTGTCCTGGCACCAGTAGCAATTCTCGAACTTGACGCCTGGCGCGTCGCCGCCGGCATAGCCGCCCCATTCGCCCTCCTTTAGGCAGCGCTCCATCTGTCCGGTGCGCACGATGACGAAATCGCCGCGGCCGACTGAGACGTTCTGATCCTTGGCGCATTTGTCGAGTTCATCGTTGGAGATGCTTTCGCCGTCCTGCATCCATTCCACACCGCGAAAACGCGCGATGTCGAGCAGCACGCCGCGGCCAACCATCTTGTTCTTGGAATGCTCGATGCCGAGCACGCGCAAACCCCGGGAGTCGATCAGCTTGGCGTCGTGGCCGTTATAGGCCTTATCTTCGTAGAAGATGTGGCCGAGCGCGTCCCAATGGGAAGCGCCCTGAACGCACAAGGTGAGCGTGTCGTCGGCATAGCGGAGCTTGTTCCAGTCCTGCTGGCCGGCGATGGCGTCGGTGCCGGTGGCCAGCATCTGGTGGATCGGATTGAAGCGGCCGCCGAACAGGCCGGTCTGCGGGCCCGTGCGGTCGAGCGGGATGCCGAGCGCGAACACCTTGCCGGTGCGGATGAGGCTCGCCGCCTTGACGATATCCTCCGGCGTAACGTGATTGAGCGTGCCGATCTGGTCGTCCTTGCCCCAGCGACCCCAGTTGCTGAGCGTCTTGGAGGCTTCCGCGATCGCCTTCCTACTGACAACGATGCCCATGGCCGTTTTTCCTTGGTCGTTCGCGATTTGATATCCGCCGACGCGGACCGGCAATTCTCGTTTAACACACCCGGAATGGCAATCTGTGTGGTGATGATCAAAGGCGGAGATCATCGAGAAGTGTTAACCGCGGCCAACCGTTAGTGTCAGTGTCAGCGCTGACCAAAGCGCATCGGCGCTTCCGGGTGGCCACCGGCTTTTCCCCAGAGGCCGACCCAAACCCCAGACTACGGCCTAAACCAGAAGCTAACATCCACCGGCCGCTAACGGACCGGAAGAACTTCAGAACGTCAGACTTGCAGACGTGTCGGCGCGTGTCGTGTCGGTCACAGCCGACAGACTGAACTATACGCCCGATCCCCCCTTTTTTTTGGACTTGTGCAATTCGAGAACGGCGCGCGTGGGTAGATGGAATTCCGGGACGTGGAGGGCGAAGCGCCCAAGGTGGGGGATCCGCTCCGCATGCGCTTTCGTGTAAAATCGATCGATCGCAAGCGCGGCTTTGCGGCACCGTTCGATCGCCCCTTGCTGGAGAGTCCTTGTATCGATTTGATGTAGGTGAGCCATGAAAACAAAGCCGCACACTCCCGTCGACCATAATCGCCAGACCCATCTCGACGCCATCAGGCAGGGCGTTCGCGCGGTGGTGACGCGCTTCGATGACGAGTATTGGCTTGAGCGCGACGAAGACGGAGAGTTTCCGAGAGAGTTTCACCGAGCCATGGCCGACAATGGATGGCTCGGCATCACGATGCCCGAAGAGTACGGCGGCTCGGGTCTCGGCATGTCCGAGGCGGCCATCATGATGCATGAGGTTTCGAGCCATGGCGGCGGCATGGCGGCGGCTTCGTCGGTGCACATCAATCTGTTTGGACCACACCCGATCGTGGTTCACGGCACGCCTGAACAGAAATCCGAGTGGATACCCGGCCTGGTCGCGGGCGAGGACCAATGTTGCTTCGGCTTCACCGAGCCCGACGCGGGGCTCAACACCACGCGCATCAAGACCTTCGCCGAGAGGGCACCGGGCGGCTACATCGTGCACGGCCAGAAGGTGTGGACGTCGACGGCGCAGGTCGCCAACAAGATTATGCTGCTGACGCGTACCACGCGATATGAGGACGTCACGCGGCCCACGGACGGTATCACGATCTTCTACACCGATCTCGATCGCTCCAAGATCGAGGTGCGCAGAATCGCGAAGATGGGCCGCAAAGCGGTCGACTCCAACGCCATCTTCATCGACGGGCTGTTCATTCCTGAATCACATCGGATCGGCGAGGAAGGCAAGGGGTTCGGCTACATCCTGGACAGTCTCAATCCGGAACGCATTCTGGTCGCGATGGAGGGGATCGGAATCGGCCAGGACGCGCTGCAAAGGGCGGCCAAGTATGCTCGGGAGCGTGTCGTGTTCGATCGGCCGATCGGTAAGAACCAGGGCATCCAACACCCGCTCGCCGAGCGCTGGATGTATCTGGAATCGGCGTACCTCATGGCGGCGCGGGCGGCCGACCTTTATGACCGCGGCGAGCCGTGCGGCGCGGAAGCAAACGCGGCAAAATTCCTCGGCGCCCGCGCCGGCTACGACGCCTGCTTGCAGGCCGTGCTGACGCATGGCGGCTTTGGCTACGCGAAGGAGTATCATGTGGAGCGGCTGCTGCGCGAAGTGACGCTCACGCGCATCGCCCCGGTCACAGAGCAGCTCATTCTTTCCTTCATCGCCGAGAAGGTGCTCGATCTTCCCAAATCCTATTGAATGGCCAGATTTGAAGGCAAGTCCTGGAAACTCCTTGACGAGAGACGTTGAAAGATCGTGCGCATACTTAAGGAGCTTGCGACCGAAACCGCGACACCGAACGAAGACCACCCGCGAGTTCGAACCCCGCCAAACCGGAGTATTGGTCGACAGTCGGGAAATCTCCACCAATGACTGAGTGAATGGTGGGCGCACAAGGACTCGAACCTTGGACCCGCTGATTAAGAGTCAGCTCTTATATCTTTGATTTCAATCGCTTACCTGTAAACGCAATCCGAAGGACACCAATACAAAACAATCGGTTAGGAGTGAAATGTAAACCGTCTCCGGGCGCTGGCGGACGCCTTAGCGCAAAGATGTCAACCCTGATTTCCGGGCTTGCTCGACCGGAACACAGTCGCGCCGAATGCGACGGCACCCCGCCGGAAGAGATTAGTCGAGTTCTGATGGGAGATGGCGCGCGGCGTGTCGGTCGCGCGCTTCGGTCGCGCATTTTGCGGCGTGGGCATCGCGATTGATCATCCGAAGGTTGGGCAAGCCCCAATAATCGAGCAGCTCCGGCCATGGCGCATCCCGGTATTCGCTCCACACCCGAAACAGCGGGACGCGGTGATCCACCTCGGCGCTTTTCCACAGCCGTGCGCCGGTTTCGCTGCAACGTCGCGCCTGCAGGCGCCGCAGGATCCGGGCCTGGCCACTCGGCGCATTCCAGAATTGCCATGCGATCACGCAGGCGCAGTGCCAGACCGCATTCTTGTTGACGCCCGTGTCCCACAGATCGACATGCCAGCCGAAGCGATAAACCGGTTGCCCGCACACACAGCAGAAGCCGGGACCCCGCGCGTATGCGCGTTCGCGATAGGGCGCGGGTGCCGTTCGGAATGTGGCTGGTAATCCGTTCCTGCGGTCGTCGCCGAGCCGCCAGCTCCAGCCCTTAGGCGCTCCGCTGCGGGCGGCAAGCGCACGCGCCAGGCGATCGGCGCGAATCGGATGCGCCCGCCAATACGAATCGATCGCAAGCCGCGGGGTCGGCGGCACGAACGGGCGGCTGAGCGCCCGAGACAGAACGGATGGTGGAAAGATGCGCGGCAATGCCTTGGTGAGGCGCGCGAGCGACTGGCGATTTCTTTCCGCCTTCTCCTCTTGCCATTTGGACATAATCGGCTTCCCGGACCCGATGACATGGTGCCATCGAAGCCGTAAAGCCTTCGTCACCTGTGGGATGAAGCACATCCGGACTTCGCTCGGCCTATACGGCAAAGCTGGCCCATTCGATTGGCTCTAGGATCGAGGGATCGTAGTATTCAAGCTTGTTGATCCGCGCGGAGATCGGCCACATCCGCATGGTGTTTGGCGGGAACGGCCGAAGCAATCAGCCCTGCCAGCCGAAGGCGACCTTGTCGAGCACCCTCGTGCCGAATTTCTCCGAAGAGCGCGCAACTACCTTGCCACCGAGTGCGCGGTAGAATTCGACGGCTTTTTCGTTCTCCGACAGGACCCACACGATCAGCGATTTGAGGGCGTTCTGCGCCAGGTCACAGCGCACGGCCGTGAACAGACGGCGACCGAAGCCAAGCCCCTGGAATTCCGGCCGCATGTAGAGCTCGTAAATCTCGCCGTCATAGTACAAGCTGCGCGTCCGATTGTATCCGTAATTGGCGTAGCCGGCGATCTTATCGCCGAACTGGAAGAGCACAATTCGGCTCCCCTTACGTATGGCGTTCTCCCACCACGCCGGGCCACGGCGGTTTATGAGCTTTTCGAGTTGGGCGCCCGGAATAATACCCCGATAGGCCATCCGCCACGCCTCATCGTGAGCATCCGCGATCGCGCCGGCATCATTTGTCTTCGCGCGACGAATTTCGATGAGGACAGTGCTCATGGTGCGATCAAAGCAAGCGATTCCGCGAGCTTCAATACCGAAATTCACGTTCGGTTAACGATGGGGCTTATTGGTCGAATCGCGGAAGGGGCCTGCCATCGTTGCACGAGGATAAAAATGTGAGGCCCGCTATTTCAGCGGGTTTTATCCTCTCTCAATCATCGACTGAACTGGCAGGCTTGGCAGAACAAAGCGGTATTACCAAGTACAAAAACATGCAGTTGATCTCCGTATGTTCACGGATCGCGCAGACTCACACCCTTCCGGCAGGCGGGTAAAACACTTAGGTGGACGTTCTTGATATCTTTCTTCACCACCTCTACGGCGATTGCGACGTGCGCAACGGCAACAGGAGACCGCCATGCCGATCTACGATTTCAACGCCCGGCTGGGCACGGGCGAGAAGCGCCGTCTCGCCGACTACCGCGGTAAGGTGTTGTTGATTGTCAATGTTGCCTCGAAATGCGGCTTCACACCGCAATACATCGGCTTACAGGCCCTCTACGAACAGTTCCAAGCGCGTGGCTTTGAAATCCTTGCTTTCCCATGCGACCAGTTCGGCCATCAGGAACCGGGGTCAGACGCGGAGATCGCCACCTTCTGCGACGATACCTATGGCGTAACTTTCCCGCTGTTCGCCAAGATCGAGGTCAACGGTAAGAACGCCCACCCCCTCTATGTTTGGCTTAAGCAGCAAAAAGGCGGGCTGCTGGGCAACAGCATAAAATGGAACTTCACGAAGTTCCTGGTTGATAGGGCTGGCACCGTGCGAGCGCGCTTCGCGCCAACGACGAAGCCGGAAAGCCTCGCACGTGACGTGGCGGAGCTTCTGTAAGCGCGTGATCGGCTGCGTATGGCTTCCATGATATTGCGAGCCGGTGGCGGCAAAGCCGACCCCCCTAGCCGCTCGCCTGCCGCGCGTTTGCTGAATTAAAAAAGCGCGCGAATGAACCGTGAGCGACACGGACCCCGGACAGGGCGGGAGATACAAACCTTGGCTATCAGACATTCCTCGACGGCACGCTAAATCGAAACATCGTGCTCGACACGAGCTAGGTCGCCGCCATCTTCCCCCTAGATGTTCCTGGTTGCCGCGTTAACCGCTCATTAGCAAGAATTTATTTGAAATCAAATAGATACAGTGTCTACCCGCCCGAAATCGCTCCATTGATTTCTTTAGCGTTCTGACTCCGGTGTCTAACCTTGAAACGGCTTGCGGTGGGATGTTCGGCGGGACTACGATGTGAGTCGGTGAGAGACGCGCAATGTGGCGGCGCACCACGTTCGGGACGTGGGGGTCGCAGGTTCAAATCCTGCCACTCCGACCAGGCTTCTCAATATTCAATCAAGCGCGGGGCCTGATATGGGGCACGAAATGATTGCCAACCGGAAATAGGCGCGTGTCGACGTCGGGGTGGATTAGTCCTAGGCGGACCTAACCAGCAGCCGATCCACGAAGAAAGTCGATCAGCAGTGAACTGACCTCTTCAGGTTGTTCCTGCTGTACCCAATGCCCCGCCCCGTCGAGTAGGTGGACCCCGACCATCCGGGTGCACACGGTCTGCTGCATGCGCTCAAGCGCACCTGGTTGCTGATAGATGCCCCAGTCGCTCTTGCCCGAAATGAAAATCGACGAGACGTCGATCTTGCGACCCGAAAACAGCTGCAACTCATTGTCGAAGGCGCCGCCGGTCCGCGACCGGTACCAATTTAGCCCGCCTTGAAAACCGTTGCGTTGGTATTCTGCGGCGTAAACGGCGAGCTCGTGGTCGGGTAGCCATTTGCAGGCGCCGATCTCGCTGGCGGACGGCATCTCCTTAGCGACGGTGGCTGGCATGTCGTCGGCCAGATCCATGATGTAATAGGTCGGCATCTTTGCCAGTTCAGCCGCGCTCAATGAGGCGAGCCGATGCGGGCGGTTCTGCTTCCAGTCGGCGCTCTTGTGATGAAAATAGGCGCGGAGGAAATCGTGGACGCCCTGCCGACAATGCCACATCTGGGCATTGGCCGGCCGAGTCGAATAGTACCACTGGTAATGCTTGCGGGGCCGTGAAAGGGCAGCCAGCGCCTCGTGTATGGTCGGGCTCCTGGGCACTGTCAGCGGCTTGCCATCGGTATTGAATGGCAGCTCTGGTGGCCCAGCGAAGGGCGCGCTCATAAGCACCAGCGAGCCGAACACATCAGGCCGCACAAGCGCGCACCAGGCTGCGACCGCCGCGCCGAAATCGTGGCCAACAACCGCTGCGACCCGCCGGTAACCGAGTGCGGAGGCGAGACCCAGCGTGTCGCGCACCGCGTTCAAGAGACGAAAGGGCCTGAGGTCGGCGTCGTAATCCGCGGACCAGCCAGTCGTGCGGCCATAGCCGCGCAGGTCCGGCGCGACGACATGATAGCCGGCAGCGGCTAGCGTCGCCATTACCTTGCGCCAGGAATAGGCGATCTCCGGAAATCCGTGCAGCATCAATACCAGGTGACGGCCCGGAGCATCGAAACCGGCCTCAAGGATATGCACCTTAAGGCCGTTGATCTCGTCAACGAACCGCGAGCGGATGCCCGGTGGCAGGACGGGCGTCTCGAGCGGCTTCATTGGCCAACCTCATCCCGGCGGAAGCCCTATCAGCGGCTGCCTCTCAATTTGTCCCGTCGTTCGGCTAGTGCCTGAAGCTTCCCTCTAATAGGCGATTTGGCAACGCATGATCGCACGGTAACCTGCGGTTTCCTGCTGTCACCATTAATCAGCAGTTCTGAGCCAATCAGCTTCATCCGCCGCCGGTGGTATACTGCGCCGCACGAAAGTCGAAGAGATCGCCGAAGCTATCGCCAAGCTGCCGCCGGATCAACTCGCGCGCTTCCGCCGCTGGTTCACCGCATTCGAGGCGGGCCGCGCCGACCACGCCAAGGAGCTCGACTCCACTGCGACCAAACTTGGCCGCCTCGCTGGCCGCGCGTTTGCTGAATTGAAAAAGCGCGCGAAGGAACCGTGAGCGATACCACCGGCCTGACCGCGATCTCCACTCATCGAACCCGCGGCTCCGCGTATCTTTCCCGCTCAGTCACCGAAGCATCGTGGACATTGCCGACGACCGGAGCACACTGCTGCGCAAATGCAACACTTCAGAATATCTTCGCGTGACGGTCGCCGCGAATATCGGGTCAATCCTTTAAACGGCTGAAAAGCCGCAAAAATCTCGCGTAACCTCAATCTGAATGAGATTCACTTTTCGTCGGTCGTTGCGCGCCGGCAACAGTCCAGCCTCCATTTGTCTGTTACATTGTGAATCGACCAGTGAGAGGAAGACATGACCGCGTGTACGAGGACGGACCGTCGGCTCCTTGGCTTTGACGTGGGGGACTGGTCAATACTTGGCGGAGGTTTTGCGCTGGTCGGCTTGCTAACTTTGCTGGTCTGATCAGCTCTTTAGGAGCGGTTGAATAGCGGGTCATAAGTTAAGGGTATGGAAGAGTGTCATGTGCCGTGAATTCGCGAGAGCGGTTGGCGAGCTGTGGCGGATTATCGGTGATGCGTTCAGCCCCTACCGACCGGAATTGCACTATATGCGAGGCCCTGGCCCGAAATGTCGGGTCAAGCATCAGACATGCTAGCTACGACTGCGCTACCTCTCGCGCAAATAGAGCAAACGTTCGTGGCTAAAAGGACGCCCCGGCCTATGACCGGGGCTTTTTGTTATCGCTCGCTCGAAATCACGTCACGGATTTTGGAGGGTTTGGCTGGGTGTGGTTGAGCGGTGGGAATGCTTTGCCACACCAGCAAATCGATGACGATACAACGCGGACGGCGCCGCGCCTATCAGTCGTCATCAGGCTTGCCGATGTGATGCTGCGCATAGAGATCATGACCGAGCTTGGCAATTAGATCGAGCTGAGTCTCCAAAAAGTCAATGTGCTCCTCCTCATCGCGCATCAGGCCCTCGAACAAGTCGCGAGTCACATAATCCTTGTGCGAGTGGCAGTGAGTCGCCGCCTCTTCGTAGAGTGCGCGTGCATCTAATTCCGCTTGCAGGTCACGCTCGATTGCCTCTTTCACTGTGCGGCCGATATGCAGCTTCCCAAGTGCCTGCATATTCGGAGCGCCGTCGAGGAAGATGATACGTTCGATAATCTCATCGGCATGCTGCATCTCTTCAATTGATTCGTTGCGCCATTTCTTGGCGAGTGTCTTGTAGCCCCAATTGTCGAGGAGACGATAATGCAGCCAATATTGATTCACTGCGGTGAGCTCGTGACGGAGCGCCTTATTGAGATACTCGACAACCTTGGGAGCGCCTCTCATGTTACTTACTCCTGCTGCCGAATGAATTCGTAGTCCGGAAAGCTACGCGAAAGCATCCTTGACTCTAAAGCTTCATCGGCAGCATGGCCATCGGCCCGTTTCGCAAGCGCCCGCGTCGCGCCGACAGCGACAATAACCGCTGGATCTGAGGGCCATCTTTCAAATTCTTGGCCAACTGCCACAGCGCGGCGGCCCGCGGCGGTCGATATTCAACTCACAGCTCCGGTACGTGGTACCGATGTTTCGGCGGCTTTATGTGTGGCAGGAAACGCCTCAATGGGCGAGACTTTGGGAAGACATCTCGCAAAGCGCTATGTGGTCTGAGAGTCCGAACTAAGGGCGCTCGCTGCTGAGTCGACGCATAGGGTGACGGGTGTCGCCTCGCTTATTTTGCTGGCGGACATAGGCGATCAGCGCCTCCGGGCGCTGCACCTTAACTTTGAGGGCGGCGATCAGCGCATCTTCCGCGTCAACGACAACGTGTCCCGTTTTCCCCTCAAATTTAAAGCCGACCGCAAACTGCACCTGTGCTCTCCCGCTTTCAATGTTCAAAAGATAGCACAATTCAATTATGGGGTGTGAAGTGGGTCAAGCTCCTGCTTTCTCGAAACGGCGGTCGCTATGGGGCCTGATATGGGGAACGAAACTCCATGTCGCTCTCCCCGTCGCCGTATCAACCGGCCTTGTTCGGATTGATCAGATACTTTTCGCCGGTGGCACGCTTGCTGTAGTTGGCGATATTTTGAAGCTGAAGCGCCTCCTGCAATGACAGCACCTGCTTGTAATGGCTGGCAAACGTGGTCTTGAGTTCGGCGACGACTCTTTCACGCAGCTTCTGTGCCTCGGCCGCCCCGATTTTCTGCAGAAACGAGAACAGTAGCCAGCCGCCGACGCCCCACGCCGTTCCGAAGGCTCTGTCTAGTTCGATGGGGCGAGGATCGAGGCTGCCATAGATATAGACCTGCTTGTGCACCGTCGATCCGTATCGACTGTAGACCTTAGCGGTCTTGCTGGCGGCCGCCTCCATGCATGTCAGGATCTGCCCGGCGAGCTTACCGCCACCGATGGCGTCGAAAGCGAGGGTCGCGGCGGTTTCGAGGAGAGCCTTGGTCAGGTCCTCCATAAACGTCGGCGCGGCAGAATTGCACACATACTTCGCGCCGATCAGGCGCAAGATATCTTCCTGTTGCGAGTTGCGGACGATGTTAACGAGGCCGACCCGGTCCTTGAGACAGATCTTGTTCAACATCTGACCGAGGTTCGATGCGGCGGCAGTGTGCACCAAAGCCTTGTGGCCCTCCCGCCGCATGGTCTCGACCATGCCGAGTGACGTCAGCGGATTGACGAAGCATGATGCCCCTTCGGTAGGGGTCGTTCCCGCCGGAAGCAGGAGACAATCAGCCGCCTTCAGGCAGCGATACTGAGCGTACATGGCGCCACCGATGATGGCGACGGTCTTGCCGAGCAGTGTCTGGGCCGCATCGGAAACCCCAGCCTTGACGACGACACCAGCGCCCTCGTTGCCGACGGGCATCGACTCATCAAGACGCCCGGCCATAGCTTTCATCGCGGATTCCGGAACGGTCGCTGTAACCACTGGAGCGTCGCTGGTACCCGACAATTTGGCCGTCTTTACATCGGCTGCGCCCAGAAGAAGTCCCACGTCTGAGGGATTGATCGGCGTGGCCTCGACACGCACGACGACCTCGTCGCCGGCTGGTTCAGGGATTGGGACGTTCACCAGCGACAATTCGAGCTCGCCGCTCTTCTTGATCAAAGAGCGAAGTTGAAGTCCGGTCTTATTTTCGAAACCCATCTTAAACCTTCCAGTTTAGCTGCGTTGTTTCCACTGAATGTCCGCTGTACAAATGGCACGTCGTCGGACCGTGAGCCTGCCGACTGGCGGGAGTGCCACAAGGCCAGGCCCCCCCGCGCGAGCGCAAACTTGATGAGGCCCTTGGTGTGCTTCTGCCATTCCTTGGAATTTGACACCGGCAAGAGCGCTGGGTCGTGCGTAAGGCTCCATCGCTAGTGGAATAGAACTGCGCAACCGCCGCTTATTCAGTCTGGGTGGATACGTTGCCGCAACGTTAACCGCTGCGGCGTGATGCAGCATTGCAACTGCCGAGCGCGCTACATATTCTTAGCTAAAGGCCGACCGGGCGGCTCCCCATCCCCGACACCCTGCCGCCCGGCCCAATGAGCCTAAGTTGAGGCAACAAACTCCCCGAGCCCCAAGCGTGTAGACTGCTTGGGGTTTTTCTTTGCCGCAAGCCCGGTTTTTTCGAGGCAGCTTTAATTCGCGGAGCTGTGGCATTTTAAATACAGAACTGAGTTTCGATAGTCTTGCAACACGCCGTGCAGGGTAACGCGCCAAGGTAAGTGTCACTGTCCCAAAATCCCCGCTGCCTTGAGCCAGGGACAGCGGGAAGGGCTTTCGGCTGCTGCCCTCGGCAGGATCACTCGAAATGCAGAAACGCGAACCTCCAACCAAGCGGTTATGAGCGCGTTACCTTCACCGGAATAATCAATGATTATTGGCATTTTCGCGCACGTTCGTTGACAAATGTTCGCGTTTGGTTGCGGGGTTTTATTGGTTATCTATTGGTTGGGCCTGGCCCAGTGTTGAGCTATTTCGGGTGACTGGCCGGATCCATTTAGGTGGAACTAATCGCCAGCGGCTCCGGCTCAAATGCCCGCAGCCTCACCGGCTGACGGCGATGACCCCATCGGCCCGCCATGGCTTCAAACACACCATGACACCGCGTGTCACATTCAGCACATCCGCCGTCCACAGACAGATTCCACGCCGTCACGTCGTACTGGTCGCGGCCGATAAGCACGGCACCACATCCGTGACAATGGGTGGCCTGGCCAACGGGATCGTGGACATTGCCAGTGTAGACGTACCGAATGCCTGCATTCATGGCGATCCGCCGCGCCATGCGCAGCGTCTTCACTGGTGTCGGCAGGGCGTCCATCAACTTCCAGTCAAAATGGAAGGCCGTGAAATGTAACGGCACGTCGGGGCCGACGTGATCCATCACCCAAGCGCTCTCCGCTTCAATTTCGGCGGCTGAGTCGTTCTCGCCTGGAATGAGCAGGGTAGTGATCTCGAACCAAACGTTCGTCTCGTGCTTGAGGTACTCGAGCGTCTCGAGCACCGGAGCGAGCTTGCCCGAACAGAGATTCTTGTAAAAACCCTCGGTGAAGCCTTTGAGGTCGATGTTGGCGGCGTCCATGTGCCGAAAGAACTCGATCCGTGGCTCTGGCGAGATGTAGCCCGCGCTCACCGCCACCGTCTTGATCCCCCGCTCGCGGCAGGCCTGCGCCACGTCGACCGCATATTCAAGAAAGATCACGGGATCGTTGTATGTGAACGCGACGGACCGGCAGCCGCTGCGTAGCGCCGCTTCTGCAATCGCCTTGGGCGAGGCCAAATCCTGAATGCGATCGAAGTTGCGAGCCTTCGAGATGTCCCAGTTCTGGCAGAATTTGCAAGTCAGGTTGCAGCCGGCAGTACCAAACGATAGGACCGGTGTGCCCGGCAAGAAGTGATTGAGCGGCTTCTTTTCAATTGGGTCAATGCAAAAGCCTGACGAGCGGCCATAGGTGGTGAGCACCACCTGATCGCCTTGTCGTGCGCGCACGAAGCACAGACCGCGCTGACCTTCATGCAGCTTGCAATAGCGCGGGCAAACGTCGCACTGGATGCGGCCGTCTTCCAGCACGTGCCAATAGCGCCCGGGTTTGCCCTCGATGGGTTGATTCATGTCGCAGTCGTCTTAAGTTTCAGGGATTGCATCATAAATGGTAATCGGGCGAGAGCGGGGCAAGGTGCGAACGGGTTCGCAAAGCATGACAACCCGGCCCTCAGCGGTGGCAGGTTTGTTCTACGCCGATGATCCGGATCGGCTGCGGACGCAGGTTTTGGACCTGCTTGGCGATGTCGCGGCGTCTACAAAAGTTATGCCCAAGGCGCTGATTGCGCCGCACGCAGGCTATGCCTATTCCGGCCGGGTTGCTGCCGCGGCATTCGCGACGCTTCGGGATAGCGCGCAGACGATCACGCGCGTCGTGCTGATCGGGCCAGCACACTACGTTCACGTGCGTGGGATTGCCGCCCCTACGGTCGATGCCTTCGAAACTCCCCTTGGCCGCGTGCCCGTGGACCTGGAGGCCTTGAGCACGGTCGCCGACTTGCGATTTGTCACCCGGGCCGACGCCCCGCACGCTCGCGAGCATGCTCTCGAAGTGGAGCTGCCGTTCCTGCAAACGGTCCTGCCATCGTTCCAAGTGGTGCCGCTTGTCGTCGGCGATGCGGCTCCGCAGGACGTCGCCCATGTGCTGCGTCAGCTATGGCTCGGGCGCGAGACACTGATCGTCGTCAGCTCCGATTTGTCCCATTACCATAGCTACGAGGCCGCGCGGCGCCTGGATGCTTCGACCGCTGCCGCCATCGAGCACGGCGAATGGGCCAATCTTGGCCCGAACCAAGCTTGTGGCTGCCTCCCGGTAGCTGGCTTGCTAATCGAAGCCGAGCGCCGTGGTTTGCATGCCCAGCGGCTATCATTATGCAACTCCGGAGACACGGCGGGCGCTCGGGATCGGGTCGTCGGATACGGAGCGTGGATGTTCGCCTAGAGGGCCCCAGAATGTCAGGGATATAATGATCGGATGCACGAACTCGCTTTCTCGATAGGGTCGAGCGCTTGGCTCAACGGGTAGAGCGTTCCCTTCACACGCGAAGCTGAAGTTCAGATCAGACGTTCCCTTAGGCCGCCCGCCAGTGATCAGGCTTCTTCTTATCATTCAGGTGCCGCACGCGAGCGACAAGAGGAGCGTGGCCGTTTCTTTTTGCCCAATCGATCGCTTCTCGCTGTGTTTTGAAGGTGCCGAGCACATGGTCCACATGGTCTTCGACAACATAATCGTCGATGGGGCTTCCCTGAGGCCGACCCTTGGGACGGGCCTCAATGTATACGTTGGCCACGATTTTCTCTCCCTAGGTAGTTTTGTCGGAGAAATGAGAATTACACAAAGCCTAAACCGCTGCCAGCCCTTGTACTTACATTCCGCCGCTCGTTGCCTGGCCGGTTCGTCCCAGCAAGCCACAAAATTAAGCCCCGTCCTTGGGGGCCAGGACGGGGCTTCAAAACCGGCGTAGATGGAATTAGAAAATCTGTTTTTCGGCTACCTGAAAAAACGAAGGACGTCCCAGCACAAATTGTCCCATGGCTCGTCGCTAGTGGAATAGAACTGCGGGACCGCCGCTTATTCAGTCTGGGTGGATACGTGGCCGCAACGTTAACCGCTGCGGCGTGATGCAGCATTGCAACTGCAGAGCGCGCTGCACATTTATTAACTAACGACCGGGCGGCTCCCCATCCCCCGACACCCTGCCGCCCGGCCTCAATGAGCCTAAGTTGAGGCAACAAACTCCCCGAACCCCAAGCGTGTAGACTGCTTGGGGTTTTTCTTTGCCGCAAGCCCGGTTTTTCGAGGCAGCTTTCGATAGTCTCGCAACAAAAGGCGGTGCAGGGGTAACGTGCAAAGGTAAGTGTCACTGTCCCAAAATCCCCGCTGCCTTGAGCCAGGGACAACGGGAAGCGCTTTCGGCTGCTGCCCTCGGCATGATCGTCTCGCTCGAAATGCAGAAACGCGAACCTCCACCCCTGTTGCGTCAACCGTCGCCTGGGTGTTTGCTTTTTCCATGCAGGCGGAGCAGTCAATCGTCGTTGATCCAAAAAGTCCTGGCGGCATCAACTCGCCGCACGGCCTGATCCTGCTCGACGGCGTATGCGTGCTATGCTCGCGCGGCTGCAGCTTCGTGAGCAAACGGGACCGCCGCGGCTATTTTCGCTTCGCTCCGATGCAGTTGGCAGAAGGACGTCCGCTCGCTGAGCAACTCGGCATCAATCCTGATCGCCCGGATTCCTTTGCGTTCGTAGCGAACGGCCAGGCCTATGTAAAATCCGAAGCTGTGCTGCGCATTGCGCACGAGCTTCCGCACTGGCAGTGGACATGGCTCTTTCACTTCGTCCCACGGGTGATCCGCGACGCGATCTATGAACTGGTCGCGCGCAACCGCTATCGCTGGTTCGGCCGTCGTGACGTTTGCATCCTGCCGAATTCGGATCGTTCGTGGCCATCGTAAACCGCTCCGCGACCGCCAACTGATGGGGCCTATCTGGGAGAAACACCATGGAATGGTTTAGCCGAAAAACATCGATAGCGGGCATGCAAATTTCCAATTGGATGCTCGTTATAGTGGCTGTCGTCGTAATCTGGATTATCTACAAATTCATCGCACATTGAGTTTTTGAGCTAGGCCGCGTCCTCAAGCCGCGCCGCATACGCGCGGGTCTTTTCTTTTGACCAACTTAGAGCTACAAGCATCCGCCCCTTATGGAGATTCGCATGAAAAATGGAAAAAAGAGACGCCCCTGGACATCAGTCCAGCTTCGCGACCTCAAGTCGCTCGCCAAAAAGAAAGTGCCCGCGAAGAAAATCGCCAAGTCTCTGAAGCGAACTGAGGGCGCGACACGTCAAAAGGCATTCAGTATCGGATTGTCACTCGACTCGCGCGCGTAACGTTCGGTTTCAGCTACGCTACCAACAAGCTTCGCCATTCACGTGCGCGGGGCTTTTCTTTATCCGATCAGTGCTTATATACTTACTACTCCCCTACCCAGATGTACTATCGATCAACGCCGTAAGGGCGAGTGTTTTTTTGGCATGATCGCCGCACAGGAGACATTTGACTATGACTTTAGATCAGGCCCGGCAACGGGCAGAAAGAAATTTCCAGAAAGAAGAGCGTCAGTTGGACGCACGAAAGGCGATGACGGAATATGACGCTCAAGCTCGCGCCACTCGCGAAAAGACCGCACGTTTGAAAGCGCTTCGATTAGCGGCGGAAGCCCAGGCGCAGACGGAAAACCCTGTCGAGCGTCCCACCAAGCCGACTAAGCGGCGCCCCGCACGCCGCGAGAAATAACAGCTCTTTGAACTTCGCAGCTCTGCGCAAGCTACGCTGCGAACTCAGCCCGGCCACACTTGCGCGGGGCTTTTCTTTGTCAGATTAGTGCGTACATATGGTACCCCCCTCCCCAGATATTATATCGATCAACGCCACAAAGGATGGGGTGTTTTTGCGGCACTGTCGCCGCACAGGAGAGATTTGCTATGATTTCAGATAAGGCCCGACGATGGGCAGAAGCAGTTTTCAAAAAGGAAGAACGCGATCGGGATGGTCGAGCGGCGATGACCGAATATGAAGTTCAAGCTCGCGCCATTCGCGAAAAGACCGCAGGTTTGAAAGCGCTCCGATTAGCAAAGGAAGCATCCAATTGGCGATTTGAGTGCCTGCTATAAGGATGACACAGCAAGGCCTTAGCCACCCGTGCAGGAGACCCGATGATGGACGTCGAGCACACCGA
>Ga0208937_1000552_pt1 | contig 26994 bp, 25 predicted proteins | sample June2015DPH_11_5_FD_184705 | JGI IMG/M metagenome (GOLD analysis project Ga0208937, IMG submission 184705) | Peatland microbial communities from SPRUCE experiment site at the Marcell Experimental Forest, Minnesota, USA - June2015DPH_11_40... | ecosystem: Environmental > Terrestrial > Soil >...
CGGCTCGGCTCCGCTAAGTGAGGCTCCGCGACGCCGGTCTCGGCTCCGTCAGAGCGGACGCATTCACACGCCTGCAGGGGGTCGGCCTTGGACGCGAAAGGGGGTCGCAGTTGGATGCGATTTGACAGACCAATGGCTGCAGAGCGTCAGGAACGCGTTTGCGAAGCCAATAAACGCCGGTCTTCGGATGCTTCCAGGGACGCGCCATTGCAAGTGCCATGTGTACCACCCGTGTGTACCACTCGGGCGGCCCGAACCCCATGAGATCATGGAGGTCTTTGTGATTTCAATGAGCTAGTGTGTGCCTGGTGCCCAGGAGAGGACTCGAACCTCCACGCCTCGCGGCGCTAGTACCTGAAACTAGTGCGTCTACCAATTCCGCCACCTGGGCCCGTGCCGGGATAGGTACGGAGGGGTCCCCTTGTTGTCAATTGAACGGGATGGCCGCGGCGCCGGTCGACCGGAAGCTTGAGAAGAGCCCCACGCTTTGAGCATTCCCCTTCCCCGGTGGAAGCGGGATAATCGCCCTATACATCGCGAAATCGATGCTGTATGCCGCAACCGATGACCCTGAAAAGCAAGCTTGACACGATGGTCACCGTGTTCGGCGGCTCGGGATTCCTCGGCCGCCACGTGGTCCGCGCGCTGGCCAGCCGGGACTACCTGGTCCGCGTCGCCGTGCGCCGTCCGGAGCTGGCCTTCCATTTGCAGCCGCTGGGCCGGGTCGGCCAAATCCATGCGGTTCAAGCCAATTTGCGCTTTCCGCAATCGGTCGAGGCGGCGGTGCGCGGCGCCGACATGGTCGTCAACCTGGTCGGGATCTTGTTCGAAAGGGGCCGCCAGCGCTTCGACGCCGTGCAGGCGGAAGGGGCGGGAGCGGTAGCCCACGCCGCCAAGGCCGCCGGCGCACGCCTCGTCCACGTCTCAGCCATCGGCGCCGACCCGGACTCACCCTCGCACTATGCACGCGCGAAGGCGGCGGGCGAACGGCTGGTGCTGGCGGCGCACAGCGAAGCGGCCATCATGCGGCCGTCGATCGTGTTCGGTCCCGAGGACGACTTCTTCAACCGCTTCGCGGCGCTGGCGCGTCTCTCGCCGGTGCTGCCGCTCCCCGGCGGCGGCCATACCCGCTTTCAGCCGGTGTTCGCCGGCGACGTCGCGGAAGCGATCGCCAAGGCCGTCGACGGCGAAACCAAGCCTGGCACGATCTACGAACTCGGCGGCCCGGATGTGCGCTCGTTCAAGGAATTGATGCAATTCGTGCTTGCCACCACCGAACGCCGGCGCCTGCTGTTGCCGGTGCCGTTCGCGTGGATGAAGCTGCATGCGATGTATCTGCAATACCTGCCGAAGCCGCCGATCACGCCCGACCAGGTCGAGCTCCTCAAGCGCGACAACGTCGTCTCGCCCGCGGCGCGAGAGCAAGCCCGCACCCTCGAAGCGCTCGGCATCGTGCCCGAATCGATCGGCGTCGTCGTGCCGTCTTACCTCTGGCGCTTCCGCAAGACCGGCCAATTCCGCAGCCGCATGGCCTAGGCGCAATCGCTTTCAGATCGACTGATCGGCGACTGCAATCGGATCACGCCTCGTACTTGAACGAAAGCGCGACCCGGGTGCGAAAGGCCGTGACCTTTCCGTTCTCCACCCTCATGTCCATCTTGGTGACTTCGGCGACGCGTAGATCGCGTAGTGAACCAGCAGCCGTATCCACCGCAATGCGACCGGCATCCTCCCATGATTTTTCGCTGACGCCGACAACGTCGATGACCCGGTAGACGCTATCCGATTGTTTCTTTGCCATTGGATGAACCCTTTCGAGGCCACGCTATCCTCGCGCGATCAATGCCGCCGCGCGATCAGCTTAGCTTAGAGCAAGCTACGCCATCTCGTCGATGGCTTCCGGCGCTGGACTCGCTTGGCCGAAAGGTGAAAGCTGCCAAAGCCGCCGCCATCGGGCGCGGCTGTAACGAGGCTCATCGATGCCGGGCAAGCGTGTGCAGCTCGATGAAGAGACCTGGCGGCAGCTGGACCTTCTAGGCCGCGACCAGATGAAGGACTTTCAGGAACTGGCCGACGAGGCCTTCCGCGATCTGTTGCGAAAGCACGGCCGCCCGGCCGACCTGAAAGAGGCGTTGCGGCGCAGCGCCGGGGTATCCGCGTCGATTCATCAGTTGAAGCCAAACAAGGGCAGGAAGCCGCGGCGCAAATAGGCGATCGTAGATTAGGTGTCCGTCCTATGCAAATCGTTGTCGCGCTCGAGCGCGCGCTTTCATCGCTTCTGCTTCGCGATTCTTGGCCGGGCTCGCCGTTTCCAGCGCTGCCAGCAGCCGGCGGGCCGTTTCCGTCACCTCATCGACGGCACGCTCGAACGCCGCTGCATTGACCCGTGACGGGTCGGTGAACCCGCTCAACTTGCGAACAAACTGAAGCGCCGAGGCGCGGATCTCCTGATCCGTTGCCGGCGGCTCGAAATTGAAGAGCGTGCGGATGTTACGACACATGGGTGCCTCCGTTGCCGTTGCGCGCCGCAGTGGTCCGTTAACGTCGGGAAATTTAACCTTTTTGGGACCGTCTTGGGAAACGACCAACGCGGCGATAGATTGCGCGCCGGCGGCGGCCTTGAGGAGCGCCCGGTGTCATCTGCTCATCCTGAACCTATCACGATTAGCGGCGATGCCGGCTTTCGCGTTTCCGGCTTGCTGCAAACGCCGCCCGGCGCCCGCGCTTGCTATGTGCTGGCGCATGGCGCCGGAGCGGGCATGGATCATCCGTTCATGGCGGCGGTGGCGGCGGAACTCGCCCCGCGCGGCATTGCCACGTTGCGCTACCAGTTCCCCGCGATGGAGCGCGGCGCCAGGCGGCCGGATCCGCCGCAAGTCGCGCAGGCAACCGTCCGCGCCGCCGCCGCTGCGGCGTTGCGGCTGCTTCCGGGCCTGCCGCTCATTGCCGGCGGCAAGTCCTTCGGCGGCCGGATGACCTCGCAAGCGCAAGCGAGCGCACCGCTGCAAGGAATCCGCGGCCTGGCATTCCTTGGATTTCCGCTGCATCCGGCGGGCCGGCCGTCGCAGGACCGCGCCAAGCATCTCTTTGCCGTGCAAATCCCGATGCTGTTTCTGCAAGGAACACGCGACGCGCTGGCGACGCTCGATCAGCTCCAGCCGCTTTGCGACGCGCTTGGCGCCCGCGCGACGCTGAAGCTATTCCAGGACGCCGATCATTCCTTTCACGTGCCGGCACGGACCGGCCGCAAGGATGCGCGGGTGCGCGGCGAAATGCTGGACATGCTCGCGGCCTGGATCGACGGCCTACTTACAGCCCCAGCGCCAGCGCGATGAGGCCGAGCGTGCCAACCGCGACCCGCCACCACACGAACAGCGTAAAACCGTGGCGCGACACGTAGCCGAGGAAGGTCTTCACCACGAACCAGGCGCAGATGAAGGACACAATGAAACCCACGGCGATAATCATGAGGTTGCTGTGGCTCAGCTGGCCGTGATCCTTGTAGAGATCGTAGGCGAAGGCGCCGGCCATGGTCGGCATCGCGAGCCAGAACGAGAATTCGGCGGCGGCGCGGCGATCGGCGCCGAGCAGCATCGCCGCGACGATGGTCGCCCCCGAACGTGACACCCCGGGCACCATAGAGAGGCACTGCGCAACCCCGATGATGAAATATATCGGCAGCGTGAACCTGGTGGCCTCGTGGAAGCGCGGCTTGAGGTCGAGCTGATCGACCCACAGCAACACCGCGCCGCCTGCGATCAGCGAGAAGCACACCACCCAGGGATTAAACAGCACCTCCTTGATGAATTTGTAGGCCGTCGCCCCGATCACCGCCGCCGGCAGGAAGGCCAGCAGCACGCCGATGATGAAACGCCGAGCCTGAGGGTCGTTGAACATGCCGGTAGCGAGGTGCCACAGCCGTACCGAATAGATCGACAGCAAGGCCAGGATGGCGCCGAACTGAATCAAGACCGCAAAGCTCTTGCCGAAAGCGTCGTCGCCGAAGCCGAAAAACCGCTGCATGAGCAGAAGATGTCCGGTCGACGAGACCGGTATGAACTCGGTCAGTCCCTCGACCACGCCGAGGATCGTCGCCTTGATGACATCGAAAAGCACGGAAAAGCTCCACGGCGGAGGAAGGCGCGGCAGGCGCCCGGTGCGGCGGACCTGGCAGGACGGTTGGGCAGACTTGTGGCGCAGGATTGGGATTCGGGCAACGGCAAAGGGCGCGTCCTGCACAGGCGTGCGCCGCGTGCAATTTGCCTGCGGGATCGCTTCGCCTATAAGGGAACGATTCGGAGTCGCCGCCGCTCGTCCTGAGGGTGATCGCGCGGCTCTACCAGATACGTTCTCTCACACGCCCGCGATGGCATGCTGACGCTATTTCATCATCCGCTCTGTCCACATTCCCGTTTCGCGCGGCTCATTCTCGAGGAGTTCGGCTTGTCGACCCGGCTCGTCGAGGAGCGGGTCTGGGAGCGGCGCGAGGAATTTCTCATGCTCAACCCCGCGGGCACGACGCCGGTCCTGGTGGAAGAAGGCGTGCCACCGGTTCCCGGGGCCGCCATCATCGCCGAATATATCGACGAAACCCGTGGCGCGACGGCCGCCCAGTTCCGGCTCATGCCGGGCGAACCGGCCGGGCGCATTGAGGTTCGCCGCCTGATGAGCTGGTTCAACGACAAGTTCTTCGCCGAGGCAAGCGGTGCTCTGGTGATGGAGCGCGTCTACAAGCGCTTCATTCCGGCCGGCAAAGGCGGCGGCCCGCCCGACACGGAAATCATGCGGGCGGCAAAGGGCAATATTAGATACCATCTGACCTATATCGGCTGGCTCATTCGCAAGCGCGACTGGCTGGCCGGCGACAAGCTGACCTATGCCGATCTGGCCGCGGCGGCGCAGTTGTCCGCCGTCGATTATCTGGGCGATGTGCCGTGGGACGAAGACGAGACCGCCAAGGCCTGGTACGCGAGGATCAAATCGCGACCCTCGTTCCGCGCCCTGCTTGGCGAGACGCTACCCGGTCTGCCGCCGTCGCCGCACTACGCCAATCTCGATTTCTGAGCCCGGCCGCGCTCAAGGCGGCGCTCGCCGAGGCCGCGCACGCGCAGGGCTTCGACGCGGTCGGTATCGCGCGGCCGGACGCGATCCCGCGCGCGGCCGAGCGGTTGCGCGACTTCCTCGCGGCCGGCGCCCACGGCGACATGGACTGGATGGCGAAAAACGCCGACCGGCGCGGCGATCCCGGCGTGCTGTGGGCGGACGTGCGCTCGATCGTTATGCTCGGCGTCAATTACGGCCCGGATGGCGATCCGCTGGCGATCCTGCGGGAGCGCCTGCATGGCGCCATCTCGGTCTACGCCCAAGGCGACGATTATCACGACGTGATCAGGCCGCGGCTGAAAAGCCTCGGACGCTGGCTCATCGAAAAAGCCGGCGGCGATGTCAAAGTGTTCGTCGATACGGCGCCGGTCATGGAGAAGCCGCTGGCCGAGGCGGCTGGCATCGGCTGGCAGGGCAAGCACACGAATCTGGTCTCGCGCGACATGGGCTCGTGGCTGTTTCTCGGCGCCATCTTCACCACGCTCGACCTGCCGCCCGATGCCCCGGAGCGCGACCATTGCGGCACCTGCCGCGCCTGCCTCGACATTTGCCCGACGGCGGCATTTCCCGCGCCGTATCGCCTCGATGCGCGGCGCTGCATCTCGTATCTGACCATCGAGCACAAGGGCCCGATCCCGCGCGCGCTGCGCCCGCTGATCGGCAATCGCATCTACGGCTGCGATGATTGCCTGGCGGTTTGCCCGTGGAACAAATTCGCGCAGGCTGGGCGCGAAACGAAGCTTGCGGCGCGTGCCGTACTGCAGGCGCCGCGCCTTACCGAACTGGTGCAGCTCGACGATACCGGCTTCCGCGCGCTGTTCAGCAAAAGCGCGGTCAAGCGCATCGGCCGCGCGCGCTTTGTGCGCAATGTGCTGATCGCGATCGGCAACTCCGGCGATGCGGCGCTGGCGGCCGAGGCCGACCGATTACTGGATGACACCTCGCCGCTCGTTCGCGGTGCGGCGGTGTGGGCGCTCGGCCGGCTAGACCGCGCGCGGCTCGAACAATGCGCCACGGAACGTCACGCTGCCGAGTCCGACCCGGAGGTCGTCGCGGAATGGGCGGCGGCTTTGGCCCCTCCCGCGTCCTCCGCGCACGATGGTTGAGGCTCCGATGGCTACGCTTCTGTGTTTCGGTCTCGGCTATTCGGCGGAACATTTTGTCGGCATGTTCGGCGACGGCTTCGAGCGCATTGTCGGCACCGTGCGCGGCACCGAACACGCCGCCCTTCTGAATGCACGTTTCGGCGGCCGGCTGAAGACTTTCGCCTTCGACGGCACTTTCGCCACCCCGGAAGTCAAGAGCGCGATCGGCGAAGCCGATGTCGCACTGGTTTCGATCCCGCAGACCGCCAAGGGCGATCCGGTGCTTGCGGCTTTCGGCGAAGCGTTGGCGCAGGCGCGCCGACTGCGGTCGATCGTCTATCTGTCGACGGTCGGAGTCTACGGCGACCGCGGCGGTGCCTGGGTGGACGAGGAGACGACGCCGCAGCCGGATTCGGAGCGCGGGCGCGAACGGCTGGCCGCGGAACACGCTTGGCAAAAGTTCGGCCAGCGGTCAGGCGTCGCCGTCGCCATCCTGCGACTCGCCGGTATTTATGGACCTGGGCGCAACGCGCTGGTGCAGATCGCGCGCGGCGATGTGCGGCGCATCGTCAAACCCGGCCAGGTCTTCAATCGCATCCACGTCGCCGACATCGCGCAATCGATCGATGCGGCGTTGGCGCGCAAGGCCGCCGGCATCTTCAACGTCGCCGACGACGAGCCGAGCCCGCCCAGCGATCCGATCGTGTTGGCGGCGCAGCTTTTGGGCCGCGACCCGCCGCCGGAAATTCCCTTCAAGGAAGCCGCGCCGTCGATGTCGCCGATGGGCTTGAGCTTTTGGCAGGAATGCCGGCGCGTCCGCAACGACAAGCTCAAGCGCGAGCTCGGCGTCACGCTGCTCTATCCGACGTACCGCGAGGGGTTAAGGGCGTTGTTCGCGGAAGAGCAGCGCGCCCGATAGCCGTCACAATCCTCTCCCCTGCGGGACACGCAATACTTCAATGCAGGCTCGGCCCCTTGAGGAAGCGGTCGCGCTCGCTCGACTTCACGCGCAGCTCCACGGTCTCGCCGTCGCGATAGACGGTGATCGGCACCTCGACGCCGGCTTGGCCGCGCGCCCAAATGCGGCGGAACAAGCCGGCGAGGTCGCGGACCTCCATGCCTGCGATCGCCAGCACGATGTCGCCGGTGCGCAGGGCGGCACGCTTCGCCGGTCCGCGATCCGCTAGCCCGACGATGACCAGCCGGTTCTCCACCTCGGTCGCATAAAGACCGAGCCAGGGCCGCGGCGGCGCATTGCGCCGGCCGAACTTCAGCAGGTCGTCGAAGATCGGCTTCAAGAGGTCGATGGGAACGACCATGTTGATGTTCTGCGCCGGGCCTTTGTCGACCGCCTGCTGCAGTTGCAGCGAACCGATGCCGATGAGATCGCCGGCGGGTCCGATCAGCGCCGTGCCGCCCCAGGTGGGATGCGCCGGCGCCGTGAAGATGGCTTCGTCGAGCACGTATTCCCAATAACCGGCGAACTCCTGCTTGGCGACGATGCGCGCGGCGACCGAATGTTGCCGCCCGCCGGCGCCGCCCATGACGACGCGCTCGCCCATCGAGGTCGCCGCCGACTGACCGAATTCGAGCGCCGCCATGTCGAGCTTGGCGAGCGCTTGCACCAGGCCGAAACCGGTTTCCTGGTCGTAGCCGAGCACGTGGCCGGGCACCGAACGGCCGTCGCTCAGCGTCAGCCAGATCGTGTCCGCCTCGGTGATCAGATAGCCGATGGTCAAGACGAGACCATTGCCGCGAATGATGACGCCGTTGCCGGCGCGCTCGGTGCCGAGCGTTTCCGCCGTGAACGCGTCCGCCGGCACGGTTGCGCGCAGCGCCACCATACAGGCCAAGGCCTCATCGAGATCGTAGGCATAGTCTGCCGGCTTCGGCTGCACGGAGGACGGCACCTTCCAGTCGCTCACGGACGCCATCTGATATTCCTTCGCTGCGGACGCGGGCGCCGGCATGGCGCCGAGCAAAACCCGGTGGCCGGCGCCGTCACATATCGCTCCCGCGTTCGCTCATTGTTTCTTGTCAGACGCCGCAGTGGTCTTTTGCAGCTCCTCGAGCCGCTTCTCGAGTTCCGGCAGACTCCGCACGAGCTCGCATTTCTCCTTGTCCGCCTGCGCCTGTTTCTTCACCTCTTCCCAGCGTTCCTTGACGTCCTGCAAAGTCCAGGGACGCCGCTTTTCGGGATTAAAGACCTCCGCCTTGGCCAGGTTTTCCAGCGAGTGAAAGTACTCCTCCAAATTGAGGATACGATTGCGCAACTGATAATAGAAGCTCTTGCCGTTCAGCTCGCTGCAGTATTTCAAGCCGTTGGCAAACGTCTGCTGGGCCATGCGCGCGTCGAGGATCTTGCCTTTGAGCTCGTCGATGGCGGCATTTTGAGCATGCAGCGGCGGCCAGGGAAGCAAAAACAGGGCGAGGACGCTGATGCCAAGTCGTTTCACGTCGGGTCTCCCACTGATTCCATGGCTGCCATCCCATCCGGCGAGTCCATCACCATGCTACAGGACCGACGGCCGAGCCTAACATGCGTCGCAGATGGCCGGTTCCGGTCCTTCACGATTCATTACCCATAAACTCGACCGACAGTGCCGCCGCTTGGCTGCAGAACCCTTTTCGGCCACATCATCCGCGGTATTGCCTTGTTCCCGCCAAATCTTCCTTGCAAAGCAATGACATGTTTCTGCGGGTCATCGGGGGCCTTACCGTGCGCAGTATTTTTATCGTCATCGCGTTGGCCTTGGTCGGTTCGCTCGGCGAGGCGGCCGCGCAATCATACCCGCCGCCGGATTACTACACCCCGCCGCCCCCGGGTTATTACCCGCCGCCGCAGCCCTACAGCAGCGCGCCGATGCCGCCGCTCGACGTCGGGGCGCCGGCCACTGAACAGCCTGGCGGACCTTACCGTACGCCCCCGGTTTATCGCGATGCAAACGGCGCGCCGGTGCAACCCTACGGTCTGGACGACGACGAAGGCCAGCCGGCAGCTTATCCGCCGGCACGGCCGCCCTATTTCGCCCCGACGGACCGCGCTGCGGCGCAAGCTCAGCCCTCGCGTGGCGGCGAGTCGGTTCCACGTCCGCCCGGCGATATCACCGGCACGGTCAGTGCCCCTTCGGGTTCCGTGATCGGCCCGCAACCGGACCGCGGCACGGTTGTCGCTGCGTTGCCACCGGAAGATCAGCCGGAAAGTGGTCCCGCCAAAGAGCTGCCACCGCAATTCCACCGCCAGCTGGTCGATTACCCGACGACGGAACCCGCGGGCACGATCATCATCGATACGCCGCACACGTACCTTTTCCTGGTGCTCGGCGGCGGCAAGGCGTTGCGCTACGGCATCGGCGTCGGGCGCGAAGGCTTCACCTGGTCGGGCAGTGAGCGCATCAGCCGCATGACTGAATGGCCCGATTGGCATCCGCCCAAGGAGATGATCGAGCGCCAGCCTTATCTGCCGCGGTTCATGGCCGGCGGCGACGGCAACCCGCTCGGCGCGCGCGCTCTCTATCTGGGCAGCACGCTCTATCGAATCCACGGCACCAATCAGCCTTCGACCATCGGCTCCTTCGTGTCCTCAGGTTGCATTCGCCTGACCAACGAGGACATCGCGGACCTCTACAACAGGATCAATGTCGGCACCCGCGTTGTGGTCTTGGCAGGATCCTCGGCGTCGGCGCAAGGCGCGGTCGCGCGTTGAGGATGACCACGCGTTGATCTCAGCAACGCGGCCAGCCGGCAAATTTTTCCTGTTGGTTTTTCAGCGACTCACGTAAACGTCGCAAGTGCTGGATTCGGCGGTCGAATCGTCCGCGGTCCGGTGATGCGTCGGGCGCTGGGCCGCGGCCGACGCGAACGCAATATGCCCTCGCGATGATCTCTCGCCCGTTGTGATGCGTGCTGCTGCGGATCGCGCGGGGGTTCGGCGAGGTCGAATGTTTCCGAATATCCGCCTGATGATCGCAGCGATCGTTGCCTCGATCGTGGCGTTGAGCTGCGGATTCGGCGTGTTCGCCGCTTTCCGCGTCAACCACGAACCTCTCGTGCGCTTGCCGCCCATCACCGCACCGCTGCAACTCATCGCCGGCAATACCGCTTCCGTCGCGGTTGCGGCGGCGGAGCCCTTCGATCGTCGCTTTCAGACCAGCCCGCCGCAGAGCGCCGCTCGGCCGACGGAGCCGCCGACGCCCCGGCGTGATGATCGCGAGGGCGTTGAATCGGCGCCCGCCGCCTCGGCGGCGGTGCCGGAGCGCGGCGCGGCCGAGGCGGAGGGGCCAGCCGCGGCCGCACCAGCAACGGAATCGGCGGGCGCGCCCGCTGCGCGCGCCGTAGCCACCGTGCCGCCAACGACGGCGACGACGGCAAACACCGTTGCGCCGACTGCAGACAACCACCCGCTCGGTGCCACCGCGCCGGAGTCGGCGCCTGCAGCGCATGCCGACGCCGCTTCGTCGTCGCAGGAAACGCCGGCCATCGCTGCCATCGAATCCCCGACGACGGATCAGGCGCCTCAGGCCGAGCAGAAACCGCAGAGAGAAGTCGCGCCGGCGAGCATCGCAAAAGCAGTTGAGGATGTGGCGCATAAGCCCGACCGCAAAGCCGCGGTGAGCAGGATCAGGCGGACACGCTTCGTCTCCTGGGGATACCGCACGCGCGGGTCGCGCGCCAACGCTGTCGGTCAGTTCGATAGCCAGTACCTCAAGCAAGATACCGCGTTCTCGCAGCCGAATTTTCAAACGGCCTCGCAAAGATCGCAACTAGGATTGGCGCAAAGGCATCGCTCGAAAGATAATTCAAGGCCTCCGGAAGACGCGACTGCTGTGGCCGGCGGCCCGTTTGTCAGCCCGCCGGGCCGCTGAGCTCGCATAAGGTTGACCGGCGCCTGACTTGCGCTCACGGTTGCCGCTGCGATTGCCAAATCAACGCGTTCGCGCGCAGACGCGCGCCCCAAAGTCAGTATTGACCGCCGCTCGTGCGGCGGATTTGAAGTTCCTACAATCCGGCAGCAAGCTCGCGGAGGAACTTCAAATCCAAAGCCGCACTAGAATCATAAATTTGCTAGTGTCCCTTTGATTCCGAAGTTCGCATGAGAGTATGCCGCAAGCCCCTCGCGAACTTCGGAATCGAGACACTGGCATGATCCCGCTTTCCGTCCTCGACCTGTCACCCGTGACCACCGCCACGCCGGGATCGGCGGCGTTGCGCAACTCGCTCGACCTGGCGCGGCTGGCGGACCGCCTCGGCTACAAGCGCTACTGGCTTGCCGAACACCATAACCTCGCCAGCATCGCCAGTTCCGCGCCCGAGATCATGATCGGACAGGTCGCGGCGGCGACGACGCGCATTCGTGTCGGTTCCGGCGGCGTGATGCTGGTGAACCACGCCCCGCTTATGGTGGCCGAACGTTTCAAGGTGCTGGAAGCGCTGTTCCCCGGCCGCATCGATCTCGGCCTCGGCCGCGCGCCGGGAACCGATCCGGTAACCTCCTACGCGCTGCGCCACCGGCAGGACGCGCGGGACGGCGACGACTTCCTCGAGCGATTTCAGGAACTGATGCTGTTGGAGCGCGGCGGCTTTCCAGAAGGCCATCCGTTCCGCAGCGTGCACGCCATGCCGGCGGATGTGGCGCTGCCGCCGGTCTGGCTGCTCGGCTCCAGCGGCTACAGCGCCGAACTGGCCGCCGCCACCGGTATGGGTTTCGCCTTCGCGCACCATTTCGCCGAGCACGATGCGGAGAGCGCGATGCTGAGTTATCGCGCGCATTTCCAGCCGTCGGCGGCATTGCCAGAGCCCTATGCCATTCTCGCGACGGCGGTGATCGCGGCCGATAGCGACGCCGAGGCCGAGCGCATCGCCGCCAGCGCCGATTTGAATTTCATTCGCCGCAGCAAGGGCGAGTATCTGCCGCTGGCATCGCCTGCCGAGGCCGCCGCCTACCCGTATACGCCGATCGACCGCCAACGCATCGCGCAGCATCGCCGGCGCGTGGCCGTCGGCGGCATCGAGACCGTGACGAGCCAATTGCGGCCGCTGATCGAAGCGACGCGCGCCGACGAATTGATGATCACCACCACGACCTACGATCATAAGGCGCGCCGGCGCTCGTACGAGCTCCTGGCGGAGGCCTTTGCGCTCGCCCGACCCGCTTGAGGCGGGGCGCGGAGCCGCCGCCTCCGCCGCCATTCAACCGACATCCGTGACGGTATATGCTGGGAGCTGCGGGGCGGAAATTGTCAGTCGAAGGAGGATCGTCTTGGGTCAGCATGTCTCATTGGTCGCATCGGACGGTTTCAAGCTCGGCGCCTATCGCGCCGAACCGAGCGCACCGGCAAAAGGCGGTGTCGTCGTCATCCAGGAGATTTTCGGCGTCAATCATCACATCCGCGCGGTGTGCGACCGCCTCGCGGCCGAAGGCTACACCGCCGAGGCGCCGGCTCTGTTCGATCGCCAGCAGCCGAATTTCGAATGCGGTTATTCGCCGGACGAGATCGCCAACGCCCGCAAATTCGTCGCCAATCCCGATTGGGGGGCGATGATGCGGGACACCCAAGCGGCCATCGACGACCTCAAGAAGGACGGCCCGGTCGCCATCATCGGCTTCTGCATGGGCGGCACCATCGCGTTCCTCGCCGCCGCCAGGCTCGCGGACCTGTCGGCGGCCATCGGCTATTACGGCGGCCAGATCGCAAAGAACGCCGACGCAAAACCGAAAGTGCCGACGCAGCTGCATTTCGGCGAGAAGGACGCCTCGATCCCGATGAGCGACGTCGAGATGATCAAGCAAAAACGCGGCGCCGATTGTGAAATCTACACCTATCCCGACGCGCAGCACGGCTTCAATTGCGATGAGCGCGGCAGCTACAACGAAGCGGCTGCCAAAGTCGCCTGGCGGCGCTCGATCGCGTTCCTGCAGAAGCACCTGAAGAAGTAGGGGATCAGGGATCAGAGGTCAGTAATCAGAAATCAGAACCACCGTTCTTGCACATTGATCGTGTCGCCCGGACGCAGCGGGACAGTGACCGGGACGGATATGCGCACCTGACGGCCGTTGACGGTGCGGTTCAGCATCACGGTCTTGCGGAAGGCCCGCGGCGTGAATCCGCCGGCGATCGCCACCGCCGTCTCGACGCTCATATTGGCGACGAACGGATATTGGCCCGGCGCGGTGACTTCGCCGAGAATGAAGAACGGCCGATAGGCCTCGATCTCGACTGCCACGTGCGGCTCGCGGATGAAGCCGTCCCGCAGCTTTTCGGCGATCCTGTTGGAAAGCAGGTCGGTGGTCGCGCCGCGCGCCAGCACCGGGCCGATCAGGGGCATGGCGATATGGCCGCTGGCATCGACCGCATAGGAGTTGGTCAGCCCTTCCTGACCGAACACGACGACGCGCAGCCGATCGCCCGAATCGAGAGTGTAGGGGCCCTCGGAAACGGCCGGCGCATAGGCATAAGCCGCCGGCGCATCGACGCCGATGACAGGAGGTGCGGCGACGGAACCGGTTGTGGCAGGAGCCGCGGCATCGCCCCTTGCAGAAGGAACCATCGCGTAGAGGCCGCTAGTGGAAGAAACCGTTGCGGAAGGTGCCGCCGCAGCAGGAGCCGCCACAGAGCCCGGTGTAGAAGAAGCCGCGGCATCTCCCCTAGCAGAAGGACCCATCGTAAAGAGGCCCCTGGCAGAAGAAGTCGTTGCGGAAGGTGCCGCCGCATTAGAAGCCGTTGCATACTGTGCCGTAGCGTAAGGTTGGACAGCACGGGGCGCAGGCGTCACGTCCCCATACACCACGTTGTCGACGCCGGACGGCGCCGCTGCGGTCGGAGCGGCTACGTAGGCCACAGGTTGCCGCGCGCACCCCGCCGCAGCAATCGCTACGCCGAGCAAGAGGATGAGAGAGCGGGTGACCCGCATACGCGTAATCCGGCCCTGATCCAGCACACGTCGAGGCCGATTAACGCCCGGTATGGTTAACAATTCCTTCACCGGCACCTGGATACCAGGCGAAATTGTCCTCCGCGGGTATGGTGGATCGAAGTGTGGCTGGCGGACCGCTGGCAAGGCGGCCGTTGATCCTGCTCGCTTCACCGCCCTCTCGGTTTCGGCGAACACAGCGTCGGCCACAAGTCGAGCTTCCACACCGGTGGCGCGGTCGCTAAATAGCGGAGCGGGCGGAACGGCGGCGGTGATGGAGACACCCGACACCAACAGACGCGCTAGGGCTTTGCGTTCCACTCCCGCCAATGCGTGGGGCGCACGTCAATCTGCTGTTTGGTTTCTGCGCTGATCCAGCCGCTGCCAATACGGCGGCAAGCGAACGCGAGAGCGTGAGGCCCATCCCTCTCAAAGACGGCCAGCTCAAGCTCGCGATCGAACGGGGCGGTAGAGATAGGCTGCCACTGCATATTATAAAGCTTGTCGCGCTGCAGTTGCGGATGCTTTGATCTGGATCAAAGCGATGGTCTGCCATCACGGCTCGCAGCGCTTTTTCCGCAGCGCGGTGGGTCGGTGAGGTCTGCTCCTAGTCCAGCTGATAACGCTTGAAGAACCAGCGTTTGACGACGTAGACGGTGGCGAGATACGCGGCAGTCACGAGCGCGAGCGCGCCCATGAGCGCGGCGGGCACCGGAACGAACCCGAGCCAAGGCGCCAGCGGCGAATAGGGCAGCGCCACAGCGATGGCGAAGGCTAGCAGGGTACTTGCTATGAGCGCCGGATGCGGCGGGTCGCGCAAGGGATAAGCGGTGCGGATGATGAAGATCACCAGGACTTGCGTCGACAGCGACTCGACGAACCAGCCAGTGTGAAACAGTTTCTCGTCTGCATGGAATACCCGCAGCAGCAGGCCGAAAGTGACAAAGTCGAAGACCGAGCTGAGCGGCCCGAACACGAACATGAACTTGCGGACGACATCGAGATTCCAGCGGCGCGGCTTCGCCGCCATCGCGTCGCTCACCTTGTCCAGCGGGATCGCCGTCTCGGACAGATCGTAGAGCAGGTTGTTCAGAAGAATCTGGGTCGGCAGCATCGGCAGGAAGGGAAGAAACAGAACGCCGCCCGCCATGGAGAACATGTTGCCGAAATTCGAACTCGTTCCCATCATCATATATTTGAGGATGTTGGCGAAGGTCTTGCGGCCTTCGCGCACGCCGTCCGCGAGCACGCCGAGATCCTTGCGCAGAAGGATCATGGCGGCCGCTTCCTTGGCGACGTCGACGGCGGTGTCCACCGAAAAGCCGACATCGGCCGCGTGCAGCGACGGCGCATCGTTGATGCCGTCGCCGAGATAGCCGACAACATGACCCTTGTGCTGCAAGGCGGTGATGATGCGCGACTTCTGCGGCGGCGTGACCCGGCAGAACAGGTTGGTGTCGTCGAGCCTGGCGGCGAGCGCCTCGGCGGTGAGAGCCGCCACCTGCGGTCCGGTCAGCGTTCCGGTAACCTGCAGACCGAGTTCGCCGCAGACATGCCGGGTGACCTGCTCATTGTCGCCCGTCACCACTTTCAAGGCGATACCCAGGTCGGCAAGCGCAGCTAGCGCCTTACGGGCCCCCGCCTTCGGCGGATCGAGGAAGGCCAGAAATCCCGCGAAGGTCAGGTCTTTCTCGTCGGCGATGTTCGCGTGCTCGCGGTCCGCTTCGACCTCCCGCCACGCGACTCCCAGGACTCGGTAGCCGTCGGCGCCGAGGCGGTTGAACGTCGCCTCGGCGGTTTTGCGCGCCGCGGCCTCGAGCGGGCGCGGCGGCCCTCCCTGCTGCTCATAACGAGCCGCGTGGCCAAGGATATCTTCCGGCGCGCCCTTCACGATAAGGAGGCGGCGGCCTTCGCCTTCGACCAGAATCGAAACCCGGCGCCGCTCGAAATCGAAAGGCACTTCGTCGATTTTGCGCCAAGCCGTAAGGTCGGTCTTGCCGGCCGCGAGGATGGCGTCGTCCAGAGGACTCTTGAGCCCGGTCTCAAATGCGGCGTTGAGCTGTGCCATCTGCATCACGGTGCCGCTGTCCTGCCCGTCGAGGTCCAGTTCACGGACCAGTCTGATGTGGGCTTCGGTCAGCGTTCCGGTCTTGTCGCTGCAAAACACGTTCATGCTGCCGAGATCGTCGATGGCGGACTGACGCTTGACGATGACCTGCTTGCGCGACAGGCGCATCGCGCCGTGCGCAAGAGTGACCGAGACGATCATCGGCAAGAGTTCAGGCGTCAATCCGACGGCGAGCGCCAGCGCGAACAGAAAAGACTCGAGCAGTGGTCGATGGAACAAGATGTTGACGAGGACCACGAACAGGACAAGAAAGATCGTGGCCTGTACGATCATCATCCCGAATTTCTGGATGCCGACCGCAAATGCGGTCGGCGGCGGCGGCTTCTGCAATGCGCCGGCGATCGAGCCGAGCTGGGCTTTACGCCCGGTTGCCAGCACCAGCGCCTTGGCCGTACCGCTCACCACAGAACTTCCCATGAACACCATATTGCGCGGCAATGCGCTCTCGCTGGCAGACCCGGGGGCGGAAGGCGTAGCCTCCTTCTCAGCTGGATAGGCCTCGCCGGTGAGCAGGGCTTCATCAACGTAGAGATCGCGGGCTTCGATCAGCCGGGAATCGGCCGGCACCAGATCGCCCGCTGCGAGCAGAACGATATCGCCGGGTACGATCTGCGCCGCAGGGACGTCGACCGGCTGTCCGTCGCGCAGCGCCTTGGCGGAAAGCGAAACCTGCTCGCGCAGCCGCTCAGCAGCGTTTTGGGCTTGGCGCTCCTGCGCCACGTCGAGGATCACGGACATGAACACGATGGCGGCGATGATGACGAAGCTCACAACGTCCCCGGTAAATGCCGAAACGGCCGCTGCGAAGAGGAGAATCAACACCAACGGATTGCCGAGCCGTCCAATAAAGGCGAACAGCAAGCCCTTGCGCGGGGCCGCGGCGATCAGGTTCGGTCCGACCGCCTCAAGGATGGCCGCAGCGCCGGACGCGCGCAGGCCGACCTCGGTGGAATGCAACCGTTGAAGGAGGTCGGGGAGCGGAACAATGGCCAGATCGGATACTTCCGCCGCCGCTTGCTCGTCGGCACTATTGGCGGCGCGCTTCCCTGCGGGTTGTGGGGCGGCGCCACTGGGGATGACGGAGAGCGATGGGTTCATGTCACTCACAAGGATACAGGTCGGCGTCAGAGACCCACATATCACAAACTGTAGATAGATCGATCGGGAAGGTTTATTTGATGCACATCAAGGTCAATTTGTTACGGCCGGATGACAGTAAGGCAACGCAGAACCGGGGTTGTCAGATGTACGAGCCCGCGGGTCGCCAATCTCCCTATCTGGCGTTTCTCTGGCCGGCTTTTGCCGCCGCAGCGGCGGGCGAGATGGCGGCGCTGACCGCCCGGCATTTCGCCGATTTTGCTATCGGTCCGCCGGACAATAAGGCGCCGAGCGAGCCGAAATGGACGACGCCGCACGCGATCGCGCTTGAGCTGAAAACCGTCCGCCTGCGCAATTTCACCACCGACGAAAATAGCGCAGCCGCCCTGATATGCGCGCCGTTGGCGCTGCATGGCGCTGCACTCGCCGATTTTGCACCCGGGCACAGTCTGGTTGCGGCGTTGCGCGGCGCCGGGCTGCGGCGGCTGTTCGTGACCGATTGGCGCTCGGCGACCGCCGAGATGCGCTTTCTCGGCATCGACGACTATCTCGCCGATCTCAATGTGCTGATGGATGAGATCGGCGGTCCGGTCGATCTTATCGGCTTGTGTCAAGGCGGTTGGATGGCGCTCCTTTACGCCGCGCGTTTCCCGACAAAGGTCCGCAAGCTGGTGCTGGCCGGCGCGCCGATCGACATCCAAGCCGGGTCGTCGGCTCTGTCGGCGCTCGCCGAAGCCAGCCCGCTGGCAATGTTTCGCGAGCTGGTGCGGCTTGGCGACGGCTGCGTTCCCGGCCGCACAGTGCTGAAGTTTTGGGGACCGGAATCGGTCGACGCCGAGGATGTGCGACAGCTGCTGCAGACCGCCGAACCGGCCGGCTCCGCCGCCTTCGCCCGACTCGAGGTGCTGTTCCAGGAGTGGTATTCCTGGACCCTCGATCTGCCGGGACGCTATTTCCTCGAAGTCGTGGAAAAATTGTACAAGCGCAACGAACTCACGACCGGCGCCCTGACCGCGCTCGGACAACCGGTCAAGCTCGCGGCTGTGACGGTGCCGATGTTCCTATTGGCCGCCCGCGACGACGAGTTGGTGGCGCCGCCGCAATTATTCGCGGCCGAGCATCTGGTCGGCACTCCGGCATGTCACATCCACAAGGCGTTGGCGCCATGCCGCCATATCGGCCTGTTCATGGGCAAGACGATCCTCGATGAAGCGTGGCCCGGCATTGCGCGCTGGCTCGGTGAGCCGACACTGGACGCGCCACGCCACGTGCGGTCGCGCCAATCGAAAGTATCCAATAATCTCAGAGCGCGATCGCGGTCAAACCGACCTGGCGTGCTCCGGAATGCCAGTTGAAATAAACGATCCACCCGGATTGCGTCATCCGACGCAATCCGGTTTGTTGGACGATCAGTCCGCAAGACGCAATCAGGCAGCTTTGACGTCGATCTTCTTTGCCGTCTTCTGCGCCTGCGCGCTCTTCGGCAGCGTTACCGTGAGCACGCCGTTCTTGAAGCTTGCCTCTATCTTGTCGGCATCGACGCCGTCGGGCACCTGAAAGGCGCGCTGGAACGAGCCGAAGCTGCGCTCATGCAGGTAATAATCCTTCTTCTTCTCCTCTTTCTCCTCCTGTTTCTCGCCCTTGATGGTGAGGACGCCGTCGGCCAATTTCACTTCGACGTTCTTGTCGCTCATGCCGGGCAATTCGGCCGCGATTTCATAAGCCTTGTCGGTCTCCGTGACGTCGACAGCCGGTGCCGCGCCGAAAACCGCTTCGCTCCGCCGGAACGGCTCGATATCGAAGAACGAGCGGCGGAATGGCCAGCGCCAGACGCCGCCGTCGAATTCGTCAAACAGCTGATCGATTTCGCGACGAAGACTGTCGAATGGCCGCCAAGGCCTAAGCGCCGATGCAGTTCCTTTTTCCTCGGTTTTTACGGGCAGTTTGGTGATGGTTTCAGCCATGACACACCCTCCGATTGAGATTGGAACTTTGCGCAGCAAACGCCCGCTACATGCGCTGACCTTTGATCTGCATCAAAAAAACGAGACGATCGCGTTTTAGTGTTCTTGGTCGTGCCGCCGCATGACCTGATGCATATCAATGCCTTAGCCGCCAGGTATCGTAAGTGTCGGCCGAACATTCGCCTGGTGGGGGCCAGACATGCAACGCCGCCGCACATCGCGTTTTCAAAACATGAATCCGGCTCAAGAAATCAAGAACGCCAGAGCGGCGTGAGGGTTCGCCGCGCGCCGGCGACAGATGAAAAAGAAGAATCGCCGTAGACGCAGCCGCAGCAGTTTGCTTTTGATTTGCGTCAAACGTAACGGCCCGCCCCTGCGAGATACTGAATAACTTGGACAAATGGCGAGGAAGGGCCATGCCGTATCAAACGAACGCCGATCTGCCGGCGTCGGTCCGGCATCACCTGCCCGAGCATGCCCAGGACATCTATCGCGAGGCTTTCAATCATGCCTACGCCGCGCATGCCGGTGAATCGCGGCAGGAAGAGGCCGCGCACCGGATTGCCTGGGCCGCCGTCAAGCGGTCCTATGCCAAAGCGGGCGATAACTGGGTTCCGCTCACGGCAAGGGGCGGATGGTGAAAATCTCAAGACGTGATACAGCAGCCACGCCCAGGGCCTTGCGAACGACCGTATTGTCCCTTAGGGCCAATTCCTCAATTTTTGCCGATGAGGCGCGCGATTAATCTTCCGAACAAATGAACACGGATGAACGGGTGATCATCGCGTTTCCCCACCCGACCGGGGATTGATCGACGCGGATGCGATATGAACGAGAATAGCAGCCCCGACGACACGAAGCGGCCGGTGACCATCGAGCACGCGCCGGCGCTCGTAGCGAACGCCAACGTTCCGGCACAATCCGGCGCCGGCTTGCCGGCGCTACCGTCGACGATCCAACCGCCGAGCCGCAGACGGTGGCTTCGCGTCGCGCTCGCCCTCGTCGTTTTGGCCGTTGGCGCCGGCGCGTCCTATTATTGGTGGCAACGGCTTCACCCGCCGCTGCCGCCCGGCATCGCCTTCGGCAACGGCCGGCTCGAGGCGGACGAAATCAACATCGACACCAAGTATGCCGGCCGCATCGCCGAGATGCTGGCCGACGAAGGCTACCTGGTCAAAGCCGGCCAGGTTGTCGCCCGCATGGATACCCAGGACCTCGCGGCCTCGCTCAAGAAATCGCAAGCCCAGGTCCTCCAGGCGCGAAGAGCCGTCGACGAAGCGAACGCCAATGTCGCCCAGCAGAAAACGCAGGTGGTGCTGGCGCAACAGGAATTCGATCGCGCTATCGCCTTGTTAAAGAAGGGTTTCCAGACCCAGGAAGTCGTGGACCAGCGCCAACAGCAACTGAATGGGGCCATCGCCGCGCTCGAAGCCGCAACGGCGCGGGTGACGGAATCCCAGCACGCGCTCGAAGCGGCCACCCACGATGTCGAGCTCTACACCGTCGAGATTGCCGACAACACGCTGGTCGCGCCGCACGAAGGCCGTATCCAATATCGCATCGCCAATATCGGCGAGGTGCTTCCCGCCGGCGGCAAGGTCTTCGCCATGCTCGACACCTCCTATGTCTACATGGACATCTATTTGCCGACCGAAGCGGCGGGGAAGGTGCGTTTCGGCGCCGATGCCCGCATCGTGCTCGACGCCTATCCGAAAGTCGCGATCCCGGCCAAAGTGTCGTTCATCGCCTCACAGGCGCAGTTCACCCCGAAAATCGTCGAGACCCAGAGCGAGCGAGACAAGCTGATGTTCCGCATCCGGGTCCGCATCGATCCCGAGCGGCTGCGCGGGCGGGCCGATATCGTGCGCAGCGGATTGCCGGGCGTCACTTACGTGCTGACCGATCCGGCCGCGACCTGGCCGGCCTCCCTGCAAGGCACAAACGGGCAATGAGCGGGGCTGTCATGCCCGTCGCACGGCTCGAGAACGTCACGCACCGTTACGGCCGTGTGGCGGCGCTCGATGACGTCACGGTGACACTGCCGGGCGGCTGTATGGTCGGGCTGATCGGCCCTGACGGCGTCGGCAAGTCGTCGCTGCTCAGCATCATCGCCGGCGCGCGGCAACTGCAATCCGGCCGCGTTGTCGTGCTTGACGGCGACATGGCGGACGCCGCGCATCGCGCGGCAGTTTGCCCGCGCATCGCTTTCATGCCGCAAGGGCTCGGCAAGAATCTTTATCCGGACCTCAGCGTCCGCGAGAACATCGAGTTCTTCGGCCGGCTGTTCGGGCAGTCGCGCTCCGAGCGGGACTGGCGAATTGCCGAGCTTTTGCAAAGCACCGAGCTTGCCCCCTTCGCCGATCGCCCGGCGAAGAAGCTGTCGGGCGGCATGCGGCAGAAGCTTGGCCTGTGCTGCTCGCTCATTCACGATCCCGACCTTCTGATCCTCGACGAGCCCACGACCGGTGTCGATCCGTTGTCGCGGCGGCAATTCTGGGAGCTGATCGACCGCATGCGGTCGCGTCGCGCGGGCATGAGCGTCGTGGTCGCGACCGCCTACATGGAAGAGGCCGAGCGGTTCGATACGCTCATCGCCATGAACGACGGTAAGATCCTTGCCGCCGGCTCGCCGGCGGAGCTGAAGGCGCAAACGCACGCCGCGACCGTCGAAGAGGCCTTCATCGCCTTGCTGCCGGAGGACGTCCGAGCCGGGCATAAGAAGCTGGAGGTCCCGCCCCACCGTATGCTCGATGCCGAGCCGGTCATTACGGCGCGCGACCTGACGCGCCGCTTCGGCGACTTCACCGCCGTCGATCGGGTGAGCTTCACCATCGAACGCGGTGAGATCTTCGGCTTTGTCGGCTCCAACGGATGCGGCAAGACCACGACCATGAAGATGCTCACCGGCTTGCTGGCGCCGAGCGAAGGCGAGGCGCTTTTGTTCGGAGAGCCCCTCGAAGCAGGTGACATGAGTTCGCGCTATCGCGTCGGTTACATGTCACAGTCGTTCTCGCTTTACACCGAACTTACGGTCCGCCAGAACCTCGAACTGCATGCGCGGCTGTTTCATCTGCCCGCCGGCAAAGCGCGGACGCGGCTGCGCGAGCTGGTGGACCGCTTCGGCCTTGAAGAGTATCTCGACCAACGCACCTCCGACCTGCCGCTGGGCATTCGGCAGCGGCTCTCGCTGGCCGTAGCCATCGTGCATGAGCCGGAAATGCTCATCCTCGACGAGCCGACTTCGGGCGTCGACCCCTTGGCGCGCGATCGGTTCTGGGAGCTGCTGATCGATCTGTCGCGCAATCAGGGCGTGACCATCTTCGTTTCGACCCATTTTATGAATGAGGCCGAGCGCTGCGATCGCATCTCGCTGATGGATTCCGGACGCGTGCTGGCGACCGATACCCCGGGCAACCTGGTCAGGGCGCGCGGCGTCGCAACGCTGGAGGACGCTTTTATCAGCTATCTCGAGGAGGCGACCGGATCGCGTGCGGCGGCAGCCGTCGAAGTTGCACCTCCCGCCGCGGCGGCACCTGCGGTACGGTTGCCGCCGGCGCCGCAACGCGCATTCAGCCTGCAGCGTCTCTTCGCCTATACGATCCGCGAAACGATAGAGCTTCTCCGCGATCCCATCCGGTTGACCTTCGCCTTGTGCGGCACCGCGATGCTGATGCTGGTGTTCGGCTTCGGAATTTCGACCGACGTCAATAATCTGAGCTTTGCGGTGCTCGATCACGACCAGAGCCACGAGAGCCGCGCCTACCTCGAGGAGTTGAGAGGCTCTAGTTACTTCGTTGAGCGGCCGCCGCTCGCCGACTACGCCGATCTCGAGAAGCGCCTGCAGAGCGGCGACATCAAGGCCGCCATCGAAATCCCGCCCGGCTTCGGCCGCGACCTCGAACACGGACGCCCGGCGTGGGTAGGCGCCTGGGTGGATGGCGCCATGCCGTTCCGCGCCGAGACCATCCATGGCTATCTTCTGGCCATGCATCAGCTCTATTTGACCGATCCGGCCGTGAAGACGACGTTGCCGGAAGCCAGGCCGCCGGCCAACATCGAGCTGCGGTTCAAATACAACCAAAGCTTCGAAAGCATCTACGCCATGGTGCCGGCGAGCCTGTCGATGCTGCTGGCGCTGTTCCCGGCCATCCTGATGGCGCTCGCCATCGTGCGCGAGAAGGAGCTCGGCTCGATCACCAATCTTTACGTGACGCCGGTAACGCGAATCGAGTTTCTGCTCGGCAAGCAGATTCCCTATATCGGCGTCGCCATGGCGAATTTTTCCGTGATGTTCCTGATGGCGTTATTTGTTTTCCAGGTGCCGCTGAAAGGCAGCTTCCTGGCGCTCCTTCTCGGCGTGCTGATCTACGTCACCGTAACCACGGCCTACGGCATGCTGATTTCGGCATTCGCACGCACGCAGATCGCGGCGCTGTTCGGCACCGCCATTCTGACCTTCCTGCCGGCATCGCAGTTCGCCGGCCTGATGACGCCGGTGTCCTCGCTCTCCGGCGCGGCACGAATCATGGGACGGGCGTTTCCCATGACCTATTTCGTGCCGATCAGCGTCGGCACCTTTACCAAGGGATTGGGCCTCGCCGACCTCGGCAACAATTTAGTCGCCCTCATCGTGTTTATCCCGGTGCTGACGACGCTCAGTCTGCTGCTGCTGCGCAAGCAGGAGCGTTAAAGCATGATCCGGAAAAGTGGAAACCGGTTTTCTGAAAAGATCATGCGCTGGGAACAAGCCCGATGCGGATGATTGCAAACATCTTTTGGCTCGGCACCAAGGAGCTGCGCAGTTTCCTGCGCGATTTCGTGCTGTTGGGGTTGGTCATCTACGCCTTCTCGCTCGCCATCATCGCCCAGGCTCAGAGCAATTCGCAGGAAGTGCACAACGCCTCGATCGCGTTCGTCGACGAGGATCATTCCGAATTGTCGCGGCGGATCGTCCATGCCTTCCTGCCGCCGTATTTCCAGACGCCGCAGCCGATCGCCGAGCGGGATATCGTTCCGCTGATGAATGCCGGGAAATACACCTTCGTGATCGACATCCCGCCGAATTTCGAACGCTATGTTCTCGCCGGACGCTACCCCGCCATCCAGGTCGATGTCGACGCCACGGCCATGGTCCAGGCCGGGCTCGGCTCGGATTATGCCGGGCAGATCATCATGACCGAGATTCAGGATTTTCTCTCGCATGCCGAGGGCACGCCGCTGTCGCCGGTCAATCTCGACGTGCGCATTGCCTTCAATCCCAACATCACGACGGCGTGGTTCACCAGCGTCATGGGCATCATCAACAGCGTTTCCATGCTGGCGATTATTCTCGCCGGCGCCGCCATCGTGCGCGAGCGGGAGCACGGCACCATGGACCATTTGCTGGTGATGCCGCTGACGCCGTTCGAGATTGCAATGTCCAAGGTCTGGGCCAACAGCCTGGTCATCATTGTGGCGGTCGGTCTTTCCCTCTATTTGGTCGTTCGCGCCTTGCTCGGTATTCCGATCGCCGGTTCGATTCCGCTGTTCATGGTCGGCGTGGCGGTCTATCTGTTCTTTGCCTGCGCGATCGGCATATTTCTCGGCACCGTGGCGCGCTCCATGCCGCAGCTCGGCCTGCTCTACCTCTTGGTCTTCATGCCGATGAACATGCTCTCGGGCAGCAACACCCCGCTGGAGAGCATGCCGCCGTGGCTGGCGACCGTGATGGAAGCCTCGCCGTCGACGCATTTCGTATCTTTCGCGCAGTCGATCCTCTATCGCGGCGCCGGCTTCGACGTGGTCTGGCCGCAATTTATTTTCGTAGCGGTGGTCGGCGGTCTGTTCTTCCTGGTTGCCATCCTGCGCTTCCGCTCCACCGCCGCGCAAGCGACGTAGCCATATGCGGGCTTTACCGGTGCTGCGCATGCGCGATCGAGAAAGCTAGCTCGCTTTCCTTGACTCAAATCAATGCGGACTGCTGTTCTCTCGTTTGAACTTTAAACCAGAACCGAAGAAAAGGGGGGTGCGGACCAATGAAAAACCTCTGGCGTCCGATCCTTGCCGCGACAATTGCCTGCACGCTATTGGTTATTACCACCGCGCCGTCCGATGCCGCGCGGCGTGCCATGAGAAGATCGTTCTTTGACGGCAATTGGAGCGTGGCGATCTACACATTACAAGGGGACTGCGGTTCCGTCCGTGCAGCCTTACGGATCATCGGCGGCCGCGTGTACTCCGAGGACGAACAAAGCTATCAGGCCTACGGTGCTGTCAGCCCAAGGGGCGCGGTCCGCGTGACCGTTGTCCGAGGCAGCCAGTCGGCCGCTGGCTCCGGCCGGCTGTCATATGATTCGGGCGCCGGTCGATGGCGTTCATTGCATGGTGAGTGCTCCGGCACTTGGTCGGCCACGCGGCGCCCCGCTTACTACTGAGCAATTGGCCACCAGCCAGTGTGATCAATCGGCACTTCACGTGCCGCGGCGGAGCCAAAAAGCGTCCGCCGATTTCTTTTTGGCTGTTAGACCGGATTGATCGGCGGCGGCGGTCGCCGCGGCGCATATAAAACATTGTCAGCCATCCTCGACTTCTGCGTGGCCGCAGCCGGTGTTTCCGTACGTCAACGCGTCCGGCGCAGCACGCCCGTGGACAATGCCGGCGAGGTCGCTAGTTTGCCGGTTGGAAAAAGGGAGCGAGCGATGACCATCCGTCCGCGGCGCAGCGTTCTGTACATGCCCGGTTCGAACGCGCGGGCGCTCGAGAAAGCGCGCGAGCTGCCGGTCGACGCCGTCATCCTTGATCTCGAGGACGCCGTGGCGCCGGATGCCAAGGCCACGGCGCGCGAGCTCATCGTCCGCGCGCTGCAGAACGGCGGCTTCGGCAACCGCGAGGTGCTGGTGCGGATCAACGGACTGGATACCGCCTGGTGGCACGACGATCTCGCCGTCGCCGCCGCCCGCCCCGATGCGTTGCTGGTGCCGAAGGTATCGGCGCCCGAGCAACTTCGCGAGGTCGCCAAGCACCTCGTCGGCGTCCGTGCCGAGGCCGGCGTGCGCCTCTGGGCGATGATGGAAGCGCCGCTCGCCATGCTCAACGCCCGCGAGATCGCGGCGGCGGCGCGCGATCCGCTGACGCGGCTGGCCGGCTTCGTCATGGGCACCAACGACCTCGCCAAGGACACCCGCGCGCGCATCGTGCCGGGCCGCGCGCCGATGCTGCCGTGGCTGATGACCTGCGTCGCCGCAGCGCGCGCCTACGGCCTCGATATTCTCGACGGCGTCTATAACGAGCTCGGCAACACGGAAGGTTTTGCCGCCGAATGCCGGCAGGCGCGTGATCTCGGCTTCGACGGCAAGACGCTGATCCACCCACAGCAGATCGCACCCTGCAACGAAGCGTTCTCGCCGACGCCAGACGAGGTGGCGTGGGCGCGGAAAATCATCGCCGCTTTCGATTTTCCGGAAAACGCCAACAAAGGCGTCATCCAAATCGACGGCCGCATGGTCGAACGGCTGCATGCCGACATGGCGCGGCGCACGGTCGCGATCGCCGACGCGATAGAAACGCAAAACAGTGGAGTGGGCAAACCTTAATAAAATTGGGTCTTCGTGGAATCGAGTGGGTGATTTTTGGGGCTGAAGGCCCGATAAACCGGTGCATTGCGTAGGACTTTTGCATTACGGCTGGGTTCGGAATTTGCCATGAATGTTGGATGGCACGAGCATTG
>Ga0208937_1000558_pt1 | contig 26684 bp, 24 predicted proteins | sample June2015DPH_11_5_FD_184705 | JGI IMG/M metagenome (GOLD analysis project Ga0208937, IMG submission 184705) | Peatland microbial communities from SPRUCE experiment site at the Marcell Experimental Forest, Minnesota, USA - June2015DPH_11_40... | ecosystem: Environmental > Terrestrial > Soil >...
GGGTGCTGGGGCCTGAATGAGGCGTAGAATAACGGATATTTTGAGCCCAGGAGATGAGCGTCGAGGGCAAGGGGCAGGCACGGATAGGAACTGGGGACGGAAATTGGGACAAACGTGTCCCTATAGTGCCTATAGTGCCTTGCCAGGCGCTATGAGTTGGAAGAGTGAGGCTTAACCCGCAGGAGTAGTTCATGAGGAATCCCATATGCTGGGTGCAAGGGTAGCTTCACTCCCGATCAGCGGGTAGCGGATCAGCCTACCCTGGCCGCAGTTCGGACAAGTGGTGAGATCAATGCCGGTGAGGGCCTGCAGCATCTCCTGCCAGGTTTTGGTCTCGCTGGGGGTGTCAAGCTCTTGGCCTTTGGGTTCCTTATGGGCTGGCGGTTGTTGGAGGCTGAGGAGGACTCGCGCCTTCTCCAGTTTGGTTTTGGCATTGCAGGGGGCCATGAGGCCGTAGTGTCGGATTTTGACAAACCGCGGGGGCAGAACGTGCAAGAGAAACCGGCGGATGAACTCCGGGGCGGCGGTGGTCACCAGACGCTGGTGTCCGGGCCGGCTATTGTCTCTGGCTCGGAAGGAGACTTTCCCCTCATCCAGGCTCACCAGCCGATGGTTGGAGATAGCCACCCGGTGGGTGTAGCGGCTGAGGTAGTGATAAGCATTCTGGGAAGCGTCGAAAGTCCCTTTGGCGTAGACTACCCACTTTTTTCGTCTGAGCTTCCTGGTGAAGCGCTGGAAGTGCGCTGGATCGGCAAGACAGGGCAGCGTTCCCTTTAATCTGTCCTCACGAAAAGGCTTCTCCAGGGCCTCCAGAAACTTGGCCCGGATGATCTTTGAAAGCGCCCGGACGGGGAGGAGGAAGCTGTTGCGGGCGGCGATCCACCTCTCGCCATCTGCGCTCAGACCGCCGCCAGTTACCACCAGGTGCAGGTGAGGATGCAAGTTTAGGTCCTGATCCCAGGTGTGCAGGACTGCCGTGAAGCCCACCTGGGCCCTCAGACGCTCATAATCCCGGGCAAATTGCAGGAGAGCTCGGGAGACGCTCTCAAATAAGAGATTGAAAACGAGTTCCGGGTTGAGCCGGGCCAGGGGATTGAGTTCGTGGGGTAGGGTGACCACCAGGTGGAAGTAGTGGACGGGCAGGAGTCGCTCCAGGCGCTCGGCCAGCCACCTGGCCTGCTTGAGGCTCTGGCACTTGGGACAGTGGCGATTGCGGCAGGAGTTATAGGAGATGGCCAGGTAGCCGCAGCCATGGCTGCAAGAGTCCACATGTCCGCCCAAACGGGCGGTGCGGCATCGTTCGATATCCCGCATGGCCTTATACTGCTCCGGGGTGAGGCGATGGTCTTCCCGGTAGTCTGGGCCATGGTGGCGAAAGATCTGGGCCACCTCCAGGGCTGGTCTGGGCATGCGGTCGCCCCCTTTACGAGGCGGGCTGGATTAAATCCAGGGGGCTCACCAGCTTCTGGAGCAGTCGGTCGGTGATGTGGGTATAACGCAGGGTGGTGCGGATGGAGCTATGGCCCAGGAGGACCTGCAGGATGCGGATATCAGTGCCGGCCTCCAACAGATGGGTGGCAAAGCAGTGGCGCAAGGTGTGCATGGTGACCTTCTTCGACAAACCCGTCTCCCGGATGACCTTCCGCAAAACCTGGCGCACTGCTGTGGGAGTGATATGACGCTGAGGTTTCTGACCCGGGAACAGATACTCTCCTTTCGGCCGAACTTTCTGGTAGTACTGGCGAAACAGGGCCAGGAGGCTCTCTCCCAGAATGACATAGCGATCCTTCTTGCCCTTCCCCGAACGGATATGAATGCGCCGCCGCTGGCTGTCAATATCGGCGATCCGCAGTCCGCATACTTCGGAAATCCTGAGACCAGCCGCATAAGCAGTGGCCATGATGGCTTTGTGCTTCACCGAACGGATGGCCGCAAAGATTCGGAGAACCTCTTGCGGACTGAGAATGACCGGGAGAGTCTTAGGCCGTTTGGGGTGGGGAATCTCCTTTATGGCCTCGGGTCGTTTGAGAGTGATGTTGTAGAGGAATTTGAGGGCGTTGACGTACATGCCCAGCGTTGCCGGAGAGGCTTTACGATCCCGGACCAGATGGAGGAGGAAGCCGCGAATCTCCTGCTCCCCCATCTCTTCGGGGGACCTCAGGTAGTGGCTGGCGAAATGGCGTGCGCAGCGCAGGTATGCACTCTGCGTGTGAGGGCTGTAGGCCTTGAGGAGCAAATCCCCTTTCATCCGGTCGTGTAGCTTTCCCATGGTTTTCCTCCTGTTTTGGTTTAAGGAGAAAACTACACGTAACTATCTGGGGATACGAGAAAAAAAGGTGGGATTTTGCTTTTGCAAGGATTGCAGTCTAAGGCTTGATTATGACCATGGAGTCGGTAGGACTACCCCACGCGAAGCGTTTAGTTCATCCAGAATATATGTGCTATTAATTTGAGACTGTTGCGAAATACATCATAAAAAGTATTTAAAAATTGCTCAGATTTTCCTGGACACACTGCATAACATATAGTAATATCAGGGAAATAATATTTTCCCTGGAGGCTTCATGAGCAAGACCGGCAGCGCCAACGGCTCCTTTTTGGGTAACTTCATTTATGACCATTTACTCCCAGGAAGCTTGCTTAATGGAAGAATTATGGATTATGAGGTGGATGAAAATTATTCAGAACAAGATAGGGACTGAGATGTCCCCATTTTTTATTTTCTCAATTCCAGGGCTGTAAGGTCCGTCATACTTTCAGGCGTTTGGCGTACATTTGTCAAGTTTGGCTAATAAGAAATATATATGTTACTTTAGGCCCGATGTTAAAAATCACAGTTTACAATGAATAAACTCCATTGCTTTATCGCCCGCGCCTGTACTCAGGTCGAGGCGAGAAATGCTAAATTCTTTCTTTTGATGATTAATAGCTGACACATTCATATCAAGATGAATAATATGATGGCGGCCCAAGGTTGTACCAAGGTTTATCAAAATGAAGGAAATCTTCCCTTATTGGAACTGATAGCTCCTAAAAATGGCCATGCTTTGGATCTAGGATGTGGTTCAGGCGACAACGCTCGTCTGTTAAAATTAAAGGGATGGAAAGTTACTGGAATTACTATAAGCCCTATTGAGCAAGAAATGGCGGAGATGCATTGTGATGAAGTATATTTGGCAGATTTAGACCAAGGACTTCCTGGATCTCTTAAAGGACCTTTTGATCTCGTAGTAATGTCGCATATTCTTGAACATCTTAAGTATCCAGGGAGGATTCTAAAAGAAATTAAAGGATTGCTCACATACGATGGTATAATCGCGGTTGCTTTACCTAATGTATTGCATTATAAAAACAGATTTCGCTGTCTTTTGGGATATTTTTCATATGAAGATGGGGGAATTATGGATAATACACATCTACGTTTTTATACATTTGAATCGGGAGTTAACTTATTAAGTTCTGTGGGATACAAAATTTTAGTAGCTCAGGCAGATGGGGCATTTCCTTTTTGGAAGCTAAAAAAAATATTTCCACTAAAATTTATTAATAAAGGAAATCGTTTCTCCTGTAAGACATTTCCTGGGCTATTTGGATATCAAAGCTTATACATAGCTAAAATCGCTCTGTAATGAATATTTTGAATCTAAATAAACTTTCCTTAATAACATAGCTCCGAAGGTTGTATTAATATGTTCTTATGCATAAAGAAATTATTCATTATCTCTTCACATAGGTCTTGATTCTACCTATTATTGCCTTTTTGATTAAAAATGGCAATAGGGGTATAATTCTCTTCAGGGACCAGCGGCCTGGATCTGTGAGCATTGTGACGTAATGCCTTGGATGCACTAATGAAAGCATAGCGATTTTGGATTCTTCATATTTTTTAGTTAGAAGAGGATTTTTTAATAATTTCAGCCTAGCATAAAGCAAGGTGTTTTGGGGATACCACCATTCTACATTATTGTTTTCCCAGATAAGTTCCCTGATGCAATCAATTGCCACATATCCCTTTGCTTCGAATAACTTGGCCCAATAATCCTGCCACTGTTCGTTTACATGGTTCATGCCCCCTTGGAAGGGAATGGCGGCGGAAAATAGAACTAGAGGTCCTAGGTTGGTCAAAGAATCGATAAAATTCTCTGCATATTTTTTTGAAAGGTGTTCGGCAACTTCCAATGAAACTACCAAGTCAAATTGCCTTTCCAATGTTAATGGTTTTTCCATATCATGATATAAGAATCTTTCCTCCGGAATTTTTAAAATTTGCCTGTCTACCCACTTACCGTCCACCCCCAGAAAATCTTCGATTCCTAATTTTCTAAATATGGATAACCAGGTGCCGTCCCCGCACCCAACATCGATAACACTCTTGGGCTTGACTAATTCTAGAATTAGAGGGACAACTGCTTCTGCCGATTTCAAGGAACCAACTTGAATTTGTTTATAAAATTCAGTGGGATAATGGCTCATTGGCTTTCCTGTGGTTTATTTTTGGTAAGTAGTTTAGAATCAGGCGCCAGACTTATGCCAAATTATGCGGCAGGCTTGATCACCGCATTCCCAAAACGGTTTTTGCGACCTCTTGCCCGGGAAAAATCTCCCAAAGTTTCTGTTCTTGAAGCCGAATCCTCTCGTCGACACAATGATAGCACAAGTTTCCTTGAAAAAGTAATTTTTCCAAAAATTTTCGCATGCCACACCCCCAGGACCAAGGTACCTCACTGCTGGGGTCCTGAAGCTCCTTGGCAGTGAGGTATCCGTGGTCTGAGGGGCAGATATGCCAATATTTCTGAAAAAATTTATATATCCGGATGGTTGGCTGACAAATTCCTTAAAATTTATTATATTATCGCTATCGATAGACAATTCGGCTGCAAAAGAGGAAACCTGTCGGGGTTAGGCTCGGTGAGAGCTACACAAAACCGTTTTTGACTGCGGTGGCCAAGTTCGCCGCATAATTGCGGTTTAAAAACCTTGTTGGGGCAGAAATAGCTATGGATGCGGTATAATTTCTGTTAATGCCTTGGTGCCTCACTGCCCTGACCTCAAGGACATCGGCGAGGTGAGAAGCCCCGCTCCTGGTGCACTGCCAGCTCCTTCACGCCTGGCGCCTGGGATCACCCAGCCCCGTACGGGGGAGCAACTGACCTGGGAGGCCCCTTTGCCGGAGGATTTTCGGATTAACGGAAGACAAAGCCAAATGGTCAAGGTTCTTGTTACAGGTGTCGGAGGTTTTATTGGCAGCCATGTGGCCAAACATTGTTTGGATATGGGCATGGAAGTAGTTGGTATTGATGACCTGTCCGGCGGCTTTCAGGAGAATATCCCCAAAAACACCAAGTTCATTGAAATGAGTATCAATGACGAAAAGGCAATTCCCCCCCTCTTTGAGGAGGAACAATTTGATTTTGTTTACCACCTGGCGGCGTATGCCGCCGAGGGATTATCCCATTTTATCAGGCGATTTAACTATACCAACAATATCTTAGGGTCAGTGAACCTGATAAATGCCGCAGTCAGAACCAGGGTGAAATGCTTCATTTTCACATCTTCTATTGCGGTCTACGGGAAAAACCAGCTGCCCATGACAGAGGACCTGGAACCTCGGCCAGAAGATCCCTATGGCATCGCAAAATATGCCATGGAGCTTGACCTAAGAGCAGCCTGGGAAATGTTTGGCCTTAATTATATTATTTTCCGCCCCCATAATGTTTACGGGGAAAATCAGAATATTGCCGATAAATATCGCAATGTAGTAGGTATTTTTATGAATCAGGTACTGAAAAAGCAACCCATGACCATTTTTGGAGACGGGATGCAAACACGGGCCTTCTCTTACATCGGTGACGTTGCCCCCGTCATTTCCAGATCTCCGCTGCTCCAGGCGGCCTATAATGAAGTCTTTAATATAGGCGCAGATATTCCTGTGACGGTCCTTGAGTTGGCTCATGAGGTGGCCCGAGCTTTCGGGGTCAAACCTCAGATTGGTTTTCTTGAGCCCCGCAATGAAGTTCTTCATGCCTATGCTGGCCATGAGAAACTGCACCGAGTCATTCCAAACATGGATAAAGCCACTGCTTTGTCTGCGGGCATCGAAAAAATGGCCTGTTGGGTGAAAGAAATAGGTCCTAGGGCTCCTATCGAGTTTCATGAAATTGAGATATTCGACAAGTTGCCGGTTTCCTGGCTGAAAGGCCGAGGAAACAATTAGACGGAATCAGGACAGCGAGACTTGAAAATAAAAGGGAGTGATTGCGTAGATGAACCTGCCTCCTCCGGTGAGCATTTGCCTTACGACTTATAATCGGGCCTCAGTGCTACCTCAAACACTGCACTCTCTTTTTTCTCAATCGTTCGGTGATTTCGAGCTCATTATCAGCGATGATTGCTCTTCGGATAATACCGAGGAAATATGCCGTTATTACGAAGCCAGAGATCCCAGGGTAAAATACTTTCGCAACCCAATGAACTTAAAGATGCCAGGCAACTTGAATGCAGCCATAAGTCGGGCTCAAGGTGATTATGTGGCTAATGTCCACGATGGAGACCTGTATCATCCTGATCTTATTCTGAAATGGAAAGCTGCGTTAGATGCCGTACCCAGCGCCTCCTTCGTTTTTAATGATTATTATGGTTTTCATTATAAGACTGGCAAAAAAATGACATGGGGTTTACCCTTTGACTTGCGGGTTAATGGAGTGGAAATAGCCATTTATTTTTTCAAAACACTTAGTTCATGTGTATGGGGAACTGTAATGGCGCGACGTAAGGATTATGAACAAGCAGGGCCATTCGACCCGCGGTATGGGTTTATCAGTGATATTGACATGTGGTTGCGCCTTGCCCGGGATCATGATGTGGCCTATGTGGCCGAACCTCTGATTACCTTAAGCCCGCGTGAATCCGACCATCCTTACAAGTTCGTGCATTGGCATCTCATTTTATTGATGCTGGCCATGTATGAACATCACCTTAATTTTTATGGGGAACTTTTCGAGGATAAAGTTCGGCCTTTCCGCCGGGTATTTCCGCGAAGGAGGAGAATGCTATTATTTAAACAGATGGCTTATTGTGTGAAACAGCAGCGGTGGGATCGGGTACAGGAAGGATTGGCAATGTGGCGAGAAATGGATGATGGCTTGTTACGGAGGATGGGGAACCTTCTTGGCAATCCAAACCATCTCCCAGAATGGTATAAATCTGAATTCGTTGGCTATTTCAAATGAGCAATTGGCTGGCCTCATAGACTCTGGTGAAGGTTGTTTATTATGGACAATGGTCTTAGCAATAATGATTCAAACATGGTGGTTATTGCCAATTATTGCGATCCTGGGAGCACTCCGTTGGCTGTTGTGGCGGGTGCTGCGGGTATCTTAAGGTTTTGCCTGGCGGTGGAGACCGGGAGCCTGGCCCGGAAAGAGATCCTGAGCCAGAATCTGCTTTGCGTTGTGGTTGAGTAAATGTGTGGTATTGTTGGCATTTTTTCCTACAGTGACTCGGCCCCCCCGGTGGTTCCGGAAGAAATCCTGAAGATACGCGATGCCATGAAACCGCGGGGGCCCGATGGCGCCGGCCTGTGGGTCTCGGCCGACGGCAGGGCGGCCCTGGCGCATCGGCGCCTGTCCATCATCGATTTGAGCGAGGCTGGGGCCCAGCCCATGGCCACCCCTGACGGTTCCCTACGGGTGGTGTTCAATGGGGAAATCTATAATTACCGGGAATTGCGCCGGGAACTGGAGGAGCAAGGGCATCAATTTTTCTCCGGCAGCGACACCGAGGTCCTGCTCCACTGCTACCGGCAGCACGGCCCGGCCATGGTCCGGCGGCTCCGGGGCATGTACGCCTTTGCCCTCTGGGATGAGGTGGCCAGGAGGGTTGTGCTGGCCCGGGACCCCTTCGGCATCAAGCCTCTATACTACGCCGACGACGGCGGCGCCCTGCGCTTTGCCTCGCAGGTCAAGGCCCTGCTGGCAGGCGGCGGCCTGGACACCAGGCCGGAGCCGGCCGGTCATACCGGGTTTTTCCTCTGGGGCTATCTGCCGGAGCCTTACACCCTTTACCGGGGGATTCGCTCCCTGGCGCCCGGCGCCATCCTGGTGGTGGAGGCCCAGGGCCGCCCGCGGATCCGCGAGTTTTGCAGCATTGTTGAGGAACTGCGGCAGGCCGAGGCCGCAGGGGAAGGGCTGAACTGCGATCCGGAGGAAGTTGGGGACCGCCTGCGGCAGGCTTTGACGGACAGCGTCAGCCATCACCTCATCGCCGACGTGCCGGTGGGCGTCTTCCTCTCCTCGGGCCTGGATTCCAGCACGGTCCTGGCCCTGGCCTCCCAGTCGGGGGGCCGGCTGAATGCCGTCACTCTGGGATTTCAGGAACTCAAGGGTGGCGTTGCCGACGAGACCCGGTGGGCCGGTGAGATCGCCCGGCGATACGGGGCCCGGCATCATTGCCAATGGATCACCCGGGAGGATTTCCAACAGGATTTTACCAAAATTTTGCACAACATGGACCAGCCGTCCCTGGATGGGGTGAACACCTATTTCGTGGCCAAGGCGGCGGCCGCGGCCGGGCTGAAGGCGGCGCTGTCGGGCCTGGGGGGAGACGAACTGCTGGGGGGCTACCCCAGCTTCCGGGGGATACCCCGCCTGACCGGGGCCCTGGCCTGGATGGGCAGAGTTCCCGGACTGGGGCGGGCCTTCCGGATCATCTCGGCGCCGCTGTTGAAGCGCTTCACTTCCCCCAAATATGCCGGTCTGCTGGAGTACGGCGGCACCTATCCCGGGGCCTACCTGCTGCGCAGGAGCCTCTTCATGCCCTGGGAACTGCCCGAGGTCCTGGACCCGGACCTGGTCCGGGAGGGCTGGCGGGAACTACAGCCTCTGGCCCGCCTGGAGGAGACGGTGCGGGGGCTTAAAGGTGCTCATTTGAGGGTCTCCGCCCTGGAAATGGTCTGGTACATGCGGCAGCAGCTCCTGCGGGATGCGGATTGGGCCGGCATGGCCCATTCCCTGGAGATTCGCGTGCCCCTGGTGGACCTGGAGTTGCTGCGCCAGGTGGCGCCGCTGTTGGCCATGAGGGAGCCCCCCACCAAGCTGGACATGGCCAGGACTCCGGAGCAGCCCCTGCCGGAGGAGGTGCTCAACCGGGGCAAGACCGGGTTTTCCATCCCGGTGCCGCAATGGCTGGCGGAGGCCGAAGACCATAGGGAATTATCCCGGCAACGAGGCCTCAGGGGCTGGGCCCGACTGGTTTATCGCCACCATACCGGAGGGCCGGCGTGAGGATCCTGGCGCTGGTCAGTGACGCCTTTGGCGGCCTGGGGGGCATCGCCCAATACAATCGGAACCTGCTCGGCGCCTTGTGCTCCTACCCCGGGGTGACGGAAGTGGTGGCCGTGCCCCGGCGCTGTCCGCTACCTCTGGAGCCCTTGCCTCCAAAGCTCACTTATGTCACGAGGGGCATAAACAGCAAACTCCGTTATCTCTTGGCGGTGCTCCGCTGCCTGGTGACCCCTGGGAAATATGAGTTAATCTGTTGCGGCCATCTTTTCCTGCTGCCCCTGGCCTATCTGGCCAAATGGAAAACCAGGGCCCCCCTGGTGGTTTTCATCCATGGCATCGACGCCTGGCAGCCTCCCCGGAGCGCCCTGGCCGCCAGGGTCGCCGCCAAGGTGGATGCGGTGATTTCCGTCAGCGAGCTGACCACGGCGCGGTTCCTGGCCTGGGCCAGGCTCCCGCGGGACAGGGTATTTCTACTGCCCAATGCGGTGGCGCGGCAGCATTACGGGGTGGGCGGCAAAAACCCCGATTTGGTGCAGCGTTACGGCCTGGCCGGCAAGACCGTATTGCTCACCGTAAGCCGCCTGTGGGCCACGGACAACTACAAGGGGATCGATGAAGTGCTCGGGCTGATGCCGGCGCTGGCGGCGGAGGTTCCGCAGATTGCCTACCTCATCGTGGGGGACGGCGACGACCGGGAGCGCCTGCAAGCCAAGGCGAGGTCCTTGGGAGTGGCCGACCGGGTGGTTTTTGCCGGCTTCATTCCCGAAAAGGAGAAGCCGGACCATTACCGCCTGGCGGATGCTTACGTCATGCCCGGTTGGGGTGAGGGCTTCGGCATCGTCTATCTGGAAGCCATGGCCTGCGGCATCCCGGTTTTGGGGAGCAAGCTGGACGGCAGCCGGGAGGCCCTGCGGGACGGCGCCCTGGGGATTCTGGTTGACCCTCATGACCGGGATGAGTTACGTTGGGGCATCCTGGAAGCGCTCAACCGGCCCAGGGGGGTCATCCCCCCGGGCTTGAGCCATTTCTCCCTGGAGAACTTCACCCGGCGGTGCCATGAGATTGTCCGGCGGATCATGGAAAAAGGAAGGTGTTAGGCTGATGTGCCAGGATGAACTTAAGCGGCTTAAGAACCATGGCTGACATCCGCCTGGCCTACCTGGTGACCCACCCCATCCAGTACCAGGCTCCGCTGCTGCGCCGCCTGGCCCGGGAGCCGGGTCTCGACCTGACCGTCTTCTTTTGCAGCGATTTTTCCCTGCAAAAATTTCATGATCCGGAATTCGATAAAGAAATTGAATGGGATGTACCTTTGGTGGAGGGCTATCGCCATGAATTCCTGCGGGCCCTGGGCGGCCGGGAGCGGGTGTCGTTTTGGCGGCCCTTCAACTACGGCCTGGGCCGCAGCCTGAAAGAGGGCCGCTTTGAGGCCCTATGGATCCATGGCTATAACCGCTGGTTCCACTGGCTGGCCATGTGGTCCGCCAAGAGGCTGGGCCTCAAGGTCTTAATCCGGGATGAAGCCACCCTCAGCAGCGCCCGGCGGAATATCGGCAAGCGGCTACTAAAGACCGGCTTTTTTGCGGGGCTTAAACGCCTGGCCGACGGTTTCCTGGCCATCGGCAGTTTAAACCGGGAATACTATCGCCATTATGGCATCCCCGAGGAAAAGATCTTTTGGATGCCTTATGCGGTGGACAACAGCTTTTTCCAGACCGAGGCCCGGAAGGCCGCGGCCCGGCGGGAGGAATGGCGCCGGGAACTGGGACTGGCGCCCGGCAGGCCGGTCATCCTATTCCTCGGCAAACTGGAGCCCAGAAAACGTCCCGCCGACCTCATGGCCGCCTATATCCAATTGACTAGCAAGGGCGCGGTGGCCGAACCTCCCTATTTACTGTTCGTGGGCGAGGGCGAGCAGCGCCAGCCCCTGGAGGAGGTGGCCCGGGAAATGCGGCTCGAGGGCGTCAGATTCATGGGATTTAAAAACCAGACCGAACTACCGGCGTACTATGACCTCTGCGATGTCTTGGTCCTGCCCTCGGTGTGGGAGCCCTGGGGGCTGGTAGTCAACGAAGCGATGAACGCAGGCAAAGCCGTCATCGTCAGCGACCAGGTGGGATGCGGCCCGGACCTAGTGAGAAACGGGGAAAACGGCTATACTTTTCCCGCCGGAGATATTCCCGCCCTGGCTGCGGCTTTGCAAAGGGTGCTGGAATCCCCAGTTCATTGCCGCCGTCTGGGGCAAAAGGGCCGGGAAATTATCAGCCAATGGGGGTTTGAGGAAGATCTTCGAGGGCTTAAGAATGCCTTGGCGTATTTCACCGGGGCCCTTATTTCGCCTGATCCGCAGGAATAGCAGCTCTTTTATTAAAGATAATCACCGTGGTTTGAGGGGGTTAGAAGACATGAAAAAGGTAGTACTGATAAACCAATTATTATTGTTTTTATAGCCGCTTTTTCAAAACTATGGCAAGCCATCACGATAATTTGGGAATTATATTTTGAGGAAAATTTGTGCTACTTTTCATTCAGCAAGCGGTTGGGCTACAAAAAGAGGAACTCCTCCGGGATCAAACCGCGGATGGAGGGTTAAAAAACCCATTTTCAACCGCGGATGCCAAGGCTGGGACATAATCTCAGGTTAATTCGGTCTGATATGGTGAGAGAATCGATGCGACAGGCTCTCCTTAAGATTGTCAGCATTATGTTAGGTTTGGTGGCCGCTTTTGGCATCGCGGAAGTGGGCGTCAGGATCTTTTATCCACAAGAGGTGGCGCCGATTCGATTTGTCTTCGACCCCAACCGTGGGGAAATTCCCACCCCCAATCAGAAGGGCCGTCATATCGTGCCCGGGGCGTACGATCATACCTATAGCAATAATTCGCTGGGCCTGCGCGGCGCTAAAGAATATAAATTTGAGAGGCATACGGACCACCGGATTCTGTTTTTGGGCGATTCCTTCACCTACGGATTAGGGGTGAATGACGACCAAACCTTTCCATATCTGATCGAAAAACACCTGATCTCTGAGAAGATGTCGGTGGAAGTGATTAACGCCGGGAATCCGGGCCGGGGTACTGATTATGCTTTGAAGTTTTTTCAAGTCCTGGGATCTAAATTTAAACCTGACCTGACCGTATTTAGCTTTCTGGGCAAAAATTTTTTCGATGATTCCCGCGGCCAGTATTATTCAGTTTCTCAAGAAGGGGAGCTTACCCCTAAACGCTTGAGCGCCAGTAGAAGTTTTATAAAGGACCTGCTATACGATCTACCCGGCTATAACTGGCTGGTTTCTTGGTCCCAGGCGGCCAACCTGGTTAAGCAAGCGGGCCTCCAATGGTATCTCTCCAGAAGCGGTCCCAACGAACAGCGGGGAGACGGCCTGGTGATTACCTATCCGGAAAGGCAGAAGGGCTACGGCGACGCAACTAAATTTAGATTAACCGAGATCTATGTAAAGAATTTAATCAAATCGGTGGAGGATAGCGGCAGCTCCATAATGTTTTTTTATCTGCCCATGGCTCCGGAGATCGAAGAATATCGGCAGAATGGGGCCATATCCCCTGATGAAGCGGCGTTTACCGCAATTATTAAAAAACAGGGGAAAGAGATAAAATCGTTAACCCCGGTGCTCGCGGCCTCGGCAGAGCCGTTGCCTAAATTGTACTTTGTCCCCCGGGATGGGCACTGGACGGCCCGGGGTCAAGCCCTGGCGGCGCAATATATGGGCGTAGAGGTGGAAAGGCGTCTTAAGAAGAGCCAGCAACCCGGGCACGCCAATCTTGCCGATCTTCCATGAACCGGAAAGATTCCAAGGCAGATAAACCGTACCATTTTCCACCGACTCCGGGGTTTTGCCCCGCCCCGAGCATCGTGGTAAACATTTTTGGCTTGATTTTACCTCATCTTCATGTAAACGAAACAGTCTACCGTGAATCAGCCCTTAAAAGCCAGGAATCTAAATGAGATTCAGCATCATCATCCCGACCTACAATGAGGAAAGGGATATCGCCGCCACCCTGGACGCCCTCCTGGGTCTCGATTATTCCGACCTGGAGATCGTCGTGGTGGATGATTCCAGCGACCGCACCCCGGAGATCGTCGGGGGTTACGCCCGGCAGGGGGTGCGCCTCATTCACCCGGGGGGTGGCGGCCGTTGCGAGGCCAGGAATTTGGGGATCCGGGAGGCCAGCGGCGAGGTGGTCGTCCTCCTCGATGCCGCTGTGCGCCTGCCCGCCGATTTCCTCCGGAGGCTGGCCTATCATTATCAAAATGGGGCGGATTATGTTCGCGTGGATGCCAAGGTGGCCAACCGGCAATTCCTGTTTCCCCGTTATGTCCACTGCGTCAGCGAGGTCTTTTACAGCCGGGCCGTCGATTACAACTTTGCCAAAATGGACTGGACCGAAGGGTTTTCCTGTCGCAGGGAGGCGGCCCTGAAGGCCGGCCTGTTTCCCACCGGCTTCCCGGTGCCCTTTGGCGCCGGGGAAGACGGCTTATTGGGCCGCGGCCTGCGCCAGATCGGGGCTAAAAAAGTTATCGATCTGAGCCTGGAGGTGGCCCACGTGGTCCCGGCCTCTTTTCAGGGGTACTGGCACACCCGCCAGGAAAAGGGCGCGGGTTCGGCCCAGGTGCATCGCTTTCTGGACCGCTGGCCCTGATGGAAGATTCTGCTTGGGAACGGCCTGAAGACCGTGAAGGCCCTGGTCTGGCTGACCATGCTGGCCCCGGCCCTTTGGACCTGCCTGCGGGCGGTTCGCTATTCCGACCGGGGCCTGCGGGACCTGGGGCCATTTTTCTATGCCTATGCGGTGGAACAGCTGGCCGCCCAACTGGGAGAATGGCAGGCCACCTTCGCCATCATGAAAAAGGAGCGGGGGGCTGCATAATATTCTCAATAATCAGCAAAGGTGCCGAGGCCTGGGGCGGAAGAGCCTTGAAATAATAGATAAATGGGATATATAAGAAGATGTCGCCGGGCTGAAAAAGGCCTTGGCAGATGTCATGAACAATAAATTAGGATGGTGACCTTTTATATTTCAGCTCAGTAACCATGGAAGACAAATTAAAAATTCTTTTTCTCGGGGCCAATGGAGGGAATGCAATAAAAAGAGCCTATGCCTTGAGGCGTCTTGGCCACGACGTAATGCTGATAGATCCTTATAGTTTATTTCCTTTTAAACAATTTGTCGGAAGATTAATTTATTATGGCGGGGCTTCGTTAATAGAGAGTTATTTTAAGAAAAAAATTACTCCAATTATCCGTAAATTTAAATTTGATGTGACTTACGTTGATAATGGAGAATTAATTGGGCGCAAGATATTAAGCGTTATGAAGGAAGTTTCATCTCTCGTTATTAATTATAATAACGATGACCCCTTTGGCGCCCGGGATAAAAAAAAGTGGCGGTTATATCTTGAAGCCGTCCCCCATTATGATTTGCTGGCCGTGGTGCGACAGGTCAATGTAGCCGAGGCCTATGCCCTGGGGGCCCAAAAGGTTATAAAAGTATTTATGGCGGTGGATGAATTGGACGGGCCGCGAGAAATAACTCCCCAAGACCGGCAACGCCGGTCGCATGAAGTCCTGTTTATTGGCACCTGGATGCCGGAAAGAGGTCAGTTTTTGCAGAAGCTGGTGGAAGCAGGGGTGCCGCTGACCATTTACGGCAATGACTGGCAAAAAGCGCCGGAATGGCCAACTTTGCAGTCCGTGTGGCAAGGCCTGGCCATCTATGGGGATGATTATATCAAAGCCCTGCAACTGGCCAAGGTTTCATTGGGGCTCCTTTCCAAAGGGAATCGGGATTTGCACACCACCAGAACTTTTGAAATTCCCTATTGTGGGGGTTTGTTGTGTGCCGAAAGAACCTCAGAACACTTAATATTATATCAGGAAGATGTGGAGGCGGTTTTTTGGAGTGATGTAAACGAATGCATTAAGAAATGTAAAAATCTTCTTGATGATGATAAGCTTCGAGCCGACATTGCTGAAAAGGGTAGAATACGGTGTCTGCGTAACGGCATTTTTAATGAAAGAAACCTGAAACAGATGTTAGATGCAGTCTATTCTTCATAATTATTATTTACAACGATGAGGGCTATTCGTCTGTGAAAATCACCATAAGCGTTTTGGGACGGTTTTGGTTATTTTATCTTGCCAAACAGCTTCAGGATCATAACCTCCTTGGCAGGCTGATCACCAGTTATCCTAAATTTGAAGCTGTCCGATATGGGATTAGTCCGGATAAGGTTGATTCGCTGTTGATTCATGAAATTCATAATAGAGCATGGCGGAAAATCAGCCGCTTCACGGAATCTCTCTTCAATCCACAATATATGATATTTGAATTATTTGACCGTCAGGCTGCCAGACATATCATGAACCAGAGCGATATTTTTGCGGGGCTGAGCGGATGTTCCCTCTACTCCTTGCGGCGGGCCCGCCAAATGGGGGCCAAAACCGTATTGGAGCGTGGTTCGAGCCACATGCTGTATCAGCGAACGATCTTAGAAGAAGAATATGCCCGGTTTGGCCTGAGAAGGACGGTGGTCCATCCCCAAGTCGTGGAGCGGGAATTGCGGGAATACCAGGAGGCGGATTTTATTTCGATCCCCTCGCTCTTTGTCAAAGAGACCTTTCTGCAACGGGGGGTGCCGGCGGCTAAACTATTGCACGTGCCCTTCGGAGTGGACCTCACCAATTTTTATCCGATTCCCAAAGTGGATAAGACCTTTCGCGTCATCCATTGCGGCAACCTCAGCCTGCGGAAGGGAGTCCATTATCTCTTGCAGGCCTTTTGGGAACTCAAGCTGCCGGGGGCCGAGTTATGGCTCATCGGCAGCCTCCCCGAGGAGATCCGTCCCTTTCTGAAGCAGTTCGCCTCTCCGGCTATCCGGCACCTGGGGCCCTTTCCGGAACCGGAATTGCATAAGTACTATTCTCAGGGGTCGGTCTTCTGTCTGGCCTCCATTGAAGAAGGTCTCGCCATGGTCCAGGTTCAGGCCATGGCCTGCGGTCTGCCGTTAATTATCACCACCAATACGGGCGGGGCCGACCTGGTCCGGGAGGGCCGGGAGGGGTTCATCCTGCCCATTCGGGATGTGGCGGCGCTTAAGGAGAAGATTCTCTATTGTTACGAGAACCAGGAGGAGGTCCGCCGCATGGGGGAGGCCGCCCGGGAGCGGGTGCGAACCGGGTTCACCTGGGCGGATTATGGCGACAAGATGATGGCCTGCTACCGGAGAATCCTGGCGGGGACCATAGGTTCGGGCTAGCCTGGTTTGGTAACGATGGCAATCATCCGGTAAATTGGGGGAACACGAGAGGCAAGGCGCACCTGCTGATCCTCCAGAAACCGGGAGAAGCTCAATAACCATGCGGAAGCGCTTGATTCAGGGGATAGGCGCCAACTTCCTGAGCCAGATCATCAGCATGGCCTCCCGGGTCTTGCTGGTGCCCCTATTTTTAACCGCCTGGGGGGTACAGGTTTACGGGGAATGGCTCCTCCTCGCTTCCATGGTCGCCTATCTCTCCCTGACCGACCTGGGTGGCCAGCGTTACATCGTCAATCGCCTGACCCAGGCCTATGCCCTGGGGGACCTGGCGCAGTTCCGCAAGATCTTGCACACCGGCCTCGCCTTGTTTTCGATCCTCCCCCTAGCGGTTTTTCTGGGGTTTTTAGGGGTGATGCTGGTTTTCCCCCCCGGCTCGCTGTTGCAGATCACCATTACCAGCCGGCAGGTGGTTTTTCTGGTGCTGGCTATCCTGGCCTTCCAATTCGTTTTCTCGCTGCCCATCGGCATCATGGGGGGGGTTTACTGTTCAGTGGGGCTGCTGCCCCGGGGGGTGATGCTCACCAACATCATGCAGTTGCTGGCCATAATCCTGGTGGCCCTGGGTCTTTGGCTGCACGGGGGGCTGGTGGCCATCGCCTGCCTGCAACTGCTGCCCTTGCTGGGGGTGGCTTTGGTGGCCGGTTGGGACCTGAACCGGCGTTTCCCCCAATTCCGATTGTTTTCCCTGCGGGAGGCCGACTTCTCCCTCGGCCTGACCTTCATCAGACCAAGCCTCCATTTTTTCGGCATCCAAATGTCCCAGGCCTTCTCCATCCAGGGAACCGTCCTGGTGGTGGGGATGCTCCTGGGTTCGGTGCAGGTGGTGGTCTTTTCCACCATGCGCACCATCGTCAACTTGATCCGGTCCTTCTTTGAGCAGGTCTCCCATGCAGCCTGGCCGGAGTTGACCCGCCTGGACGTCCAGATGGACAAGGAAAAATTCTTTTTGTTATTCCGGGCCATCTTTCGCACCACCCTGATCGCCGCGGTCATCTTCATGGCGCTCTTTCATTTCTGGGGTGAGAACATCTATCATGTCTGGTTAAGAAAAACCGTGGCGTACCAGCAACGGGTCATGGACCTCTTCCTGATTTACATGGGGGAATACCTGATCTGGCTCACCTGCTGCCATCCCCTGATGGCCACCAACCGGCACCGGACCCTGGCGAAGATGCTGTTGGTTTCTTCGCTGCTGAACCTCGGGCTGGCCTACCTGGGAGGCCGGCATCTGGGGCTGCCCGGCGTGATCCTGGGGATGATCGCCGGAGACCTGCTCCTGCCCTTTTGGTTCGTGCCGTACCTGCTCAATCGGTATCAGCCGCGCTTTTCCGGGTGGTTTTTCATCAAGGAGATGGCGCCGCTTCTACTTAGTCTGATATTTTTTTTGACCCTGCCCAGGAGCGCGCCGCTGGTAATCACCGGCCTCATTTGGTGGTGGACCCGGTGTCTGGCGGGTCTGGGCCTGCCTTGGGAAGGAAGGATGCCATTCTTTGGCGGCCGGCGGCTTTAGCCGGCGGGAAGCCTGGGCAGCAGGCTCACGCAGGGTGAATCTCCAGCCCCAAAATAGCGGATAAGATGTAGGGTGGGCACTGCCCACCGATTCCTTTGCGTTAGAGTTCAAAGTCAAAGGCTCTTAGCAGAAACCGAAAACCGAAAACAGATAACAGAAAACCGCAGTGATACAAGAATATTGGATTTGAGATGAGAATCCTCCACGTGATCGCCAATCTGGCGCCGCGCTACGGGGGGCCGGCCAAGGCCTGTGTGGAAATGGCCCGGGCCGTGGCCCGCCTGGGGCATGAGGTGAAGATCTACACCACCAACCAGGATGGGCCGGGGGAGTTGGCGGCGCCGCTGGGCCGGCCGCTCCTCCAGGATGGGGTGGAAATTCGCTATTATCCCATTCAGCCGCCCCGTTTTTGGGGGACCTCCTGGCCTATGGCCCGGGCCCTGGCAGGGGGCATCCGGGAAGCCGATCTGGTCCATATCCATTCCCTGTACCTGTTTCACGACCTGATTGCCGGGCATTACTGCCGCAGCTACGGCGTCCCTTACCTGGTGCGGCCGCACGGCACCCTGGACCCTTACCTTTATCGGCGCCACCGCTGGCGCAAGTACGTCATGGAGGCCGCCTTCGAGAACCGCAATATTCGGCAGGCCGCAGCCCTTCATTTCACCAGTGAGGAAGAGGAGCGGCTGGCCCGCCCGCACATCGGCGACACCCCGGGGGTGGTGGTGCCCCTGGGGGTGGACCTGCGGGAGTTTCGGGACCTGCCCGCCCCGGGACGGTTCCGGGAACGGTTTCCGGAAATCGGCCAAAAGGAGATCATTCTCTTCCTGGGCCGGATAAATTTTAAGAAAGGTTTGGATTTGCTGGTTCAGGCCCTGGCCCGGGTGGTCCGGAAGCGGCAGGACCTGCACCTGGTGGTGGCCGGTCCCGATGATGACGGCTGGGGCGTCCGGGTCAAGGGATGGCTCCAACAGGAAGGCATCGCCGACTGCGCCACCTTCACCGGGATGCTGGTGGGGGAGGAGAAACTGGCGGCCTTGCGGGACGCCCGGATGTTCGTGCTGCCCTCCTACTCCGAGAATTTTGGGATGGCGGTTATCGAGGCCATGGCCTGCGGCCTGCCGGTGGTCATTTCCGACCGGGTAAACATCTGGCGGGAGGTGGAGGCGGCCGGCGCCGGCTTGGTGGTGCCGTGCGCCGCGGACCCCCTGGCCGCGGCCCTGGAGCGGCTGGTGGCCGAGGTGGACACCGCGGCGGACATGGGCAGGCGAGGCAAAGAGCTGGTGGCCCGACGATTTCAATGGGACAGCATCGTCCTGGACTTGCAGGAGGTGTACTCCGGGATCATTGCCAACTACCCGGAAAACAGGTAAATTTAAGGTCATGCAGCTTTTGCAGGGGATAACGCGCAGCCCTGGCCTTGGTGGGCCAGGCAGGGGAATCCTCATGCCGGATTTAAATAAGCCGCCCGTGTCAGTGCTGATCTGTACCAGGAACGAGGAGCGCAACCTCAAGGCCTGTCTTAAGAGCGTGGCTTGGGCCGGGGACCTCGTGGTCCTGGATTCTTTCAGCGACGACGACACGGTAAATATCGCCCGGCGGCTGGGGGCCCGGGTGGTGCAGCGGCCGTTTGACAATTTCTCAGCCCATAAGAATTGGGCTCTGGATCACCTCGATTTCGCCCACGACTGGGTCCTGATCATCGATGCGGACGAGAGGGTCAGCCCGGCCCTGGCCCAGGAGATCGCCGCGGCAGTGGCCCGGCCCGGGGAGGTCTGCGGTTATTACCTGGCCCGGCAAAACTTCTTTTGCGGCAAATGGATCCGCCACGGCGGCTGGTTTCCCGATTATAACTTGCGCCTGCTCAAACTGGGCCGAGGTCGTTATGAATCCCGCCTGGTCCATGAGCACGTGCTGCTGGACGTGCCGGCGGGCTATCTGGAGAACCCCCTGGTCCATCACGATTATAAGGGCCTGGAGCGCTATTTTGACCGCCACAACGTCTATTCCAGCCTGGAGGCGGTGGAGGCGGCTGGCATCATCCGGGCGACTCGGAAACCGGCCCGGAGTCTGCCGGCCCTCCTGTGGACCCGGGGGCCGGAACGCCGCCGCTTTCTGAAAAACCTGGCTTATCGTTATCTGCCGGCCCGGACCCTGATCAAATTCCTCTGGATGTACCTCCTCAGGCTGGGATTTCTGGATGGTCGCCTGGGTTTTCGTTACTGCCTGCTCCATGCCTTCTACGAGTATCAAGTGAGCCTCAAGCTGGAGGAGCTCAAGGACCTCGACTCCCCCATCTCCGAGAAATACCGGGACCTGCTTTGATGGGAACAGCGTTTGCCGATCCCCGGAAATGTTGGCTATGCGGGCGGGTTTGTCAGGTCCTGGGGGAAGGCCTGAGGGACCAGCGGTTCGGGGCGCCCGGGACTTATGAGATCATGACTTGCCCCCATTGCGGCCTGGAGCAGACCTGGCCCCGGCCCACGGCGCAGGAATTGCAATGCCTGTACGAGAGATTTTACAACGCCGGGGTGGCGGGCGCTTATCAATCGGTGCGGGAGCGGTTCCTGGCTTCCGGCTGGTACCGCCTCTGGCTGAGATGGGATGGCGACCCTGCCTTTCACCAGCGCCGGGGCGCCGGCCGCCTCCTGGACCTGGGCTGCAACGAAGGCCGGAGCCTGAGCCTTTATGCCGCCAACGGTTTTGCGGCGGAGGGGCTGGAGATCAACGAGAAGGCCGCGGCCCTGGCCCGGCGGCGGGGCTTCCCGGTATATACCGGGACTCTGGAGGAGTTTAGCCCGGCGGAGCCTTACGCGGTGGTGGTGCTGGCCAACGTCTTGGAGCACGCCCCGGACCCGGTAGCCATGTTGGCCCAGGTGCGCCGCCTTTTGGGTCCCGGGGGCGAGGTCTGGATTTCCTGCCCTAACGCCCGGAGCCTCTGGCGCCGGGTCTTCGGCCGGGCCTGGATCAACTGGCACGTGCCCTATCACCTCTGGCACTTCTCCCCCCGGACCCTGGAGGAGGTTCTGGCTCGGGCCGGGTTGCGGCTGACGGAGGTAAAGAGCTTCACGCCGGCCCTCTGGCTGGCCCAGTCTTTCTGCCTCCGCCTGGGCGAAAGGACCGGGGGCCGCAACCGGGCCATGCGTTCGGCCCCGCTGCTGGCCGGAGTGATGCTGGCGGCCCGGCTGCTGCTGCCTTTTTTTTCCCGGGCCGACCGGCGACTCCGGGGTGATTGCCTGGTGGCCAACGCCCGGGTGGAGCACTAGGCCGTGCGGCTGCTGATTCATGGCATGAACTATGCCCCGGAATTGCTGGGCATCGGCCGCTATACCGGGGAGTTGGGGGCGTATCTGGCCTCCCGGGGGCATCAGGTGACGGTGCTCACCGCGGCGCCCTACTATCCCCAGTGGCGGGTGCGAGAGGACTACCGGCCCCAGCGCTGGCGGCGGGAATGGCGAGATGGGGTGGAAGTGCTGCGGGCCCCCCAGTACGTGCCCGGCCGGGTCAGCGGCCTGGGCCGGCTGCTCCAGGAGTGCTCCTTTGGCGCCAGTTGTCTCTACTGGTGGTCAACTTGCCTGCTGCAGCGCCCCTGGGACGCCATGGTGGCGGTCTGCCCCCCCATGACCTCCGGACTGGTCCCGGGGCTGCTGGCTCGGCGCCTGGCCGTTCCGCTGGTGATCCACGTCCAGGACTTGCAGTTGGATGCGGCCCGGGAGCTGGGCATCCTGCGCCAACCACTGTTGCTGGCCGGGCTGACCTGGCTGGAGCTCCACCTCTTCCGCCAGGCTCGGGCGGTGACCACCATTTCCCGTTCCATGGCGGCCCGCCTGGCGGCCAAGGGGGTGCCGCCGGCCCGTCTTCAGGTGCTGCCCAACTGGGCGGACCTGGATAAGGTACGGCCCGGCCCGCGGCTCAACGCCCTTCGCCGGGAGCTGGGTTTGACCTCGGAGACCGTGGTGCTCTATGCCGGCAACCTGGGGGAGAAACAGGGCCTGGAGGTGATTCTGGAGGCCGCGGCCCTCACCCGGGGAAAGCCGTCGATTCGCTATCTCGTAGCCGGGGAGGGCGCCGCCCGGGACCGCATAAAGTTGCGGGCTCAAGATCTGGGGCTTGATAATTTGACCTTTTTGCCGTTACAATCAAACAGCCGTTTGCCGTTACTGCTGGCGGCGGCCGATTTGCACCTGGTGGTGCAGCGGCAGAAGGCCGCGGACTTGGTGATGCCATCCAAGCTGACCAATATTATGGCGGCCGGCCGGCCTTTTATCGCCACCGCCGGCGAGGCCACGGAACTGGCCCGGGTCACCACCGAGTCCCGGGCGGGGCTGGTGGTGCCGCCGGAAGACGGCAGGGCCCTGGCCCAGGCGGTCCTGGGATTGGCAGGGGACCCCGGCGCCAGGAAGGAGATGGGCGTCCGGGCCCGCCGATACGCCGAGGCTTTTTGGGACCGGGAACGCATCTTGCGGCAGTGGGAAGAGTTGCTCAGGGGTTTCGATTAACCTTTGCTCCAGGCAGAGTCTCTAATCCGATGGTAAAAGGCCAGGCGTCGGCCGGCATAATGGGTCAGAGAGAAAAGCGTGCTCAGTAACCGGCAAAAGGGAATCTTTGATCAGTACCGCTGGCTCATCTCCCGCATCCAGTGGATCTTGGACGGGGTAGTGATGGCGCTGCTGCTGTTTCTCCTTTGCCGCCTATGCGGCGAGCCTTTCCGCATCCGTTACCAACTGCTGGGTCTGGCCACCTTCCTGTTGACCGTCGTGGTCTTCCAGGCCGCCCTTCTCTACCAGCCCTGGCGGGGCGCCGACCTGATGCGCCTGGTGCGCCGGGTCATTCTCAACTGGATACTGGTGATCGCCATCCTGTCGGTGCTGGGTTTTGTGACCAAGACCTCGGTGTTCTTTTCCCGGAAGGTGGTCCTGATCTGGATGGCGCTGACGCCGCTGGTCCTGGTGGCCTTGCGCTTAGAAGTATACCTGGGTTTGCGCTGGCTGCGGCAGCAAGGCCGCAACACTCGCAGCGTGGTGATTGCCGGGGCCGGGGAACTGGGCCAGCGGCTGGCCCGGAATATGGTGGACAGCCCCTGGCTGGGGATGCGCCTCTTCGGCTTCTTCGACGATTCCCTGGCGGGGGAAGTGAAACTCCCGGGGGGGGGCAAACCTCAGAAGAATTACCCTATCCTGGGCAGCCTGGACCAGATGATCCCCTATGTCCAGGCCAATCAAGTGCACATGGTCTATCTTACCCTGCCGCTGCGGGCGGAAGACCGCCTGCGGCAGGTGGTGGAGGCCCTGCAGGATACCACCGCCTCGGTCTATTTCGTACCGGATGTCTTCACCCTCTCCCTGTTGTCGGCCGGATTCACCGATCTAAGGGGCATACCCCTCATCTCCCTGTGGGAAACCCCGTTTTTCGGGATCAACGGCTGGGTGAAACGGCTGGAGGACCTGTCCCTGGCCAGCCTGCTCCTGCTCCCGCTCGCTCCCCTAATGCTGTTAATCGCTCTGGGAGTGAAGTTGTCTTCGCCGGGGCCGATAATCTTTAAACAACGGCGTTACGGCCTGGATGGCCATGAAATCGTAGTATATAAATTCCGGACCATGAAGGTTTGTGAGGATGGGGCGGAGATCCAGCAGGCCACCTCCGATGACTCCCGGGTGACCGGGTTGGGCCGCCTTCTCCGGCGCACCAGCCTGGATGAACTGCCCCAGTTCATCAATGTGCTCCAGGGGCGCATGTCCATCGTAGGGCCCAGGCCTCATGCGGTGGCCCACAACGAATATTATCGGCACCTTATCCCCGGCTACATGTTGCGCCATAAGGTGCGGCCGGGCCTCACCGGCTGGGCCCAGGTCAACGGCTGGCGGGGGGAGACCGAAACCCTGGATAAGATGGAAAAGCGGGTGGAATACGATCTTGATTATCTCCGCCGCTGGTCCCTGTGGTTCGATTTGAGGATCATCGTGCGTACCATCTTCCAGGGTCTGAAGGATAGTCAGGCTTATTAATGGGGTGTTCGGTTTCCGGCAACAAAAATTTTAATGAACGAGGATGTATATAATGGAGCTGGTGAAAAAGGCCCTGATTACCGGGATCACCGGGCAGGACGGCAGCTATCTGGCGGAGTTGCTTCTGGGGAAGGGCTACGAGGTCCATGGCCTGGTGCGCCGCTCCAGCACCTTCAATACCCGGCGCATCGACCATCTCTACACGGACCCGCACGAAGCCGGGGCCAGGTTATTCTTGCACTACGGCGATTTGGGCGACGCCGGGCAGCTCAGCCACTTGATCTACAATATCCAACCCGGGGAGATCTATCACCTGGCGGCCCAGAGCCATGTGCGGGTGAGTTTCGACATGCCGGAGTATACCGGAGAGATCAACGGCCTGGGGGTGATCAGGCTGCTGGAAGCCATCCGCCGCAGCGGCATTAAGAGCCGTTTTTACCAGGCCTCTTCCAGTGAACTTTATGGGGATGCCCCGCCGCCCCAGAACGAAGAGACTCCCATGCGGCCCCGGAGCCCTTATGCGGTGGCCAAGCTCTATGGCTACTGGATGGTGCGCAACTACCGGGAAGCCTACGGCCTGTTTGCGGTGAACGGCATTCTCTTCAACCACGAATCGCCCCGGCGGGGTGAGACCTTTGTCACCCGCAAGATCACCAGGGCCGTGGCCCGGATTAAGCTGGGGCTGCAGCAGAAACTCTTTCTGGGCAATATGGAGGCCCGCCGGGACTGGGGCTACGCCCCGGACTACGTGGAGGCCATGTGGCTCATGCTGCAGCAGGACTCCCCCGACGATTACGTCCTGGCCACCGGTGAGACCCATTCGGTGCGGGAGTTTCTGGAGGCGGCCTTCGCCTACCAGGACCTGGATTGGCGGCAATACGTGGAGATCGATCCTCGTTACTACCGGCCCACCGAAGTTGACGTGCTCCTGGGCGACGCCTCCAAGGCCCGGGGGCGTCTGGGCTGGCAACCCCGGGTGAGCTTCGGGGAACTGGTGCGCCTCATGGTGGACGCCGACCTCCAGGCCCTTTTGGAGGTGCGCCAGTGCCAGGACGTGCTCCGGCAATTGGGCCGGAGAACTGAGATCAAAGACCAGAGAAAAGTCTCCCCGAAGTGAGCCGCACCTGGTGTCTGGCGTCATCAGATGCGCCAGGGCGCCAGGGGATGCCAAGACGAGGGGAGGTAAGGATTATGAAAGCCGACGCCAGGATTTTCATCGCCGGGCACCAGGGGCTGGTGGGCGGCGCTATCCTCCGGCGCCTCAAGAAGGGGGGGTTCACCAATCTTCTTTGCCGCAGTCTCCGGCAATTGGACCTGCGGCGCCAGGGACCAGCGGCGGGCTTCTTTCGCCGGGAGCAGCCGGAATACGTCTTCCTGGCCGCGGCCCGGGTGGGCGGTATCCGGGCCAACGCCACCTTTCCGGCCCAATTTATCTACGACAACCTGATGATCCAGGTCAACGTCATTCACCAGGCCTATCTGCACGGGGTGAAGAAACTCTTATTCCTGGGCAGTTCCTGTATCTATCCCAAGTTCGCTCCCCAGCCCATGAAGGAGGACTGCCTGCTGGCCGGGAAGCTGGAACCCACCAACGAGCCTTACGCGGTGGCCAAGATCGCCGGCTTGAAGATGTGCCAGGCGTACAATCGCCAGTATGGGACCTGCTTCATCTCCGCCATGCCCACCAATCTTTACGGCCCCGGCGACAACTTCAACCTGCTGGATTCCCATGTGCTCCCGGCCTTGATGCGGAGATTTCATCGGTCCCGGCTGCAAGGCGCCCCGGAGGTGACTGTCTGGGGCAGCGGCAACCCCCGCCGGGAATTTCTCCACGTGGACGATCTGGCCGATGCCTGCCTCTTTTTAATGGAGCATTATGCGGAAAGTGAGATCATCAACGTGGGGGTGGGCCGGGATCTCACCATCCGGGAACTGGCCGAAATGATGGCTCGGGTGACCGGGTTCCAAGGGCGCCTCCGCTTCGATCCCAGCCAACCGGACGGCACTCCCCGGAAACTGCTGGATATCAGCCGCCTGGCGGCCAGGGGCTGGCAGGCCAGGATTCCCCTGGAAGAGGGCTTGGAGCAAACTTACCGCTGGTTTCGCCGCAGCCCTTGGGCCCGGGAGGCAACCCAGGTTTAAGTCCCAGGCTATCCTAATAGAATCTTAAGGTTTATGCAGCCGCAGTCTTTGCCGTGAAGTCCCTGGACAGGCGAGGGCGCCTGTCCCACATTTCCTTCACCATGGTTGCCCGAATGATGAATTAACCGCGAGAGCAGAGGCTTTCTCCGTCGGGAGAGCACCACCCGTCCGCTTGCCGCCGCAGTTTCCTTTCCCCCAAAAAGTCCATAATCTTCCTCTCAAGGGCATCCAGGAGCCGGTTACTCGGTAAGTGTCGGCGGGTAGGGCAAGTCCAGGATTTTATACTAAGTTGCAGTCTATTGACAACATATGATATGCTTTTCTCTGAAAGGAGAAAGGCATGCGGAAACCCAAGGAATTGCCAGAAGGCGCTCTTGAGAGTTTGGCGATGGGGCTGAAGCAGGCTAA
>Ga0208937_1000561_pt1 | contig 26431 bp, 16 predicted proteins | sample June2015DPH_11_5_FD_184705 | JGI IMG/M metagenome (GOLD analysis project Ga0208937, IMG submission 184705) | Peatland microbial communities from SPRUCE experiment site at the Marcell Experimental Forest, Minnesota, USA - June2015DPH_11_40... | ecosystem: Environmental > Terrestrial > Soil >...
TCATGCCCCGACAGCATAAAAGCATGCCGCCCGGTTGTCCCGCAAAATCATTCAATCAACTCCTTCTCAATCGCTTGCCTCTGTCGAAAACCGCGCCCTATCGTCGAGTGACTTCGATCACCCCCGGGAGATTCGCTTCCATGTGGCTGATGCTCCTTATGGCCCCTGGAGTCCGCCAGTTGCCCGCATGGAAATGCCCAAATATCGCCAGGGAAAACGCCTCGGTTTGGTGTATTGCGCCTATTTGCACCCGGAGCTGTTCCGGGAGCATGGCCGGGTGATGAATCTGACCTACTCGCCGGGTTTGCAGGATGCCGGTTTCGACGGCAACTGTGAAATGGTCGAGATTGGACTGAAACGCAAGAACTGATTATCCGGATTTGTCTTGAAGTGGAGAAGACATCAAACGCTTGTAGCGCAAAACCGGCTTGGACAGCCTTTGTGCACCGGATGAAATAATATTGAGCGCATGAAACGAAAAATTTACGCGCCGGTCACGGATTGCACTGGTTGAGAGTTGAGAGTTGAGGGTTAAGAAAAAAAATGCATGAATTCCTTGAACCGAAAAAAGCATGTTCCGGTTGGCCGGTTTGAGCAAAAGACCAGTTATTGTCCGCTGTATCTGGCCTGGCACATTTTGGATGAGGCGCGCAATTATTTTCGGACACCCATCCCGGAAGCGTTCGCGGACAAACTCGCCCACCGCGCCGATGTGGTCTTTGCCCATCAGCCCTCCTGGCAGCGCCGGTTCAAAAGCCAGCACGGACGCACCGCCATCCTGATGATCATGAGACATTGGCTGGCCGGCGTGCTGGCCCGGGAACGGCCGGCCCTTTTCCGCGACCTGCCGGAAAGTTTTAAGGTTGGCCAACCGTTGCCGCCTCACTCGCCATCGCGGACAAAAGCACCTCACCCCGCCCCTCTCCCCAGAGCGGAGAGGGAGAATCATCGTCCGCGCTTTGTCCACGGCTGCGAATTGCTGCCGGCTTAGACTGTCATTGTCTCACACTGTCTGTTAATCAGGTCGCCTGTCCCTTTTGCGTCGCGCCGCGTCCGGCGGTATGCTTACAATCATTGAGCCATGAATGCATCGCTGGAAAAGAGTTCTGGGCGCGGCGGTGAAACCGGGCAATGCCTCGCGCGCTCGGTCGTGGACACGCTCGCCAAGGAACCGGCGCTCGAAGCGGTGACCATTGACCGCGCGCACCAGAAAATTTCCGTCGCCACGCTGGGCCGCATCCCGCAAGGCGGGATCGGCCGGCTTACCGAACGCATCCGCGCTGAATTTGAAGCGGCGCAATCCGTCTCCGCCGCACGCCATTGCAACCTGCTTACCGGCCAGGACGATTGCCGGAGTTGCGACCGGCCGTTGTCCGAAACCGAGCGGAAAAAAATCACCATCCAAAACGACGACCAGACGACCACCATCGCCCGCGTCACTTGCCCGACCGCGCCGAAATTCTGGCGCTGGCGCGACATTCCGTTTCCCAAGGTTGTCCAGCGTGACGTCGAGTTTCTCGAAAGCGCCGAGCACATAGACGAGCATATCAATGAATGGAAAACGCAACTTGCCGCTGCGATTCTTTGCGGCGTTCTCGGATTGACCGCGCATTTTCTGTTGACCGGTTATGGGTCGGTGGCGGCTTACGTTTTTGCCTATCTCGCGGGCGGTTTTTATCCGGCGGAAGACGTTTGGGAACGTCTCCAAAAACGCACGATTGACGTGCATTTTCTCATGATCTTCGTCGCCGCCGGTGCTGCCGGCATCGGTGCGTGGGCCGAGGGCGCGACGCTGCTGTTTTTGTTTTCGTTTTCCGGCGCGCTCGAACATTACGCGCTCGGCCGGACGCAAAAGGAAATCCGCTCGCTCTTCCGCGACGCACCGAAAGTCGCCACCGTGCTGGATGCCCGGGGCAGCGAGCGCGAGGTCAAAGTCGAGCAGCTCACGCGCGGAATGCGTTTGCTCATCAAGCCCGGCGCGCAATTTCCCGTGGATGCCGAGATTGCCAAAGGGAACACCGCCGCGGACGAATCGAATCTCACCGGCGAAGCCACGCCCGTCGGGAAGAACATCGGCGACATCGCGCTGGCCGGCACCCTCAATCTCTGGGGTGTGGTTGAAGTCGTCGTTGCGCGGCCCGCGGCCGAAAGTTCGCTGCAAAAAATCGTCACGCTCATCAAGGAAGCCCAGCAGCGCAAGGCGCCCGCGCAACAATTCACCGATCAAGTCAGCACTTACTACACTTACGCCGCCCTGGGACTTTCGTTCGCCATGTTTTTTGTCTGGTGGCTTGGCTTCCGGCTCGCGCCGTTTGAGTCCGCCATCGAATCGCAAAGCGCGTTTTACCGGACCATGACGCTGCTCGTGGTCGCGTCGCCGTGCGCGCTGGTCCTTTCCATTCCATCCGCCGTGCTCGCGGCCATCGCCTGGGGCGCGCGCCACGGCATCCTGTTCCGCGGCGGCGCGGCGGTGGAAAAACTTGCCGGGGTCAACGTCGTCGCGCTCGACAAAACCGGCACGCTCACGACCGGTGAATTGCGCGTCGAAAAAGTCGAAAGTTTTCCAGCCGGCCGCGAAGCCGAAATTGCGCGGCTGGCTTACTCGCTGGAAAAACTCTCCACGCACCCGCTCGCCCGCGCCATTACGCGCCATGGCAAACAGCAGCAACTGGAACCGGTCGCCTTCGAGCAGTTTGAATCGGTGACCGGTGAAGGGTTGCGCGCGAAACGAGATGGCGTTGAATGTTTGCTGGGACGTCGCGAATGGGTGTTGGAACGCCGGCTTCCAGCACGGCGGGATGCCGTTTCAAATCCAGTCGGACAATACGCCGGGCCGGACCAGCCTTCGCTCGGAAGCTTCGGCGCGGCAGGGGCCGGCGCTCCAACGGAGGCGGCCTTTTCCGAAATCTGGCTCGCGCTCGGCGATCTTCTGGGCCGCGTCATTTTGCGCGATGACATCCGTCCCCAAGCCGCATCGGTCGTGGAAGAGTTGCGCCGTGAAGGCTTGCGCACCGTGGTTTTGACCGGTGACCGCCAGGCGACCGCCGGGTATTTGCGCGACAAATTGAAGTTGGATGACGTGCGCGCCGAATTGAAACCGGAGCAAAAAGTCGAGGTGGTTCGTGAGTTGAGCGGGCATGGGAGGAAGGTTGCCATGATCGGCGACGGCGTGAACGACGCGCCGAGTCTGGCCGCCGCCCACATTGGCGTGGCGATGGGCGCGCGCGGGTCGGACGCGGCTTTGGAGCAGGCGGACGTGGTGCTGATGCACGACCGGCTGGAGAATTTTCTGGCCGCGTTTCGCCTGAGCCAGCGTGCGCGCCTCATCATTCGCCAAAATCTTGTCCTTTCGCTCGGCACGGTGGTGGTGCTGGTTTTATTCGCGCTGCTCGGAAAAATTCCGCTGACGATTGGCGTGGTCGGCCACGAAGGCAGCACCGTGGTCGTGGTGATGAACAGTTTGCGATTGCTTTTCGGCGGCACGACGACGAGGCAGAAATAGTTCAACTGCAGATGAAACTGAGGTTGAAACGAATAAAAATAATCGCGCCTTTCTCGGCCATCCGCCCGTTTGGTGGGGAGAGAATTCCCCAAAAAGAAATTTCGCGCTTTGAACCCCTGAACCGTAGCCGCCGACGTGAGTCGGCGCTGACTTTTATTGGACTCAAAGTGCGCGGACTCACGTCCGCGGCTACGAGGTTCAGGGAGAGGGTGTCGCGCAGCGACGGGCCTTCGCCGCGCCGAAGTGGCTCCGTCCACGCAGGCGGGTGTGGGGGAATCTTTTCTGTTCATCTGTGTTTTGACCGTGTTTAATCAGCGCCAGTTGAATTTGTGAACCCGTTTCGAAAATTTGTTTCTGAACACGAGCGGCTTTTCCAAAGCGGAAAAAAGTTGCCGCCGGGTCGTCTGCAAAAATTCCCACGGCATCGGAAGGCGCCGGAGCGCGCGCCGAAAGCGTTGATTTTCTCGCCGCATCCGGATGACGAGTGCATCGTCGGCGGACTGGCGTTGCGGCTGTTGCGTGAAGCGCAGTGGAACGTCATCAACATTGCCGTGACGTTGGGCGGCAAAATCGCGCGGCGCACGGAGCGGTTGCGTGAATTGCGGGGCGCGTGCGATTTCCTCGGCTTTGGTCTGGCGGTGGCGGATTGGGAAGATATCAATCCGGTTGCGCGCCGGGGGAATTGCCCGTCGTGGCGGGCGGCGGTGGAAATCGTTGCCGAAATCCTGGCGGAACAGCAGCCGCGCGCGATTTTTGTTCCGCACGAAAACGACCGGCACCCGACGCACATCGGCACCCATTTTTTGGTTCTGGATGCGCTTGAAACGTTGCCCGCCGGTTTCGAGTGCCACGTCGTCGAAACGGAATTTTGGGGGCAAATGACCGATCCCAATCTGCTCGTCGAATCGAGCGTGGAGGATGTGGGCGACCTCATGGCGGCGCTGGCGTGTCACGTCGGCGAAGTCCGGCGCAATCCGTATCACGCGCGGTTGCCGGCGTGGATGATGGACAACGTGCGCCGCGGCGCGGAACTTGTCGGCAGGCCGGGCGGGGCGGCGCCGGATTTTACATTCGCCACCCTTTACAGGCTCCGCCAATGGACGCGTGGCCGGCTGACAAATGTGCTGAAAAATGGAAAATTTTTGTCGGGCCGGGAAAACGCCGCGAATTTGTTTTAAGTGGGACAGGCATCCTGCCTGTCTCAAATTTTTGGAACGTAAAAGCAAGACCGGCTGGAAGCCTGTCCCACGTTGGCGTAAACAGCGTGGTGATTTATCCGTGTTCATCAGCATATAGCGGCGTGGCCGCCACGCGGCTTTACGCCGTGTCCATCTGTGGTTAAACTTTTTCCATGAAAACAAAATTCATGCGCGAGGCAATCCGTCTCTCGCTCCAAAAAATGCGCGGCAATCACGGCGGGCCGTTTGGCGCAGTCGTGGTGCGCCGTGGCAAAATCGTCGGGCGCGGGTGGAATCAGGTCACTTCGGCCAACGACCCGACGGCGCACGCGGAAGTCACTGCCATCCGCGAAGCGTGCCGCCGTCTCAAGACGTTCCGGCTGGACGACTGCGAGCTTTACACCAGTTGCGAGCCGTGTCCGATGTGTCTGGCGGCGGGTTATTGGGCGCGGCTGCGGAGGATTTATTACGCCAACACCCGGCACGACGCGGCGGCCATTGGTTTTGACGACGATTTTCTTTACCGCGAAGCCGCCCGGCCGGTTGCCCGCCGCAAAATTCCTATGAAACAACTGTTCCGCAGCGAAGCGCTGAAAGTTTTTGCTGAATGGAAAAACAAGCCGGACAAAATCCGGTACTGATGCGGTCGCCTACCGATAGTTCTTGTCGTCCACCCGGCTGAGGTCAATTCCGTCCTTGAAGACTCCAACCGTCACGACCGCGAAGGTGAACACGCTGGTCCCGGACTCCAGATGCCCGCCGAACGACTTGTCGGGATCGGCCAGGGTGATGTGGGCGTGGACGCGGCCATCAATCACATAGCCATTCATGCTCACGATGTCGGCCGGGCCAGTGGGGTTCTTCACAAAGATGTTCCTGGAGGGAAAGGTGCCGTTGCTGACCGTGTGGTAATGATAGCTCCGGACCGACCCGATGCCGGACAGGATCACGGCGTTCCGGATCTTGTGCTCCTTGGCCATGCGCTCCAGGCCGGCCAGCAGGTCGGCTTGATTTTTGAAGCGCAATACCAGGACCCGCTCGAATTGCCCGCTGAGCGCATAAACATCCGGCACCGTGTCGCTGTTCGGTTTGGTATCCACGGCGGTGGTGGTGGCGTTGGTCACCTCGGTGCGGACCGGCTGGGCCGCCGCCGGGCTGATGATTGCCAGCAAGCTTAGTATCTGAATCAGTCTGCGCATGGGATGTCTCCTTGTTTGGTGGATGATGGTTGAGTTGTATCAAAAGTAAACATGAGATCGAACAAACAACAAGCCCAAGCACCAGTCCCGATGCCGCCTGCTCGCGCCACCGGCTTTGTCGCGTGCTCGCGGAAACGGAGTTGATCGAAGTTTATCGGGGCCTGCCTCGCGATTCATCGGCCAACCCAAAAGGCTCTTGGATGGCCGTCCAATTTCCAACGTTCAGCGTTGAATAATCAGGGGAATTCGAGGACGAGGACGAGAACGAGGAGGAAGGGAAACATTACACATTCAACATTGAATGAGGGCCGGCTGAAGCCGGGACCAGCCTTCGCTCTGCTGCTTCGACGCGGCAGGCACCGAACGCTGAATTCGTGTAGACCGGCCCTCCGAATCTGCCGCTTGCCAACCAGCTTCGGGTTTTGTTCTAATCCACCCATGCTCAATCAGCAGACGCTTAATCGTCCCGTAAGTTTCTCCCCATCGCCATGAGCTATACCACCAATTATCTCCAATCCGAATCGGTCGCCGCGCAGGGACCCGAAATCATCGTGCTGGTCAACTGCATGGTGCAGGACGCCATCAAACTCAGCGCCAGCGATCTGCATATCGAGCCGTGGGAAAAAGCCATCGAAGTGCGCGCCCGCGTCAACGGCGTGCTGACCGAAGTGGCGCAGCTGCCGCTGGAGTTGCTGGACAAAATCTCGACGCGTTTCAAGGTGATGTCCAACCTGGTCACCTACCAGGCTGGGATGCCGCAGGACGGCACGGCCATCGGCGGTCCGGAACTCGACGGCGTGCAGTTGCGCGTTTCCATTTTCCCCACGACGCGCGGCGAGAAAATTGTCGTGCGGCTGTTCGATCCAAAAGACCGGCGATTTGATTTGAACACGCTCGGCTTTGAGGATTCGACGTTGCAAGGACTGTTGCGCCTGCTCAAACGGACGGGCGGCCTGCTCCTGTTCACCGGCCCCACCGGCTCGGGCAAAACGAGCACGATGTATTCGGCGCTTTGTTACATCATACAACGCGACGGCATCAACATGAGCATCAGCACGGTGGAAGACCCGGTGGAATTCAATCTGCCGATGGTCAGCCAGACGCAGGTCAATCCCGCGCAGGATTTCACCTACGCCGTGGCGCTGAAAAGCATCCTGCGGCAGGACCCGCAAGTTGTCATGGTGGGCGAAATACGCGACGCGGAAACCGCCGCCATCGCCGTGCAGGCCGGCCTGACGGGGCACCTGGTCCTGAGCACCATCCACTCCGGCGTTTCGGCGGGCGCGTTCACGCGGTTGATCAATATGGAGATCGAGCCGTTCATGCTGGCGTCGAGTGTGCTGGGTGTGATGGGGTTGCGGCTGGTGCGGGGCAACTGCCCGGATTGCACGCAGCCCTACGAACCGGAGCCGAGCCGGTTGAAGATTGTGCCGGAAGAGTTGATGCCCGAAGCCCAATTCCGCCGGGGCGCGGGCTGCGACCAATGCAATCACACCGGTTACGCCAATCGCATGCCGGTGACTGAATTACTGGCGGTCACCGAGCCTTTCCGGGAAGCGGTGCTGAAGAAACTGCAGACGTCTGCGCTGGAACAGATTGCCATCCAGCAGGGAATGCGCACGCTGTGGCAAAACGGGCTGCAACGCGCCGTCACCGGCGAAACGACGCTGGAAGAAATCATCCGGGTGGTGGCGGTGGATATGATTTGAGGGTCTGGTAGGGCGGGCACTCCGCTGCCCGCCGTGAATTTGGTGAGATGTTCGCACATCAAGCTGCCGCACGACGGCGCGCACGGAGTGACGCGCCCTACCTGGTTTCCTTCACCAAACACAATCTTGCCAAGCTCGCACAGGTTTTGTCTAATCTGCCTGTGCTCAACCAGCAGACTCTGAATCGGCCCGCGAGTTTTTCCGGCGTCGGCTTGCACAGCGGCAACCGGGTGAACATGACCCTCCTCCCCGCGCCCGCGAACAGCGGCGTGCGGTTCCGCCGCGTGGACCTCGAAGGCAGGCCGGAAATCGAGGCGCGCGTGGAAAATGTCAGCGAGACGAACCGCTCCACGACATTGGCCAAGGGCAATGTGAAAATTCACACCGTCGAGCACGTACTCGCGGCGCTGGCGGGTTACGGCATTGACAATGCGATTGTCGAACTGGACGCGAACGAGCCGCCCATTGCCGACGGCAGCTCGCGCGAGTTTTGCAAAATCATCCAGGAAGCCGGCATCGTGCCGCTGGCGGAAAATCGCGAGCCTTACACGCCCGCCGCGCCGATTGAGTTGCAGGTGGGCGAGACGACGATGACGTTGTTTCCCGACGAGACTTTCAAAATCACCTGCACCAGCGCGGACAAGCACGGACGGTTCACACAATTTTACAGCACGGAAATCACGCCCAAAACGTGGGAAAAGGAACTGGCGCACGCCCGGACATTTTGTTTTTTCGAGGAAATCGAATACCTCATCAAAAACGGCCTCATCAAGGGCGGCAGCCTGGAGAATGCCGTGGTCATCCGCGACGACGCGGTGCTCACGACCGAGCCGTTGCGATATCCCGAAGAATTCGTGCGGCACAAGATGCTCGACATCGTGGGCGACCTGTCGCTGCTCGGCCGGCCGATTCACGGGCATCTGATTGCCGTGAAGCCGAGTCACACGGCAAATTGTGAAATGGTCCGGCACATCGTCGCGCAAATGCAAAAGCCGTTGCGCGCCGCGCAGACGTTCGCGCCGCCGCCCGCCAAAACCGCCGGCGACGCGGCAGCCGAGGCGATTGAAGCCCAGGGTGGCGCAATGGGCATTGAAGAAATCATGAAGTTATTGCCGCATCGCTATCCGTTTTTGATGGTGGACCGGATTCTGAAAATTGACGGCAATAAAATTGTCGGCCTCAAAAACGTGACGGTAAACGAGCCGTATTTTCAGGGACATTTTCCCGGCCATCCCATCATGCCGGGCGTGCTTCAATTGGAGGCCATCGCGCAGGTCGCCGGTCTTTTGATGATGAAACACGTCGAGACCGGACGCCAGCTCGCTTATTTCATGTCCGCCGAAAATGTGAAGTGGCGCAAGCCGGTCGTGCCCGGCGATGTGCTCCTCATCGAAATCGAACTGATGAAAACGCGCGGAAAAATCTGCAAATCCAAAGGCGTCTGCAAGGTGCGCGGGGAGGTCGTCAGCGAGGCGGAAGTCACTTTCATGCTCCTCGACGCCGAATGAATTTAAGATTTACGATTTGCGATTTACGCGGCCGTTGTGATATCTGCGGTGAAAGTGGAACGACTCGTAAATCGTAAATCAAAAATCGCAAATCGCATGGTTCATCAGACAGCAATTATTCATCCGAAGGCGAAAATTGGCCCGCAGTGTGAAATTGGTCCTTACTGCGTCATCGGCGAACACGTGACGCTCGGCGACGGCTGCAAGCTGCATTCGCACGTCGTCATTGACGGCCACACGAAGCTGGGCCGGGAGAACGAAATATTCCCGTTCGCGAGCATCGGGTTGAAAACGCAGGACTTGAAGTGGAAGGGTGGCGACACGCGCACGGAAATCGGCGATGGCAACACGTTTCGCGAATATGTCACGATCCACAGCGCGACCGGCGACGGCGAAGTCACGCGCGTCGGTTCGCACAACAGCATCCTGGCCTACTGTCACATTGCGCACAACGTCACCTTGGGCAGCCACGTCATCATGTCCAACGTCGCGACGCTGGGGGGACACGTGACCGTTGAGGACCAGGCGGTGATTGGCGGGCTGGCGGCGGTGCATCAATTTTGTCGCATCGGGAAAATGTCCATGATTGGCGGCTGCTCGAAAATCGTGCAGGACGTGCCGCCATTCATGATTGCCGACGGCAATCCGGCGGAGATCCGCACCATCAACAAGATCGGCATGGAACGCAACGGGGTTTCGGAGGAAGCGCAAAATGCGCTGCGCCATGCTTACAAAATTCTGTTCCGCGAAGGCCTGACCATTCCCAACGCGCTGGCGAAAATAGAAAAGGAACTGCCGCCGCTGCCGGAGGTCAAGCACTTGATTCAATTTGTCCGAAGCAGCGAGCGCGGCATCAGCAAGTAGGCCGCGTAGGACAGGCGTCCCGCCTGTCTCTGAAATCCGAAATAATGAGACTGGCAGGATGCCTGTCCTACATTCTCACGTCGTCTGTGGGCAGCGACTTTTATTGCGCGTCTATTTCGCCAACGGATGAAAGGTTCCGCGGATGAATTCCCTTGTCTTTATCTGTTGGCACTTTTCATCCGTTGGCAAGGTGTTCGGTTCAATCAGATGTTTTTCGTAGTTGATGATTTTTCTCAGCCATAGCGCGAGCGCAGGTTCCACTCGTTCAACAAATCGCGCGGGATTTCCGAGAGAAATCGTGATGGTTGTTGCATGGCATCCATGCCGGTGCTGCCGTAACCGGCGCGCATCAGCGGATGGCTCAGGTAAAGTTCGTTCTTCGCCCGCGTGATGGCCACGTAAAACAACCGGCGTTCCTCCTCCTCGCCATCGTCGTTTTCCATCGAACGCGCGGACGGGAACAACCCGTCGCACAGCATGATGACGAATACGACGTCGAATTCCAGGCCCTTCGCCTGATGAATCGTTGAGAGCCGGATTTGCTCGGCGTCGCGGTTCGCAGTCTGACCGTCCTCGGCTTCGACGTTGGTGAGCAGCGCCAGTTGCGTCAGGAAGTCCTCGACCGACCCGAATTGATAAGCGAACACGGCGAGTTGTTCGAGGTCTTCCAGACGGTTGCGGTAATTGGCGAAGTTTTCCTTGAGATAATCGTCGTAGCCCGCGTCCATCACCAGACGCAGCATCTTCGCGGCGCTCTGCCGGACGGCTTTGTCCTCCAGTTGGGAAATGGTCTCAACGAATTGTTTCCAGACCGTCGCCGCCTTGGCAGGAACGGCCTTCGCGCAAGATGTTAAAGCCGTTGCCAAAGACTGACGAGCGCCCCTCGCCCCGTCCCTCTCCCCGCTCGGCGGGGAGAGGGTGGCCGAAGGTCGGGTGACGGGAGAATTTTTGAGTTCTGACGAAGGAGTGCCCTCCAGTTTTTCGTGAAAAATCTTCCAGATTTTTCCCGCTCCTTTCGCGCCGATTCCCGGCAGCAGTTGCACGATGCGTTTGAAGGCGAGTTCGTCGCGCGGGTTGGCAACCAGCTTGAGATATGCCGTCGCGTCCTTAATGTGAGCCTGCTCGAAAAACCGGATGCCGCTGGTGATTGAGAAGGGGATGTGGCGCTTCGTCAGCTCAAGCTGCAGTTCGAGCGCGTGGAAATGCGAGCGGTAAAGCACGGCGACCCGGTTCAGATTCACGCCTTCCTCGGGCAGTTCCGCCACGCGCTGCGCGATGAACGCCGCCTGCTGCGCGGCATCGGCACATGTGACGAGCGCGGGTTTCAAGCCGGACTTGCGCGCGGGCGTGAGAATTTTGGTGAACTGGTCCCGGTTCGCGGCGATGGCGGCGTTGGCCACCTTGAGAATTTCCGGCGTGCTGCGGTAGTTGGTCTCGATCTTGAAAACTTTCGCGTCGGGATGGCGTTTTGGAAATTTGAAGATGTTCTGAAAATTCGCGCCGCGCCAGGCGTAGATGCTCTGCGCGTCGTCGCCCACGACGGTGACGTTGTGATGCCGCTCGGCGAGCAAATCAATCAGGTCGCTCTGGAGCTTGTTCGTGTCCTGGTATTCGTCCACGAGAATGAACTGGAAGCGGCGTTGGTAATGTTCGCGCACGTCGGCGTGCTCCTGCAACAGCCTGAGCCAGAGCGCGAGCAGGTCATCGAAATCCATCGCGTTCGTCGCGCGTTTGCGGGCGGTGTAACGCTTCTGCACGTCGGCGACCTGCCGGGTAATTTGCTCGAAGTAATCGAATTGTTCCTCAAGGATTTCGGCAGTGCTCTTGTGCGTGTTGACCGCGAGCGAGAAAATTTCACACAGCACCTCGGGCTTCGGAAAATGCGTGCCTTTGGTTTCGATGCCCGCTTCGGCGATGCAGGTTTTGATCAAATCCTTCGCGTCGTCGCGGTCGAGAATGGTGAAATCGCGCCGGTAACCGAGCAAATCGGCGTGCGAGCGCAAAATCCGCGCGCCGATGGAATGGAATGTGCCGCCCCAGAGCGACGGAAGCTGCCGGCCCAGCAACCCGGCGACGCGATGCATCATTTCACCGGCGGCCTTGTTGGTGAATGTGAGCAGCAGGATGCGGTCAGCGGGAATGCCCTGTTCGAGCAGGTAGGCGACGCGATAGGTGAGCGTGCGCGTCTTGCCCGAACCGGCACCGGCGATGACGAGGGCAGGACCGGGCGGCGCGGTGACGGCGGCCAGTTGTTGCGGGTTCAATTCGCGCGCGTAATCAATCTGCAAATTGATTTCGGAACGGAACGGTTCAACAACATAATCGCGCGACATGGGGCGGAATTGAAAGGGCAAATGCCGACCGGTGAAAGAAAAATATCGTTGGAGTTCAAGCTTCAGCTTGCATAAGGCGGCAGACACGCTGAAGCGTGAACTCCAACGCGACCGGCACAATGGCCGGAATATGTCGCCCCTACGCCGCCGTTTTCGCGCGTGAAGCCCGCCGGTCCTGCCAGTCAAGAACCAGCAACGTCAGCAGGACGACAGCCGTGCTGCCGACGCACACCGGCGCAAGCAACCGGTCCAATGGAAGTGAGCCTCGCATTGGCAGCCTGAGTTGTGCCGGGAGAAGGTCCAAGCTGTCGGCAAAAGAAGTTTTGGCAACGACATTGCCTTCCCAGGAAACCGCCTGCGAAATGCCGGAACTCGCCAGGCGGAAAATCGGGATGCCGTATTCCGCCGCCCGCACGGGCGCGACGCGGGCATGAAGCTCGTGCTGGTGCCGGCCCCAATCCTCAACGTCCATTGTTGGGACTATCAAAAGCTGTGCCCCCTGTTTTACCAGCCGGTCGGTGACGCGTGTGTAACTCAAGTCGTAGCAGATGCAGATGCCGATTTTGCCCCACGGCGAATTCCAGACTTTCTGTTCCGGCGCGGGCAGGCCGTCCTTGAAAAACTGGATGGGCACGCTTTTGACCTGCTTGAAGACAATCTCGCCGTTCGTGCCGACGACGAAGGCGGTGTCGTAAAAATTATCCGCGCCAACCGGGTCTTTGCCGCCGACGACGAGAAAACGCGAGTGTTCGCGGCACCAGTTTTTCAGCGCATCCGGCACCAGGCCGTCGAGGGTGTATTCGCTCAACACAAAAATCTGCGCGTCGGGATTTTTTACCAGGGCCTTGTCGAGGGCTTTGGGAAGAACGCCGGATGAAGGGAATTCCATCTGAATCCCGGCGATAGAAAGCGGAGGAACGGGCCTTTCATGTCCAGCGGCGGCAATGAGTTGAAGAAAGAACGCCAAGCCAGTCAGTATAAATAAAAGCATCACGAACCATTCAACGAAAAGACGCTTGATTTGGGTTATGCAAAAAAGAATCGATGCTATGGAAATAATTAAAAAACCGACACTGAACATTCCGTAAACCAAGAATGGCGTTAGTGGATAGTTTGGGAAAACATATCCGACGTTTAGCCACGAAAATTTCAAGTAGTAGAGCTCGCTGCGGAAATATTCCAACCCCGTCCAGATCACCGGTATCAGCCACGCCGCCTTGACTTTTCCCCATCGCCGGATGCTGCCGCAAACAATCGCCGTGAACAGGCCGATCCAAAACGCCAGCACCAGCCACAACACAATTGCCGCCGGGCCGAAGATGTTCCAAAGGAAATACAGTTGCGGCGCGTAACACAAAAATCCCGTCGCCAATCCGAAATAAAACGCGCGGCGGACGCTGGGCTGGTTGGTCAGCCGGACGAGGCCAAAGGCGTAACCGAAAATCATCAGTCCGGCGGCGGGATATTTACTGGAAGTATAGGCGAGATGAAAACACGCCACGGCCAGCGCCAGCCACAGAAAAGATTTTCCCCAGCCCAGTAGTTTCGCCGATGGTTCCTGAAGGTTCATCGTTACACCAGCTAAATGCCGGTTCATTTAAACCGTTCGATACAAATACGCCACGCAAAAAGCAAAACCTTGCTCGCGTTTCTGGACGAAGTTTATGAAGACCTGGAACTGTGGTATCCGAAACTGAGGCTGGAGGAAGCGGGCTGCGCGCTGAAATGTGCCGCGCTGGGAATGAAAACTTACACCGGCAAGCACGGGTGCCCTGCCTGATTTTGAGCGCGCTGCTGACGTTGCTGCTGTGGCTGTTTAGAAGATAAAAGAAGGGATTTTTGCCGCACAATTCATTGGCGGAGAACACGATTTTTGGCTTGAACCTGATGGGCTTGATGGTAAGAATAAGCAACCTTAGAAACGCGGCCATGAAAATTTCTTGTCTTCGGCTGACAGTGGCCTTTTTGTTGCTTCTTGCATTCAGAGTTTTCGCAGCGGTGTTGTATGTGGATTTGAACAGCACCAATCCCACCCCGCCCTATGCCGATTGGAGCACGGCGGCGGCAAACATTCAGGATGCGGTGGATGCGGCCAATTCCGGAGACACAGTTCTCGTGACCAACGGTGTTTACCAGACCGGCGGCAGGCCATTCAGCATACCGGACTTCGGGCCCATCGTCACCAACCGTGTTGTCATTACCAACTTGCTCACGTTGAAGAGTGTCAACGGGCCGGCGGTGACGTTAATCGTGGGCAATCAGGTGCCCGGAACCATCAATGATTTTGGCGCCGTGCGGTGCGTTGATCTGGTTGACGGCGCAACCTTGAGCGGCTTCACGATTACCAATGGCGCGACCGGACCGGGCGGCAGCGACGCCGTCTGGGAGTCCTGGGGCGGCGGTTTGAATTGCCCGTCCGGCGATGGCGTCGTGACCAATTGCGTCATCATTAACAACTCGGCGGGTGATTATGGCGGCGGCGCAGCAGGCGGGACTTTTTACAATTGCCAGTTCATCGGCAACCAATCCGGGTACGGCGGCGGCGTGAACGGGGTGACAGCGAACAATTGCATGTTTGAACTGAATTCAGGCTACGTGGGCGGCGGTGTGGAATATAGCACCTTGAACAATTGCACCCTGACTGGCAATTCGGCTTCGTATGGCGGTGGCGCCGATTCCAGTACGCTGAACAATTGCATCGTTTTTTACAACACCGCGCCCGACGAGAGCAACTATTCCGCCAGCACTTTGAACTATAGTTGCACGACACCCCTGCCCGACAGCGGCACGAACAACATCACCGCCGAACCGCAATTGACCGACCCCGCGCATATCAGCGCCAACTCGCCCTGTATCGGCGCGGGCAGCGCGAATTATTCAACCGGCGTGGACATTGACGGCGAGGCATGGAGAAATCCGCCATCCATCGGCTGCGACGAATATTACACCGGCCCAATCACCGGAGCATTGAGCGTCGCCATTCAGGCGGACTACACGAATGTGGCGTCGGGTTTTGTGGTCAATTTTACCGGGCAGATCAGCGGGCGCGCCAGATTGAACACCTGGGATTTCGGAGACGGAACGGTGGTGAGCAATCAATTGGACGTCTCCCATAGCTGGGTATCGCGGGGTGAGTACCCGGTCGTGTTGACGGTTTACAACGATGATTATCCCGGTGGCGTGAGCGCGACGGTAACTGTTTATGTGGCCCAAGGAACCAATTATGTTTCCCTCGACAGCACCAATCCGGTATCGCCTTACCTCTCGTGGGACACAGCGGCAACGAACATCCAGGACGCAGTGGATGCGGCACTCCCCGGCGGCACGATTCTGGTGACCAACGGTGTCTATGGCAACGACGGGCGCGTGGTCTATGGGATGTTGACGAATCGCGTGGTGATCAACCGGCTGACGGCTGTAACAGTGGAAAGCGTCAACGGCCCGGCGGTGACGGTGATTCAAGGCTATCAGGATCCGGTCACGACCAACGGCGACGATGCGGTGCGGTGTGTGTTTCTGGGCAACGGCTCCCGGCTGGTGGGGTTCACCCTGACCGGCGGTGCCACCCGGAATGATGGGGATGGGGACACGGAACAGAGTGGCGGCGGGCTGTGGTGTGATTCCACGAGCGTGGTCGTGTCCAACTGCGTCCTCACGGGCAACTCTGCCGCCAACCTTGGCGGCGGGGCATCTGGCGGCACGCTGAATAATTGTACTTTCATCGCCAACTCAGCTTCCTACGGCGGCGGCGTCTATCAAAGCACACTGAACAACTGCACGCTCTCCAACAATTCGGCTGCCAACTACGGTGGGGCGGCCTACAATAGTGTGCTCGCCAACTGCGTGCTGTCCGGCAACGTCGCCAGCGGCGTTGGCGGCGGAATATGCTATGGCACCGCGAACAACTGCACCCTGTCTGGCAACTTCACCGGCGACAGCGGCGGTGCGGCATACGGAGCCACGCTGAACAACTGCCTGCTGAGCAGCAACCGGGCGGCCAACGCCGGAGGCGGAGCGTGCTATGGCATTTTGAGCAACTGCTCATTGACCGGTAATTCCGCGACCAATAATGGCGGTGGAGCATACCAGGCCACGCTGAGCAATTGCACACTCGCCATCAACTCCGCTGCCTACGGTGGCGGGGCCAACGGGTGCGGCTTGACCGCGTGCTCGTTGACCGGCAACTCCGCCGCCAACTCAGGTGGTGGCGCAGAAGGCAGCACGCTGAATAATTGCACGCTCACCGGCAACTCGGCTTTCACCGGCGGCGGCGCGGATTCGAGCGCGTTGAACAACTGCATCGTCTATTACAACTCCGCGACGAGGGGCGACAACCACTTCGCGAGCACGCTGAATTATTGCTGCACAACTCCTCTTCCCGACAGTGGCACGAACAATATCACCGCCGATCCGCAAATGACTGACCTCGCGCATATCAGCGCCAACTCGCCCTGTATCGGCGCAGGCAGCACGAATTATTCGACCGGCGTGGACATTGACGGCGAGCCGTGGGCCAGTCCTCCTTCCATCGGCTGCGACGAATATTATTCCGGTGCAATCACGGGAGCTTTGAGCGTCGCCATCCAGGCAACCTACACTAGCACGGCGACGGGGTTCGCAGTGAATTTTGCAGGGCAGATCGGCGGACATGCCAGTTTGAACACGTGGGATTTTGGAGACGGAACGGTGGTGAGCAACAGCTTGGATGTTGCGCATGCGTGGCTCGCCTCCGGTGATTACACGGTGGTACTGACCGCATTTAATGGCAGCAATCCCGGTGGCGTGAGCGCCACGGTTGTTATCCACGTGGCGGTCCAGCCGGTATATTACGTGGCGCTCATGAACACCAATCCGCTGGCGCCCTACACTTCGTGGGCCACCGCGGCGACAAATATCCAGGACGCAATTGATGCAGCCACGGTGACAGGATCGTTGGTGCTCGTAAGCAACGGCACGTACCAGACCGGCGGGCGGGTGGTGTTTGGGATGATGACCAATCGCGTGGTGATAGACAAGGCCGTGACCGTGCAAAGCGTCAACGGTCCGGCGGTGACCTTGATTCAAGGTTATCAGGACCCGGTCACGACCAATGGCGATGCCGCCGTGCGTTGCGTCTATCTGGCCAATGATGGTTCATTGGTTGGATTCACACTCACCAACGGAGCCACGCGAATTGCCGGGGATGGCGATCGTGAACAAAGTGGCGGTGGTGTTTGGTGCGAATCATCCAGCCCGGTCGTGTCCAACTGTGTTCTGAGTGGCAACTCCGCTGCCGGCAATGGCGGCGGGGCCATTGGCGGCACGCTGAACAACTGCAGGCTGACCGGCAATTCAACGTACAATTCAGGCGGCGGGGTTTACGCGAGCACGCTGAACAACTGCACCCTCGCCGCAAACACGGCCATTGCAGGCAACGGTGGCGGAGCCGGTGCCAGCACGCTGAACAACTGCACGCTCAACGGCAACTCGGCGGCGAACGGCGGTGGTGTCGATTCCAGCTTCGTCAACAATTCCGCGCTTGCCGGCAACTCAGCTTCCTCCGGCGGCGCCGCCAATCAAGGCACATTGATCAACTGCACTCTCTCCAACAATTCGGCTGCTTACTATGGTGGCGCGACCTGTAACAGTGCGCTGGTCAACTGCGTATTGACCGGCAACTTCGCCGGTGTTCTTGGCGGCGGGACATGCTATGGCATCGCGAACAACAGCACCATGACCGGTAATTCCGCCGGCGACAGCGGCGGCGCGGCATACGGAAGCACTCTTGACGACTGCCTGCTGAGCAGCAACTCGGCGGCTAACCTCGGGGGCGGAACCTTGTTTGGCGATTTGGACAACTGCACATTGACCGGTAATTCGGCGACCAGTTATGGCGGTGGAGCGTATGGCGCCACGCTCAACAACTGTTCACTCGCGGGCAATTCGGCCGCCAACTCGGGTGGTGGCGCAGAAGGCAGCACGCTGAACAATTGCACGCTCACCGGCAACTCCGCAGCCACCGGCGGCGGGGCGGATTCCAGCACGTTGAACAACTGCATCGTTTATTATAATTCCGCGCCGAACGGGACAAATTTCTCCGGCAGCACTTTGAATTTTTGCTGCACCACGCCGCTTCCCGGCAACGGCACAAACAATATTACCGCCGAACCGCAATTGGCCGACGCGACTCATATCAGCGCCAACTCGCCCTGTATCGGCGCGGGCAGCGCGAATTATTCAACGGGCGTGGACATTGACGGCGAGGCCTGGCGGAATCCGCCAGCCATCGGCTGCGACGAATATTATTCCGGCGCAATCACCGGAGCATTGAGCGTCGCCATTTTGGCGGACTACACGAATGTGGCGAGTGGTTTCGCGGTGGATTTCACGGCGCAGATTGGCGGGCACGCCAGCGCCAACATGTGGAATTTTGGAGACGGAACCGTGGTCAGCAATCGTCCGTATGCTTCACACAGTTGGGGCGTGGCGGGGGATTACGTCGTGGTCTTGACGGCGTATAACGAGACTTATCCCGATGGTTTGAGCGCGACCATCACGATTCACGTCGTGGTTCAGCCGGTGTATTACGTTGCGCTCATAAACACCAATCCGGTGGCGCCCTACACTTCGTGGGCCACCGCGGCGACGAACATTCAAGATGCCGTGGACGTCGCTATCGCGGGCGGCACGGTCTTGGTGTCCAACGGCGTCTATGGCACCGGCGGCCGCGTGTTGTACGGAGCGATGACGAACCGCGTGACGATCACCAAGTCGGTGACGGTAACGAGCGTCAACGGCCCGGCTGCGACTGTGATTCAGGGGAACCCGGTTGCCGCCAACGCAGTGCGGTGCGTGTATCTTGCCACCGGTGCCGCGCTGGCGGGATTCACCCTGACCAACGGAACGACGCGGAACGACGGTGACACGGAGTTTGAACAAAGCGGCGGCGGAATCTGGTGTGAATCCGCCGGCGCGAACATCTCCAATTGCATGATTAGTGGAAACTCGGCCGCTACGTCGGGTGGCGGCGTTTTCCAGGGCACGTTAATTAATTGCACGCTGACCGGGAATTCATCCTATGCTGGCGGAGGCGCGAGTGGCAGCACGCTCGTTGGTTGTACGCTCAACAACAATTCTGCTTTCAGTAGGGTGTACGGCGGCGCGCCGTACGGCGGCGGGGCGGATTCCTCCACGTTAAACAACTGCGTGCTGGCCGGTAATTCCGCCGGCGAAGACGGCGGCGGTGCTTCTTTCAGCACGCTGAACAATTGCATCATCACCGGCAGTTCGGCGACCTACGCGGGCGGCGTGGTGAGCAGCACGCTGAATAATTGCACCCTGCTCGGCAATGTCGGCGCCGGCCGTTACGTCGGCGAGGGCGGTGGTGGAGCGGATTACAGCACGTTGAACAACTGCATCATCTATTTCAACACATCGCCGGCTGAACCAAATTATAACGACAACACTATGACTTATTGCTGCACAACACCAGATCCCGGCGGCGTGGGCAACATCACTAATGCTCCGCTCATTGTTAATTGGCTTGGAGGTGATTTCCATCTACAATCCAACTCGCCTTGCATCAACGCGGGCAATAATGCCTATGTCACAACTACCAACGATCTCGACGGCAACTCGCGCATCGTTGGCGGCACGGTGGACATCGGTGCTTACGAATATCAAACACCGACTTCAATCATTTCCTATGCCTGGCTCCAGCAATATGGTCTGCCCACCGACGGCTCGGCGGATCACGCCGACCTGGACGGCACTGGCATGACCGTTTACCAGGATTGGGTCGCCGGCTTAAATCCCACCAACGCCCTGTCGGTTTTGAAGATGCTACCACCAGCAGCCACAAACAATCCACTGGGTCTGGTGGTAAGCTGGCAGAGTGTGAGCAACATCACCTATTTCCTCCAACGCAGCACCAATCTGGCAGCGCAACCGGCTTTCTTCACCATCCAAAGCAACATCGTCGGCCAAGCCGGCACGACGAGTTACACGGACACCAGCGCCACGAACGGCGGCCCGTATTTTTATCGCGTCGGCGTTCAGCAATGACACCGGAAATATTCCTGAATGCCGGTTTTCCTGATTAATTTTTTAATCTTGACTTCTGCCTTAAATTAGCGAAAATCCTGCTACAAATTCAGCGCGGAGAGCCGATGAAAATCCATCTTGCCCGACTGCTCGCTGCCAGTCTTGCGTTTTTGGCGGCCAACGCCCCGGCCACGGTGTTGTATGTAGATTTGAATAGCCCCAACCCGGTTTCGCCTTACGCCGATTGGAGCACTGCCGCGACCAACATTCAGAATGCGATCAACGCTGCCAATTCCGGTGATGTGGTTCTGGTCACCAATGGAATTTATCAATATGGCGGCGTGGTAAATTCAGGATCAAACCGCGTTTATGTTTTGAAACCGATAACGGTTCAAAGCGTCAACGGCCCGGCGGTCACGATTATTCAAGGTTATCAAGTTCCCGGCACTACAAATGGAAACAACGCGGTGCGGTGCGTTTATTTGACCAATGCCGCCACGCTTTCGGGATTCACACTCATAAATGGCGCGACGCCCTTGTCGAGCGGTTTTGGCGGCGGTGTATATTGTGCCTCTACGAGTTGTGTGGTGACGAATTGTGTGATTGTCGGCAATTCGGCTGGAAGTGGGGGTGGCGGAGCTTATTCAGGGACATTGGTGAATTGTTCTTTGATTGGAAATTCAGCTACCGGCAGCGGTGGCGGTGCTCTTGGCGGCACGCTGAACAATTGTCTGCTTGCGGGTAATTCGGCTGTGTCCGGAGGGGCGGTTGCTGTGTATTTGTATTTTACTCCAACGATTTTGAACAATTGCACCATCTACGGCAATTCGGCTTCACAAAGTGGCGGAGGGTTACTCAGTGCCGGGGCGGGTGCGCCGTCCTATTTGTTTGCAAGTAATTGCATCGTTATGGGTAATACCGCGCCGACTGGTTCAAACTACTGTTTTTTATCTGTGTCTGAAATGACATTCAACTATTGCTGCACCGCACCGCTTCCGACGATTGGCACAGACAACATCTCCGGCGATCCACAGTTTGTGAATCCCACTGGCGGCGATTTTCATTTGCAAACCAACTCGCCTTGCATCAATGCCGGCAGTTCCAACGCCGTCGGATCTGTCGATTTGGATGGCAACCCGCGTATTGTCGGAGGTTTTGTGGACATGGGGGCGTATGAGTATCAACTCCCCGCGCCGGTTCCAGTGAGTCCAAGCATTCAGGCTACTTACACCGGAGTTTCCACGGGAATTGTGGTCGGCTTCACGGGACAAATTACCGGTCACGCAACTGTCAGCCGTTGGGACTTTGGCGACGGGACTGTGATCAGCAATCAATTGCCAAGTGTTTCACATAGTTGGACGGCCCCGGGGGATTATGTGGCCGCTTTATGGGCATATAACAACAGCTATCCAAATGGTGTGAGCGCAACGGTGATAATCCATGTACTGGAAAACCCAATGTATTATGTGTCACAGAACAGCACCAACCCGGTTGCGCCTTTTCTCTCTTGGGATACGGCCGCAACAAATATCCAAGATGCGGTGGATGCTGCCTACGTCGGTGGCACCGTTTTGGTATCAAATGGAGTTTATGCCACGGGTGGTGAAGTGGGCGGAGGCAATCGCGTGGCCCTGATGAAGCAAATTGCGGTTCGAAGCATTAACGGCCCGGAGACGACGACGGTTGATGGTGGTGGCGCGGTGCGGTGCGTTTATTTGACCAACAACACTACCCTCGCAGGGTTTACGTTAACCAATGGTGCCACATCGGGAGCAGGTGCCGGAGTAACTTGCGCATCTACAAATGCTGTTGTTTACAACTGCGTTATCACTGCAAATTCGGCTGGCGGTCAAGGTGGTGGAACTTATTCAGGCACCCTCGAAAATTGCTCGCTGGTGGGAAATTCTGCTGTTAATGGAGGAGGCGCAGCTTCAGCTACGCTGAATAATTGCGTTCTCTCAAATAATGTTGCGCTACAAGGCGGCGGGGCTTTTCAAGGCATCTTCAATAATTGCCTGTTTGTGGATAACTCGGCTCCTCAGGGCGGAGGAATTCTTGTTGGCTCGCCTAACAGCACGGTGTTAAACAATTGCACTATTTACGGCAATTCGGCTTCCGTTGAAGGCGGAGGCATTGACAGCGTATGGGCTACCGCTAACGATTCTAATTTGTCAGCGATCAATTGCATTATTTTTGGCAACAATTCTCCCAGTGGTTCCAATTACTATTTTGCGCCGGGTTATGATTTTGAGCTATCATTCAATTATTGCTGCATAACACCGCTTCCGACTACCGGGCTTGGAAACATCACTAATGATCCTGCATTTGTAGACCCCCTCAACGGCAACTTCCATCTTCAGTCGAACTCGCCGTGCATCAATTCCGGAAATAACGCGTATGTCACGACAACCAATGACCTCGACGGCAACCCGCGCATCCAGGGCGGCACGGTGGACATCGGCGCTTATGAATTCCAATCACCCGTCAGCCGGATTTCCTACGCGTGGCTCCAGCAATATAGCCTGCCCATCAACACGAACACGGATTTCTCGGATGCGGACAACGACGGCATGAACAACTGGCAGGAGTGGATTGCCGGGACTGATCCCACCAATCCATTGTCAGTTCTGAAAATGCTGGCTCCGGCTTCAACCAATAATCCATCGGGCTTGGCCGTGACCTGGCAAAGCGTGATCACGCGAACGTATTATCTCCAACGCAGCACCGATCTTACGGTGCAACCGGCGTTTTCTTCAATTCAAAGCAACATTGTTGGCCAAGCGGGCACGACCAGTTACACGGACACCACTGCTACAAACAACGGCCCGTATTTTTATCGCGTCGGGGTTCAGTAGCCGCAAACTGGTGCGTAACTTGACACGGCCCTTGTTTGGAGTTCCGCGTTTACGCGGCAAAAGCCATTTGTGCCACCCTGACCTGACCCCAATGGGTGGAACTCCGAACTGTCGAACACGCTTTTCTGTGGGCAATGCCCGGATTCGTCCGCAAATGGTGATTGCTGTTGCAAATTTCGCCCGCCGTTCCTAAGTTTTGTCGCATGGAACAATCGCAATTCGCGCAGTATATCGCGGTGTTGATGCTGCTTGTCCTGGCCATCGCCGCGCCGTTCGGGATGATTCTGGTGTCCACGTTGGTCGGCAAACGCGGCAAACGCAGCCAGAGCAAGGACACCGCCTACGAATGCGGCATGATTCCGGTGGGCGAAGGCAACCCGCGGATGTCGGTCAAATTCCATCTTGTCGCCATGCTGTTCATCCTGTTCGACATCGAGGTCGTCTTTCTTTATCCATGGGCGGTCGTTTACAAGGACATGCTCAAAGACCCGGCCACAAGGAATTTGATCTTGGGCTCGATGATTTCGTTCCTCCTGATTTTGTTCGCCGGTTACATCTACGCGCTGAAGAAAAAGGCATTTGATTGGAAAAGCTGAAAACCTGGGGTGCTGGAGTGGCGGAGTAATGGAGTAATGTAAAACCGACATTCCGACACCCACCACTCCATTACTCCATTGCTCCAATGTCCCCTCCCATGACGATCAAATTTGGCACCAGCGGCTGGCGCGGCATCATCGCCCGCGATTTCACCTTCGACAATGTCCGCCTCGCCACCCAGGGTATTGCGGATTATCTAAAGCAACTCTCAACTGCACCCCGAATGCCTTCGGGGTTCAACTCTCAACCCTCAACTGTTATCCTTGGCTACGACACGCGGTTTCTCGGGCGCGAGTTTTCTTTGGCCGCCGCCGAGGTGCTCGCCGCCAACGGGCTGACACCCCTCCTTTGCAATCGCGACACGCCCACACCGGTCATCGCCCACAACATCCGCCATCGCAAAGCCATCGGCGGCATCAACATGACCGCCAGCCACAATCCGGCGGAGTATCAAGGCTTGAAGTTTTCCACGAGCAACGGCGCGCCCGCCACGCCGGAAGTCACCAGGCAAATTGAAGCGAACATCGTCAAGCTTCAGGCGGCGGATTGGTCGTTCAAAGGCGTGGTCATCGGCATGTTCCAATGCAAAACGTTTGATCCACAGCCTGCGTATTTCAAACAACTCCACAAGCTCATTGATTTCGCCACGCTCAAAAAAGCGAAGCTCAAAGTGGCCGTGGACCTGAGCTATGGCACCGGCCACGGTTACCTCGACACATTGCTCGAAAAAGCCGGGGCCCAGATCACGCTGTTCCACAACGAACTCAATCCGCTGTTCGGCGGCCATCATCCCGAGCCGAACGCCGCGAACATGGCCGGCGTCAGCAAATTCGTCCGCAGCGGCAAAGCGCAGATCGGCCTCGGCCTCGACGGCGATGCGGATCGCTTCGGCATTGTGGACAAGGACGGCACCTGGCTGACGCCCAATCAGGTGCTCACGCTGTCGCTGTATCACCTGAAGAAGAATCGCGGCTGGACGGGCGCGGTGGTGCGCACCGTGCCGTCGAGCCATCAGGTGGACGCCGTGGCGGAATTGTTCGGCGTGAAAGTTTACGAGACGCCCGTCGGCTTCAAATACATCGGCGCGCTGATGGAAAGCGAACCCATCATCGTCGGCGGCGAGGAATCCGGCGGCCTGAGCGTCAAGGGCCACGTGCCGGAAAAGGACGGCATCCTCGCGTGCCTGCTGATGGCGGAACTGGTGGCGACGGAAAAGAAATCGTTGGGACAAATATTGAAGGAACTCGCCAGACAAATCGGCGAATTTTACACTGACCGCATCAACGTCAGCTTTGCGCCGGAGAAAAAGGACGCGTTGCTGGCGAAGCTTGGCCGCGGCTTGAAAAACCTCGGGCCGTTCAAGGTGGAAAAGTTCATCACCACCGACGGCTACAAATTTCTGCTGCCGAACCGCGAATGGGTTGCGTTCCGCGCCAGCGGCACCGAGCCGTTGATTCGCTGCTACATCGAGGCGAGATCAAAGGCTGGCTTGAAGAAACTTCAAACTGCCTGCCGCGAGTTATTGGCGGCGTAAGCCCGTAGGGCTGGCATCTTTGTAGAAACACATCGCAAACATTTCAAAACTCCGTTCAGGAGCGACATCATCGGAATATGCCGCGCCGATGGCGCTGGGAAAAGCGGCGGGGGGCCGCCGCAGTCCAAGACCTGGCGGAAATCCGGGAACGGTTCGGCGGGCGCGCAGCGTCTTGGAGTGCGCCAGTCCTCTGGCGCTTTCCACAATCCGCAATCCGAATTCCGCATGGGAAATGGGCGGACTTGTCGCGTCGTAACGCAGTGAAGACGGGAGCGAAGGCGGAAGGGAACTCATTTCCTGAAATCATTTTGGGATGGACGACAACGCGAAGTGGCGTTTGGATTTTTTGCGGAAGGAAAATTTGTGTTTGACGCTCGCCCTCATCCTGGCATTAGCTCTTGTGATGGCGAATAGTATTTTTACTAATCAAGTTTGCGACCGCATTACCGTTGGCGTGAAAGATTCGGTTGGCGACTCATTCCCATCACCGGCAGCATGGAGCAAATTGGGTGAGGTTTTGAGGCTTCCGGCCAGCCCCGAAATAGTCTGAAATCCCATGCAGCCAGCGCTTTCATTATTACACAGGACAAGGGTGTATGCCGGCTCACGCTGACAGCAAACATACCGGCGAATCATTTAGCTCAGCGGAAAAGCTTCTCGTTTACACACAGACTTGTGTTGCCTGGACCCAATTGCTCCCAAAGGGACCCAAATTTTTCCGACGGGGGTGACAAGCGGAGGTGACGATTCCTCTAATTGATGAGCCCGAAATTGTCTGCTTTCCATGTCCACTATCTCACTCACAAGAGAACCCCGATAGAAGTAAGCTGGCTTGGAGTCGCGGAAAAGCCAGAACCCGTAAGCAGAGAGACAATGCGCGTATTCGCTCCCTGCATGGTTGTCAGGAACAGTTTTCCGCTTTGCTTGCCTCTCGGCATGAAGTTGGCACGCTTTGTAAGAATAGCTTAAGAACTTGTCAGCCAACATAATAAAAAGCTTGAACTAATTTTACCGTTGATCTAAGCCGGAACCATGCAGTTGAGCCGTTAAATTGACCGAAGCAAACAACGCAACAAGTGAAATGACAACCTGTTACAGAGCAAATTCCTACTGCATTGCAGTCGGTTTTC
>Ga0208937_1000563_pt1 | contig 26368 bp, 27 predicted proteins | sample June2015DPH_11_5_FD_184705 | JGI IMG/M metagenome (GOLD analysis project Ga0208937, IMG submission 184705) | Peatland microbial communities from SPRUCE experiment site at the Marcell Experimental Forest, Minnesota, USA - June2015DPH_11_40... | ecosystem: Environmental > Terrestrial > Soil >...
TCGCGGCGGTGGGCGGGCTGTTCCCGCTGCCGGTCGTCAATATCGCCGGGGTGACCGCCATCAACATGCGGATGGTGAAGCAACTGAGCGATCTTTATGGGGTACCGTTCGAGCGTGACCGCACGCGATCGATGATCATTGGGCTCATGGGGGGCGCAGTGCCCACCGGCCTAGGGGCGGCAACCGCCTCGACGCTCGTCTTCGTCGTTCCGGGAAGCACGCTTTTTGGCCTGGCGGTGTCCGCGATTTCCGCGGGCGCACTAACCCGCGGCATCGGCTTGGTCTTTCTCGAGCATTTCGAGAACGAGTCGATGTCGCTCGACATCGCGAAATCGAGCAGGCCCGAATAAAATTGAGGTGAGTGCTCGGCACCGTTCGACGGCGCCCGACGCACCGGCTGCATCAGGGAATCTCGTACACTGTCGTCTCGTCGGCGACGCCGCGCAGCGCGGCGTGCTGCATCGTCGGCTGCAGGCCCGCGCTCTCGAGGATTTTCGCGGTCTTCGCATCCTCCATCACCGGCTTGGTCACGAAGATGGCGCGTGAGGAGGCGAGGCCCTGCACGCGTGCGGCAAGGTTCACGGTCTGGCCGAAATAATCTTGGTGGTCGTTGAGCCTGACTGCGAGGCACGGCCCCTCGTGGATGCCGATCTTGAGCAGCAAATCCTCGTTCTTGCGCTCGGCGTTGAGCCGCGCCATTTCCTCGCGCATGCGCAATGCGGCCGCCAGCGCCCGGTCGGGCGTCAGGAATGTCGCCATCACCGCGTCGCCGATCGTCTTCACAACCGCCCCCGCCTCCGCGGACACGATCTCATAAAGCACGTGAAAATGCCGGCGGACGAGGTCGTAGGCCGCAAGATCGCCCACGCGCTCATAGAGCGCGGTCGAGCCCTTGAGGTCGGTGAACAGGAAGGTGAGGCTGGTGATCTTGAGCCGCTGATCGACATCGAGCGTATCGGTGCCATAGACGTCGCGGAACGTCTGGTTGGTGAGAAGCCTTTTGGCCGTGAGAAACGGCCGGCGCTTGCCGAGCAGATGGTGGAGCGGATCGGCGGCGACCCACAGCGCCGGCAGCACGCGGCGGTCGGTTTGATTCTCGAGCGACAACCGCAGCGGCCCCGGCCGCATCTCGACCGTTCCGACCGGCACCTTCACCTTGTTGAACACCATCGAAAGCGTCTGCCGCTCGCGCGTCGGTTCGCCCTTGACGTCGATGAATTGCGTTCCGTGAGTTACCGGATCGAAGACGATGACGAAATCATTCGGCAGCTGCACCGACAGCACCGCCTTTTCGCCGGGCGGCAGCTCGATCGAATCGATGGTGAACTCGGCGAGACTGTCTCCTAAAGTCTCCGGCAGATCGACGCCGGAGCCCCAGAAAATCTGGCGGTAGTATTCGACTTCGGGGAGCGTGTCCGGGCTGTGAGCGGCGATGCGGCGCACCCGCGGGCTCACGGTGAAAGTCACCTCGACCATCTCGTCGAGAGTCGGCTTGTAGCCGCAGGCGCACAGCCCGCAAGCGTATTCCTCGTGGTTGACCGTCTTGAGCGTCGCCCCCGCATCGAGCACGCCGCCGCAGCCGGGGCAGATCACGTTCCACGACAATTCAAACAGGCCGAGGCGCGCGCCATGCAGGAAGGCGGCGATGGCCCGTTCTTCATCGAGACCGTGCTTGGCGGCAAAGGCGAGGACGTTGATGCGGCAAAGCTCATGATCCGATGCCTCGCGGATCGTTCGCTCAATGGCGGCAGCGGAATCGGAATCGGCCGATTGCCGCAGCACGCTGAAAAGAGCCTCGGCCTCGCTCATGGGAGAGTCTCGCTCACCGACGCCCGCGTTGAGGTAAGCACTAGGTCATACTGCGGCAAGGCACGTCGCCGTGAGGGCGCGCCGCGCATCCATCACAACGAATTGATCCTGAACCCAACCGCCTGCGCGCGAGCAGTGGCGTCGCTTTAGCCGCGGCTCGCCGTCTTGGCCGCTTTGTCGGCATCCCACCACCACAAGTTCGGAAACGCGGACATGCCGTATTTCGGCAACGGGTCGTGATGGCTGAACCGATCCCAGCGCGCGGTGCGCACTTTGTTGTAGCTCCATTGCGGCACGACGTAATTGTTCCACAACAGCACGCGGTCGAGCGCTTTGGCGGCGGCGACGAGATCTTCGTATTTCTTGGCGAAGATGACATGCTCGATCATCGCATCAACCGCCGGATTTTTGATGCCGATCATATTGTCCGAGCCGGACTGATCTGCCGCTTGCGAGCCAAAATAGTCGCGCAGTTCGTTTCCGGGCAATTGCGTCTCCGGCCAGGCGAAGGTGATGATGTCGAAATCCCAGCTGCGCAGCCGGTTCTCGTACTGCGCCTCATCGACGGTGCGCACCGACACGGTAATGCCGAGGCGCTCGAGCGAGGGCTTGTAGAACAGGAAGACGCGCTCAAAGACCGGATTGTTGCCGAGGAATTCGACCGTAAACGGTTCGCCCGACTTGCGATTGACGAATTGCTGGTCGCGCATGTCGTAGCCCGACTCTTTCAAGAGCCGCACGGCTTCGCGCAAATTATCGCGCACCGCCGCGGGAGTGCCGCTGACCGGATTGGAATAGGGCTTCTTAAAGACGTCGGTGGGAATCTGGTCACGCACCGTGTGCAGCAGTTCGAGTTCGCGGCCGCTCGGCAAGCCGGTGGCGGCGAGATCCGTGCCTTGGAAATAACTGGCGATGCGCTTGTACTGGCCAAAGAAAATTTGCTTGTTCATCTCCTCGAAATCGAAGGCATAATTAAAGGCCAGCCGCACCCGGGGGTCCTGGAATTTCTCCCGGCGGATGTTGAAGGCGAACGCCTGCATCACGCCGACATTGTTGATGGGGAATTCCTCGAGGATGACGCGCTTGTCGGCGACCGCCGGAAAGTCGTAACCGGTAGCCCAGTTCTTGGCGCTGTTCTCGAGGCGCCAGTCGACCGAGTCGGCCTTGAACGCTTCGAGCGCGATCGTGGTGTCGCGGAAATATTCGAACCGCAGCTCTTCGAAATTATCGCGGCCGATATTGACGTTGACGGCGCTGCCCCAATAGTCCTTGACGCGCTCGTAGACGATGCTGCGGCCGGGCGCGAACTCCCTGATACGGTAGGGGCCGGAGCCGAGCGGCGGCTCGAGCGTGGTCGACCCGATGTCGCGCTTCTTGCCGTCCTTGTCGGTTCCCTCCCACCACGCCTTAGGCAAGATTATAAGCTGGCCGACGATCTGCGGCAGCCCACGGCTGCCCGGCGCATCGAACACGAAGCTGACCTCGCGATCGCCCGTCTTCTCGGCCTTGACGACGTGCTGAAAATTGGCGGCCGCCTGCGCACTGAGTTTCTTGAACGCATCGAATGAGAATACCACGTCGTCCGGTGTCACCGGCGTGCCGTCGTGCCACTTTGCTTCCGCCCGCAGCCGATAGGTGGCCGAGGAGAAGTTGTCCGGGTAACTCACGGCCTCGGCAAGAAGCCCGTAGTCGCTCGATACTTCATCCAGCGCCGGCACCAAGAGCGTGTCGTAATTGAGCTCGATGCCAAGGACCAGCGCGCCTTTGATTCCGGCGACCACCGTGTTGAAGTTGTCGAAGGTGCCGATCGCGATTTGCCGCGCCGCTCCGCCCTTCGGCGCGTTCGCCTTGACGTAGTCGAATTGCTTGAAGCCGGACGGATATTTCAGTTCCCCGAACGCCGACACGCCGTGCCGCCACGCCGGACCTGCCGCCTCCGCGCGGCTGGTCCAGAGCGGCAGCGGAAGCCGCTGCGCGGCCAGTGCAACAAGGGTCGATTTGAGCAGAGATCGGCGATTCACGGCAGGCTCCCTATTACTTGTGGCTGAATAACGCGGGTAATGTCGCTTCCCGCTTGGACACCGTTGGGCATAGCTTGCGCGATTTTGCCAAGGCGTTGCAAGCCTGACTGCCGTTGCCCGCATCGAAGTTTTCCCGAGGGGCGCCGAGCTGCTAAGGATCAAACGTTCGTCGAGGCGGCGAAGTCGGTGCCGGATCTGATCCAAAAGCGCGGCCGCGGATGGTAAGCGCCGCGGCGCCGCTGGTGGATCGACGAGCGGCGAAACCATTTGGGGGGACTTGCGTACTTCCCCATAACTGGCTTCGCCGAGCGGTTGGGAAATCGTCCCATGAAGACAATCTATCGCTACCGCAAGGAGCGGCATTTCGCCAAGCCGCTGGATGCGATTTGGCCCTTCGTCGCGGATACCGCCCGCATCAATGAGATATCGGGCTCGCCTACCTATCGGGTCGAGGAACGCCCCGATGCCCAGGGCCGCATCCACCGCTTTGCGACCGCCAAGCTCGGCCCAATACCGCTGAAGTGGGAGGAGGGCTTCGGCGAATGGCAGGAAAACCGCCGGCTGGTACAGGTCCGCAATTTCATCAACGGCCCCATTCGCCGCTTCCAGGCAGGTACTGAACTCTATCCCGAAGGTACCGGAAGCCGACTGGTGTTCCTGGCCGAGATTGAGTGCGTCGGCGTGATGGGCCTGTTGGCAAAATTGTCCGGTCAGATCGAGCGGGAAGGCGATAGGCGCCTCGCCGCGATCGAAAGGCTGATCGGCGAGGGCGAGATGCCGAATGATATTCCCGGCGCCTCCGCGCGGGAGGTGGCGAGACCGGCGGCTCGCCGCCGCCTCGCTGCCCTGATCGCCGATCTTCATCGCGATCCGGCGAGCCACGGCCTCGCGCCCAAGCTCGCTGAGTTTCTGCTCCATGCGCCGGTGGTGGCGCTGCGCAGCATTCGCCCCCTGTCGATGGCGCGATTTTGGCGCGCGACCGAAGCGGACACAGTAGAGCTGTTCCTCGCGGCGCAACGCCTCGGCATTCTCGCTATGGGTTGGGATTTGCTATGTCCGCGCTGCCGCGGTGCCAAATCGCGCGTTGAGCATCTGCACGACTTGCCCCAGGGCGCGCATTGTTCGTCGTGCAACATCGATTATGGGCGCGATTTCACGCGCAACGTGGAACTGACCTTTCACCCCGAGCCGTGGCTGCGCCCGTTGCCCGAAGGAGAATTGTGCCTACTCGGACAAAGCACGACACCGCATGTGAAGTTTCAGGCCGAGGTGGCGGCGCATTCGTGCAAGCGCTTCGCGCTGACGCCGCCGCCCGGCCCCTATCGCTTCCGCACCATCGAGGCGGGGGCCGCGGCTGACGCCGAAATCGGCAGCGATGGGATCATCCCGGAGATCACGGCAAGCGGCTCCGACATCCTGTTAGCGCCGTGCGGCAACAGCGGCGAGCTCGTTATCCACAACGATACGGATCGGCCGCTGTTTTTCGTCGTCGAGGAGCGCAACTGGGCCCGGGACGCGCTTACTGGTGAAAGAGTGATTGCGATGCCGGCGTTCAGGCGACTCTGTCCCGAACAGCTGTTGCGCCCCGGCGACGATGTCGAAATCGGCCGGGTTGCAATCGTGTTCACCGATCTGCAAGGCTCGACGAAGCTCTATGACGACCTCGGCGATGCCACCGCCTACCGCCTCGTGCGCGACCATTTCGCCTTTCTGTCGGAACAGGTCCAGCATCATAACGGCTTCATCGTCAAAACCGTCGGGGACGCGGTGATGGCCGCGTTCCATGATCCGGCCGACGCGGTGCGGGCGGTGTTGTCGATCCATGACGAGGTGGCGAACTTCAATCGCGGCCGCAGCGATGGCGGGATCGTCTTGAAGCTCGGGCTGCATCTCGGCTCCTGCATCGCCGTCACCGCCGGCGGCGTGCTCGATTATTTCGGCTCGGCAGTGAATACGGCGTCGCGGCTCGAACACCAGTGCCGCGGCAGCGAGGTAATCATATCCGAGGCGGCGCTGGCGGATAGCGAAGCGCGCGAGGCGCTAGCGGGGCGAACCCTGACCGAGGACCGCGCCACACTACACGGGTTGAGCGAGTCGGTGCGCTTTGTGCGGGTTGGTTCGGGCAAGACGCTCTAACCCTTGAGGAGTAATGCTTGCATGCACTTTTCCTCTTCCAGACTTATCAATTCACCGATTCGAACCAGCAAAGGAACTGGTCGCTCGCCACGCCCCTCGTGAGCGCGAGGTTGTATTGCTCGAAGATTTCGGTCAACGTGCCAGCCGCCGGTGGGCCAGCTTTTAACCGACTCTCAAGCCGCACCACGTCGACGACCAGGCGCACCAGCGCAGACTCCGAAAGCTCGGCGATCTGGTGCGCGAGTTCGCCGCGCTGACGTTCAAGCTTCTCGTGCCAATCCGGAGCTTGCAGACCGCTCAAGCGATTAGTCAAAACGATCTCCGGAAGTAAGCCCCCCATGGCCGCATCGAGACAGTTGTTGCCAGCGCTTGGCATGGGTTACCCGCCATGATAGGCTTTTATCGCTCACGTGGTTGGCGCTGGCGAAAGGGTTCGTAACGTCCCGATCGATGGGGCCCAGCCCAGGGGGATGCCGAGAAAGGATCCAGTATGGCACAGAAACCGACTGCGTCGGTAAGTCCTGCGCAAAGCGAAGCCATTACGGCAACAGATACGACTGCGGCAGAGCCTGCCGACACGACGGCCGAGCCTCGCGACGAATTGGCTTCGAAGTTGGTCGATCGTTTCGCCATCTGGTCCGGCGTTGCCGGACTCATTCCGGTACCCCTTATTGACGCCGTTGCTGTCGGCGGACTCCAGGTCCAGATGCTGCGTCGTATTTCGCAAATCTACGACGTGCCGTTCTCCGAAAACAGAGGCAAAGCACTGATAGCCGCCTTAGTGGGATCGACGATCCCGGCGACCAGCGGCATCGGCGCCGCCAGTGTGCTCAAGATGGTACCTGTTTTCGGAACGATCGTCGGCGTCTTTGTGATGCCGGTGCTCTCGGCCGGAGCCACCTACGCTGTCGGCAAGGCTTTCATTCAGCACTTTGCATCGGGCGGGACACTGCTTGATTTCAATCCTCCGGACTACCGTGATTTCGTCAAGGCCCATAAGGAGATGTGGGAGTCTCGATCTACGCATTCCAGCGCAGACGCGCAAAGCACCGAGTCTCCATCCAGCTCCTCCGGCCGTACTGCAAGTACGACCACCGGAGCGGCGACCGGCCTTTGACGCGCCGCGGCTTATGCCAGCCAATCGGGGAGCGGCCCGCCCAAGCGCGACAGCAGTTGACCGACGAGACTGTGCTGGAAGCAATCGTCTACATCATCTTCTGCGTCCCGACGGGATTTCGCGGTGTCAACCGGCGGATGAGTTTTCTCGGGACCTTTGTCCCCGCGCTTGCCTCCACTCCGCTGCTGGTGTTGCCTGTACTGTTCTTCATCGGACCCTCCCGGCGCGTCGAATGGTGCCCGCGAGAGTAGGCCAACTTTCTGTTCGGAATAGTCAAACGTATCCCTTGCCGAAATGCCGGCGGCTGCCTGGGAAAAGTAGACGGACGACGTCACAGTAATGTCCTTCTTGCAGCTCGTTCGCCGCGAAACGCGCGGCTCACTGCGGAAGCTGGTGTTCATGTCCGGCATCGGCGGCATTAGCAGTGCCGCGATTCTCGCCGCCATCAATACCGGTGCGCAAGCTGTGGACGATACCCACAAGCCCAGTTTGTGGGCGGCCACACTCTTCGTAATTTCGCTTTTTCTTTACCTCAGGACTCAGGTCTATGTGACCACGATCGTTACCGCCGAGATCGAGGCCATCATCCACCGACTGCGCGTGCGCCTTATGGATAACGTAAGGCGCTCGGAACTTCTCGCCATAGAACGGATCGGGCGATCGAGAATCTTTACTGCGATAACCAGCGATGCCGCGATGCTGACGCAGGCGAGTAATACGCTCTGCTATACAATGCAGGGCGTCGTGGTCGTCTTTTTTGTAGCGCTCTACGTGGCGTATTTATCGCTTGTGGCCTTCGTCCTGAGCGTCGTGATCCTCGTCGCTGCGGGAACAATCTTTCATTACCGCAGTCGCCGCCTGGTCGCCGAGCGAGCGAAGGCGGCAGCGCAGGAGCGCCGGTTATTCGATCGCTTGGCCGACTTCCTGGACGGGTTCAAGGAAGTGAGGCTCAACAGCGCACGAAGCTCGGATCTGTTCGACGACGCCGTTGCCGTGTCGAGGACGGCGGCCAACATCAAGATAGGCGCCCAGGTCGACACGCTGAGGCAGATCGTGTCGACCCAGGCCTACGTCTACGTTTTGCTCGGCACCGTCGTATTTGTGGCTCCGCTGTTCAGCGAAACACTGACAGGCGGGTCCATCATGAAGACCACGACGGCGCTGTTGTTCGTGGTCGGGGCGTCTTTGGGTTTGGTGCAATCGATACCGATCTTTTCGAATGCCAATGCCGCGGCAGGCCGTTTGGAGCAATTGGATGCCGACCTGCATGCGACCGCTTTGACCGAGCCAGTCGACGAGACCAGGGTAGTGAAGCGTTTCGATAAGATCGAAATGCGCAACGTTGTGTTTACTTACTTTGATAGATTTTCCGAGAAAGCCTTCACGATGGGGCCGATCAACTTCACCTTGCGTACCGGGGAGCTCGTCTTCATTACCGGCGGCAACGGTTCGGGCAAATCGACGTTCTTGCGGGTGTTCGCCGGGCTTTATCCCCCCGACTCCGGCGAAATCACGCTCGACGGGATGCGCATCAACGACCACACCCGCGACACCTATCGCTCGTTGATGTCGGGGATTTTCTTCGATTATCATCTGTTCCACCGGCTCTATGGAATGCCCGACGCGGATCCGGCCGAGGTCGACCGACTGCTTACGCAGTTCCGATTAGAAGACAAGACCGGCCTTTCGGGCGGCGAGTTTCGCACGCTCGATCTGTCTGGCGGGCAGCGCAGACGCCTTGCACTCATTGTAAGTTTGCTTGAGAAACGTCCGATCCTGTTGCTGGACGAATGGACCGCCGAACAAGACCCGGAATTTCGCCGCAAATTCTATGACGAACTGCTGCCGGACATGATGCGGAGCGGCGCCACCATCGTGGTGATCACGCACGATGACCGGTATCTCGACGAGTTGCGACTGCCAGCTCGCAGGATTCGCATGGACGAAGGCCGTATTGTCGAGGAGCGTTCGATTCAGGACCGCTGACAATAGCGTTCGATGGAGAACGGCTGATGATAAAGGATCCAGAGTCACTTGACGAAAGGCCACCTCCGCCGAAGAGGCGCGGATGGCGGCGTTTTCTCTGGCGCCATCTGCCGAGCCTATTCGTCACTTTGTTGACGACGCTGTTTCTAATCGTCGTGCTTTGGCCCTATGTGGTGATTACGGTTCCGAGTGGACAGGTGGGTGTCCTTTGGTACAGATTGCTCGGGTTTGAGCTGTACTGCTGGTGTTTTGTTGGCCGAGGCACCGTCCTGGATCCCCGGGAACTGAAGGAGGAAGGTCTTCACCTTATGGCGCCATGGAACAGGTTGTTCCTTTATGAACTGCGGCTGCAATCCGCAACTCAAACATACAACGCTATTTCCAAAGATGGAGTAAGCGTGACCGTTCAGATAAATGTGCGGTTTCAACTGCTGCATAATTCCGTCGCCGTGCTTCACAAATTTATCGGTCCGGATTACTTTGCGACGGTCGTGAGTCCTGAAATCGGCAGCCAAGCGCGTCAAATCATCTCTCAGTACACCGCCCAAGAGGTGTATAGGTCACGCGAGGCGATTCAAGATCAAGTTCGAGCTAGTGCGCGAAAGAGCCTGGGCGCCAATCTTAACGAATTGGTGCAGCCGGAGGCCATGGAACAACCAGATCCCAAACATTATAATAACTTCCTGCAAGGCTCGATCCAAATTCTCGACACGCTTGTGCTCAGCATCGAATTGCCGCCAGCAATCGTCGACGCCATTAATCGGCAGACAGAGCAATTCTATGAGATTCAGGAGTATAAATTCCGTGTCGAGCGCGAAGCCCAAGAATCAAAACGCAAACAGATCGAGGCGAATGGCATAGCCGCCTTCCAGCAGACGGTCAGCCAAGGGATTTCGGACTCGTACTTGCGTTGGCGTGGCATTGAAGCCACCCTTGCACTCGCGCAATCGCACAATGCGAAAATCGTAATCATCGGCACTGGCAAGGATGGCCTGCCGATCATTCTCGGCAACGTTGATACTCCCGCGGCGTCAGGCGCGACGCCGCAATCTGGCGCAAGCGGCACAACACCGCCGTCCGGAGCTTCGCGTGGCGCGGCCGATAAAGCCCCGCCGGGTGCTTCATCGCCGAATTCTGGCGCTACGCCTACCGGCGGCGGATCCACAGATGCCAAGCCGGCACCTGGGTCATCGAGTAACAGTGTGCCGCCGGAATTAAACCCAGCGGCGACCGCGGATTTGTCTGCCGCCGCTGCTACGATCCCGGGTAAACCGCCGAGCTCGTGGAGCGCGCGCGGCCTGTTTGATATCGAATCTATCTTTTCCCAAATCTCTGGCGTCTTGCGCCCAACTGGATCGGCGCCGGCTTCTGGGACAGGAGAACAACCGAGACAATAGTCAGAAGGCGTTCCGACACAACCGCGATTGTGCCCTTGTTCGACTAATTGATCCGATTCAGAAGACGCTCCGGGCCGAAAAGTGCCTTGGAGAAGGCCGAATGCCGTGCTCCGAGAACGACATGACTCACTTGATTTTTCGAATTGCCTTCCAGTCTACAAATGGGCGATCATCGAGATGCGCGCCCGGCGGCTGCGACGGTGCTAGACCAAGAAATTGACAAGGAATCGCAAAGTGAGCGAAAGACCTGCATCAGATCGCCCGGTCGAGGTCTGGATAAGCCCTCGACTGTATGAGGCCTTGATGACGCGAGGCGGCAGGCTCCGACTGGCGTTCGTTGTGGCGATTCTCATTCTGGGTGTCGCAATTGGCAGCCACATTTACGGCCGGATGGTGGCTGCTCGCGACGTCCTAGCGCGCGATGCGACCATCCAGGAACTCCAGAGCGACATCCAGAAGCTGGAGCTGGAATTATACGGTCAAAATGGAAGACTGGTCGAACTGCAATCCAAGTTTATGACCGTTCAGGCTATATTGGGGGCAATCCAGCCTGCGGAGAACACGTACAACATCGATCCCAATCAGGCGAGGATTGTTGCCGGCGGTCGCTTGACCATTGGATTAGTCGGTTCTCCCACGAACGAGGGTATCAACATCAATATCAACGGTAAGCAGCACCCCGCAGCCGCGGGTGACGTCATTCACGTGGCGCTCGATCCGTCGACGAACTGTCAGGTTGGAGTCCAGTCATTTGATATGTTCAAGGCTGTCCTGACAGCATGGTGCGCAGAAGTGAAGCCTCAGTAGAATCCGAATTCCGCGTAAACGTGGCTATTCCCAGATTAAGACGTCGGGAAGAGAACCATCGATACGCCGCAATAAAGTATAGCCGACGCCGGCAAGGCCGCGAAACAGACCCAAATTGAACTGGCCTTTTCCGCTGTTCCAGCGGTAATCGCCCGTTGATGCGGCGGTTTGTAGAATCGCCAGCAGCCGCCGCGATGCAAGTTCACGAAGATTGCTGCACCCAAGGGCATTGGCGGCCTCGCAGAAGAATTCGATGCCGCCAAGCGTCCCGCAGCAGAGGGTGTCCACGGCGCCCCACCAGCCTCGCTCTACGCCGTCGATCGCGTTCCGAATGTCGATTGACAGGAGCTTGGCATCCATTCTGCCTCGCTTGATTGTTCCAATCCGCGCCAGACCGATACCGGGCGCGCCGTGACACCATTGGCATGACCAAGACGGTTTGCCGCCGCCACGCAAATCTGGCCAGTTATCGCGCTCTGCGTCGTAGCTGGAATTTTCGAACGCAATACATTCTGACGCCGCACGAGCGAACCGTTCGCGCCCCGTCGCCGCCGCCAACGACGCCAGCGCGTAGGCAAAGCCTGCGGCGCCGTGCGACATGCCGTTAAGCAGTTGCGCGCCCAAGCCTTGGCCGACCCAGCTGCGGCGGCCCTCCGCTCCGAGCCGGCGTTGACCCATCAGATGTTCGCCGCACTTCGTTGCGCGGTTGAGCGCATCGGCAGATTGCGTGTCACGATAAAGACGAAGCAGGCTCAGGATCGCACCGGCACTGCCGCCGATAACGTCCAACTGAGCGTCTGCTGCGATAAGGTCGTCTGTAAATAGCTCCGCCGCGACATGCGCGTCCGCGAGTAAATCGTCGTCATGCAGGCATTTCGATATTACCGTCAGGGCATAGACGATCGAGCCCAATCCGGTGGCACCGCCGATGCCGATGGATCGGGCCATGCGCGCCGCGTTCCGACCTCTCAGCTCGTTGCGAAGATGCGCGATTCCAGATAGCGCAAGCTCGGCTGAAGGTCTGCTCGCCGTCACCGCTGCGTGCGCAGCCAGAAAGACCGCAATGCCTGAAACGCCATTGTAGAGCTCTGGCCCCAGACATACGAGCTGGGAAACCTCGAAGTCTCCCAGCCAGTCGAGACCGATCCAAGCCGCGCCCGGTCCCCGGCGAATGGCGTGCCGCGACACCTCATCGGCGATCTTTTCGGCTTCCGCGACGAAGATCTCCTTTGTTCGGGAGACGGCCGGGTCCGGGCGCAAGGGTTCCTTCGGCTCAACTACCATCGCCGGTGACTCCGCGAATCTTGAGATCGAACTCGTATTCTGCCGGATGACCTCGATCTGCCAGGCGATATCCTGCTCATCGAAGCTCTGAACACGAGATCGAGCGCGATCCAATCCCGAGGTAGCTTCGGTCCGGATCGAAATACCGTTCGCATCGCGCACCTCGTTGCCATCGCTGGGCGAAACGAAATGCGGCACATTCAACGCCAATAGAGCTGAGCGTTCGGCCCGCAGCAACGGCCAAACAGGATCAGTATCTTTCTCCCAATCCACCAGCCTGGCGACGAAGTCTGCTTGTGCGGACCAGATCACGCCGTCGTCCATGATCCGATGATTTTTCAAGCGCTGAATGAGCATGTAGTAGAACTGCGTGGCGCGAATGACCTTGCGGACCGGAGCACCGGCAAAACCGTCGAACAATATCCCCGGCTTAGCGCCGATGTTCTGACGCAGCAGAAATTTTGCGTAATCCTCGAAGCCCGAGATGAAATCATCGATGTGATCGCCGAATTTCGCATAGCGGCCATCGACATGCGGCAGGTTCGCATTGGTTTTGTTGTCGTCCTTCGATTTCACGGGCCGCATCGCGTCGGAGTTTATATGGCCCCACTTGAGTGTTGTTCTCGAACTGGAATCCGGCGTCATTCCACCGATGGCAACGACATTGTTGTCGGGAGACCGGCCATAGGCGGGAAGCAAGCCGACCCTCATGACCGAATTGGCGACGATGTCCACGGCGGCGTTAAAGGCCTGCCCCTCGGGATCTTGGGCTTTGTGCTCTTCGGCGGTCGTCTGAAGTATCATTTCTAGGTCGATCGGCACCGGATCGGCGCCAGCCGCAATCATGTTCTCGCGATGCATGTCCGTGGCGGCAAAGCAGTGAAAGAGCCCGAGCCAGGCACCGGCGCGCCGGAAAAACCGCTTGCAGCCTTCTTCATCGGCGCCAGCCGTATGGTCGATGAATTCGGTCCACCCATAGCCGCCTCGCGCGATTGCCTGCACGGCCTTCAGTTCGAGCGGCGGCGCGGCTCGGTTCAATCGCTCGACTAAGCGCTTCCAGGCAACGTCGAGCCGCAAATCCTTTGGCTTGTACACGACGCGCAAGCCGCCCACGAAGGAGATGATCTGGACCGAGTGGCCGTGGTTGTGCGGGTCGGAGAGATCGCCTTCGATCTTGGTAACCCGGCCGGGGGTGCGGGAACGGAGAATATCACGATGTATAGCCGCCAGATCGGCATCAAGCCGGAGCACAAATTCGCGCGACGTATCGATCCATTGCCGGGCGATGACGGCAATCACCCGCAACAGCACGGGCTTGTCTTCGAACAGATCCCGGAATCCACGCGCCTTCATTGCGGCGACGAATTCATCGTAGCGTGATGTGCCGGCGCCCTGCGGCGGATGCACCGCATCGAGCGGCGCTGTCCTGGCCTTTCGTTCTCTGTCGAAGCGTTCGTAGATAGCCGGAGTGGCGAGGTCGGAAAGCTTCTTGAGAAGCGAGAGGCGCAGACAGGCGCGCGCGTGTTCGTTCAGATTGTCGAACGCGCGTGCGTTGATATCGGACCAAAGCCGCGCTTCGGCTGCCTCGACCACGGGCATGAACAGCTGTTCGAAGGCACAAGGCTCGGCATGCTCGGCCACCGCACTTGGTTTGGCGTTTGGGGTTGGGCTCTGTAACGCCGCCTCGATCCAGATCGCGTCGTCGATCCACGCGGGTGGCGATGCCCACGCCTTACGGCGGACGGTCGCGAATTTCGTGAGAACCTGACCGATCGTTAACCCGTCCCGATCCAGCCGCCTCCCAAACAGCGACCAGTCGCCGCTGGCAGACGACCGGCACCACGCGGCGAGGCGCCGGGCCGCCAAATCGGCGTCGCCTTTTTGGCCCGGCAACGGATCGAAATCGTCGGACAGGAGTTCGTCGATTGTTGCAGCGCGAACGATCAAGCGCTCGTAAAACGCGTCCATTCCGATTTTTCTCCGATCGGGTTTCTCGATCTGTTCCCGGACCGTGCGTATTCTATTGCCGGGTAGCCTGATGTCATCTGTCGTCCGCGCCATGCCGGAGCCGATGAGTTGGGCTTGGTCGCCATTGGGTGGTGCGCGAAACCATATTGGTCAGACTTTACAACGTCCGCGGGGGATGGTTTAATCTATGACGCTGGGGGTGGGAGAGGGCAATTCCCAATTTCTCCTGCCTGCTCAATGCTGGCGCCACTGGCGAACGAAGGAATCGATGCCATGAATGAATTCGACCAGACTGAAGAAGAGATCCTCACCTACGAAATCTCCGACGAGGCGTTGGAGGTTGCGGCGGGCTCTGGGAAAGAAGCAAGCTACACGATGTTTTGCAGCGGTATTTCCTGCCCGGGTTGAGAATAACTTTCTCCTACCTTATCAGTTTCGGAATGAGGCGCCGGAGTTATCGGCGCCTCATTCTCGTTTGATTCCCCATCCTGCTGCTACTGCTGCCGGCGCCATAGACATGGTTCGCGGACTCAGCGGGCCGGATGTGGGCGGACCCTGAGGTGCAGGCTCCTGCGCCGGCAAAAGCATTGTAGCCGCGAGCGAGCTTGAATCTCTGCTTCGGGCTCGGTCCCGCGTCGCTTCCAGCATACGCCTGCCATTTCCCCTTTCCCCGACCGTGCGGACGAGGGCTAGGAGCGCTCGTCTCCTTTAGGCTCCTCGCTAAAGACTTGGGTGGGGCCGCGGGATATCGTGCATTGGCGGGTTCCCTGGCGTAAAACGCCGATAAATCCCATATCGGGCCGTACCCTGACCATAGCCACGTCCATCGCCAGGGCCAGATTATTCCCGGAGGGGGAAAATTGAACAAGGATTCACTCGATCTCGCCGGCATCGTGCATCGTGCGCTCGAACGCGCGGCGCAGAATCTTACGGTCGAAAAACTGCTCATTCAAATGGGTCTTGATCCCAGCAACGTGACGTTCCACGAGATATTCCAGCGGCTGATCGACATCACGGCGGCACATATCAATATTGCAAGCGTGTGCGCCCTGATCGGCGCGGGTTTCTATGCTGCAACGCTGCTGATGCGAACAATGGTGCCGTTGCGCATTCTGGTCATCGTCAGCGCCTTGTTCTTTATGGCCTATGGGGCGCTGGCCGGAGCGATCTCGACCTTTTTGATGTATTTGCTATTGCTGCCCATCAACGGTCTGCGCCTCATTCAGCTGCGCAACCTCGTCAAGAAAGCCCGTGTCGCCGCGCAGGGCGATCTGTCAATGGATTGGCTGAAGCCGTTTATGAACCGGCGTAACTATCGCCGCGGCGATGTGCTGTTTCGCAAAGGACAGCCGGCGAACGAGATGTACCTTACGGTTACCGGAAAATTTCTGGTCAAAGAAATCGGCGTCGAACTTCCGCCCGGGCGCATTATGGGCGAACTGGGCTTTCTCACGCCCAACAACAGAAGGACGCAGACGATCGAATGTATCGAGAATGGCGCCGTGCTGACCATCACCTATGACCGACTGCTCGAAATCTATTTCCAGAATCCGGAGTTCGGCTACTACTTTCTCCGTCTTTCCACCGAGCGCCTGCTGCAGAACATTGCACGTCTTGAAGGAAGCATCGCGCAGGGCGAGGTCAAGCTGCAAGCTGATACTGCAAAAGACACGCAGTGAAGGCCAGCCACATCACCTCTTTGATCGCTCGCAACTTTCTGACTGAGAAGAGCGGTGACGGAGATGAATGGCCAAGTCGCCAAGAAGCCCGGCGACGGGCTGATGTTGCTATTCGGTTATCCGGTGGCGTATGAGCACGATTCCGCGCGCGCGGCGTGGTCGACGTTGTCAATCCAGCGCACGCTGGCGATATCGAAGCCACTGCAGCGATTTTGAGCGTTTGAGACATGGGGTGCTTCTTGTGCTTTGGTGCACTGGCCAGTTTCGATCCTTGCAGGGCAGGAGCACGTCTGGACCATTCTATAGGTGACATCTTCCCCTTGATAGACACATTTCACTCACGGCCGTAAACTCAAACCGAAATCATAGTAGGACGGGCGATATTTATGGCCGAGGCACGTGTCGAACGGCGGCTTGCTGCCATCCTCGCTGCTGACGTCGTTGGCTACTCACGCCAGATGGGGGCCGACGAGGCGGGCACCCTGGCTGCTCTGAAGCGGCACCGAGAGATCATCTTCAATCCAGCCGTCGTCGCCCACAACGGCCGCATCGTGAAGCTGATCGGCGATGGTGCCATCGTCGAGTTTGGCAGCGTGGTCGATGCTGTAAACTGCGCCCTTTCGGTGCAACGCTCTGGGGTCTCTGTATCAGGTGCAGCCGCGCGCCAGCCGACCATCGTGCTCCGAATCGGCATCAATCTCGGCGATGTCATCATTGAAAACGACGACGTCTACGGCGAGGGTGTCAACATCGCCGCGCGACTGGAACCCCTCGCCGAGCCCGGTGGGATCTGCGTCTCCTCGATCGTCCACGAGAGCATCGGCAATCGGATCGACGTTCGTTTCCAGGACGGCGGCGACATAAGTGTCAAGAATATCGATCGCCCGCTCCGAGTCTGGAAGTGGCATCCCGCTGCGACAACCCTTTCCGCCGCCCACTCCAATACCGCCAAACCTGAGCCGAACAGCGCGACTGCGTCGATCGCCATTTTGCCATTCGCCAACATGTCGGGCGATCCCGAGCAGGAATATTTTTCCGACGGCATCACAGAAGACATTATCACCGACTTGTCGAAGATCGCCGGCCTGACGGTAATTGCACGCAATTCGAGCTTCACTTATAAGGGGCGTTCGGTCGACGTCCGCACCATCGGCCGCGAGCTTGGCGTGCGTTCAGTGCTCGAGGGCTCCATCCGCCGCGCCGGCCAGCGCGTGCGGATCACCGCGCAGCTTGTCGACGCGGCGACCGGCGGTCACCTGTGGGCCGAGCGCTATGACCGCGATTTGACCGATATCTTCGAGGTTCAGGACGACGTCACTCACCGAATCGTTGACGCGCTCAAGATAACACTCAGCCCGGCGGAAAAGGCGCGACTAGCCGACGTCAAGGCATCCGACGTCGCTGCCTACGACTGCGTTCTTCGCGGCCGCGAGTTCATGCTTGGCAAGGATAAGACCCGCGAGACCTTTGAACAGGCGATAAAGTTTTTCAAGAAGGCGGTGGAACTCGATCCCAACTATTCGCAAGCCTATGCATGTCTCGGCTTTGGGTACATGTTCGACTACCAAAATCGTTGGTCTGATGATCCAGACAGCTCGTTACCGATTGCCAAACAATACGCGCGACAGGCCATCGAGAAAGACCCTAACGAACCGCTGGCACGATGTGTAAGCGCGTTGGCCGCGTCTTACGAAAGAGACCTCGATCTGGCCAAATCCGAGATCGATATCGCGATCTCACTGAACCCCAATTTGGCTTTGGCCCATAACCTTCGTGGCACCATTCGCAGCTTTTCGGGACAGCCTCTGGAAGCAATCCCAGAGATCGAGCTGGCTATGCGCCTCGACCCGGCATTAAGTCCGCAATCCCTGCATTTCCTCGGCTTGGCCAATCTGTTGGCCGGCAAGTACGAGACTGCGGCAGCTCTGCTCAGGCAGCGGATTATCCTGGTGCCCGGTACGGATTTTACCCGCGCAGTACTTGCTTCCGCTCTTGGTCATCTGGGCGATGTCGATGAGGCCCGTCGCGTCTGGCACGAACTCAAAGAAATCAATCCGAAATACTCATTCAGAGAACATTTCAGCCGGCAACCCTTCCGGCAAGAGGATGTCGAAAGAATTGCCATGGGTCTCACCAAAGCCGGATTGCAGGACTAACTAACAGGCTGACGAGCTGCTCAAAAATCAATGTGTTAATGACCTAGATGGCACTCCCTAAAGTGCGGGCTGAAATTCCCTCCGGGGGTGCTTGCTCCGAGCGGAAGAATTTCCGCTTATGGGTCCAAAGCGGGGGCCGCTGCTGCATGCTCGAAGTCCTGGACCGCGAGGGCAAGGCGATCATCGACCTGTTGCGCACGGTGACCTTCGGCACCAGCACCGTGCTGACCGCACTGCCGCAGGGCCTCGCCGCGGCCTGGAGCAGCTATGTGGTCGGCAATGCCGCGAACATCTATTTTCGTGATGCCGGCTGGAGCGGGCGCTCGCCGCGGGACATTGTGCAGGACATACTGGCCGGGGCCGAGAAGCAGAAGACCAGCATTCTCGCGCCCATCAGGGATCAACTGAAGGCGAAATTCGGCCGGCAATGACCATCTGCCGGGAACGGAAGCGGGGAGTGGGAGTACGAGACCATGATCGGTAGGCTCAATCACGTGGCGATAGCGGTCCGCGACATCGGCAAGGCGGCTGCCGTCTATCGCGACGTCCTCGGCGCGCAGGTATCGGCCGCGGAGCCGCAGCCGGCGCACGGCGTGACCACCGTGTTCATCACCTTGCCGAACACCAAGATCGAGCTGCTCGAGCCGCTCGGCGAGGGCTCGCCGATCGCCAAATTCCTCGAACGCAACCCCGACGGCGGCATGCACCACGTCTGCTACGAGGTCGACGATATCCGCGCCGCCCGCGATACGCTCAAGGCGGCGGGAGCGCGCGTGCTCGGCGACGGCGAGCCGAAGACCGGAGCGCATGGCAAGCCGGTGCTTTTCCTGCATCCGAAGGATTTTTCCGGCACCTTGGTTGAGCTGGAACAGCGTTGAGATGCCCATCACCACGGCCGTAGCGATCTTTTTTCTGATCTGGTGGGTGGTGCTGTTCGCGGTGCTGCCGTGGGGCATCCGCAGTCAGCATGAGGGGGGCGAAATCGTCCCCGGCACCGACCCCGGCGCCCCGGCGATCCCGAACCTCGCGCGCAAGCTCCTGTGGACCACGCTGGTTTCAGTCGCGATCTTTGCCGCCTGTTACGTGGTCTATGTCGATCGGCTGGTCAGCCTGGAAGGCTTGGTCCGGCCGTTCGGGATGCGGTGACCAAGGTCACGGGCAGACGGAACGGCTAGGAAGCTGCGGCAAAAAAATAGCAGGGCCAAAGCCCTGCCATAAAATCCTCATCTGATCCTTGATCCGCGCCCTCTTGCTCGCTTTTTTTAGGCTTGTCAGCACGGCGGCAGCGTTGATTTCGCGCCTTTAAAACCATCCTCCCAAGACCTGGACCGTCTTCCCGGACGTCAAGATCAGACTTGCAATACCGGGATCGCGCCAACCGTTGCTACTCGATCTTCGATCCATTGTCATCATCTTACCGGCGGTCGATGACAAAAAAATTTAACACTGGCGCCCGTTGGGCAAAAATTAACTCTGCTGGCGGCGACCAAGACCGGAGGGCCCCCTTGTATTTCCTGCGCCGTTGCGGATTCACTCCCCCACGGCACGATTCCGAAGCCCGCTCGCACGAACGGCCCCACCGTACCGCGCCCGGGCCGCAACCATGACCCCCGCCGACGAGTTTTTATGCGCCTTTCCCGTTACTTCCTGCCGATCCTGCGTGAAACGCCGAAGGAAGCGGAGATCGTCTCCCACCGCTTGATGCTGCGCGCCGGCATGATCCGCCAGGAGGCGGCCGGCATCTACGCCTTCCTGCCGCTGGGGCTGCGCGTCCTCAACAAGGTGTGCCGGATCGTGCGCGAGGAGCAGGATCGTTCGGGCGCGATCGAGCTGTTGATGCCGACCATCCAGTCGGCCGAGCTCTGGCGGGAGAGCGGCCGTTACGAGGCCTACGGCAAGGAAATGCTGCGCATCAAGGACCGCCACGAGCGGGAGATGCTCTACGGGCCAACGAACGAGGAAATGATCACCGAAATCTTTCGCGCCTTTGTCCGGTCATACAAGGATATGCCGCTCAATCTCTACCACCTGCAATGGAAGTTCCGCGACGAGGTGCGGCCGCGCTTCGGCCTGATGCGCGGGCGCGAGTTCCTGATGAAGGATGCCTACTCGTTCGACGTGGATTTTGCCGGCGCCAAGCACGCCTACAACCGCATGTTCGTCGCCTACCTGCGCACCTTCGCGCGGATGGGGTTGCAGTCGATCCCGATGGTGGCGGAGAGCGGCCCGATCGGCGGCAATCTCTCGCACGAGTTCATCGTGCTCGCCGACACCGGCGAGAGCGAGGTGTTCTGCCACCGCGACTACCTCGATTTCACGGTGCCCGGAGCGGACGTGAATTTCGGCGACGTCGCCGGCTTGCAGGCCATGGTCGACAAGTGGACGGCGCTCTATGCGGCAACCTCGGAGAAGCACGATGCCGCCGTTTTTGCCCAGCTTCCGCCGGACAAGCGGATCTCGGCGCGCGGCATCGAGGTCGGCCAGGTGTTCTATTTCGGCACCAAATATTCCGAGCCGATGAAGGCCGTGGTGGCCGGCCCCGACGGCATCGAGCGGCCGGTGCATATGGGGTCCTACGGCATCGGGCCGACCAGGCTGGTCGCGGCTTTGATCGAGGTCTTTCATGACGAGATGGGGATCAAGTGGCCGCAGGCCGTGGCGCCGTTCACGGTTGCGATCCTCAACCTCAAACAGGGCGCCAGCGAAACCGACCAGGCGTGCGAGCGGCTCTATGCCGCGCTCGCCGCCAAGGGGGTCGATGTGCTCTACCACGATCTCGACGAGCGGCCCGGTTCGAAATTCGCCGCCGCCGATTTGATCGGTATTCCCTGGCAGATCCTGGTCGGGCCGCGGGGGCTGGCCGAAGGCAAGGTCGAGGTCAAGCGCCGCTCCGACGGATCGCGGGAACTGATGAGCCCCGCGGACGCGCTGGCCCGGCTCGGCGCGTGAAACGGCCGGGCGAATGCAACGGCTGGGCGCATGAAGCTGTGCGCGGGCCTGGCTTGCCCTGCGATTTGGCGGCTTGATTAAGCCAGAATCATGTGAAACTCGGTGGTTCGCGGGGAAAGACTTAATGCAAGAGCCGACCGGCACCCATCCCTTCGCGCCTTTCGAGTGGATGCTGTCGCTGCGCTACCTGCGTGCGCGGCGCAAAGAGGGATTCATCTCGGTCATCGCCGGGTTCTCTTTTGTCGGCATCATGCTGGGCGTCGCCACGCTGATCATCGTCATGGCGGTGATGAACGGCTTTCGCCAGGAGCTTCTGCAAAAGATCCTCGGCCTCAACGGCCATCTCTTGATCCAGCCGCTGGAGTCGCCGCTGACCGATTGGCAGGCGCTGGCTGACCGCATTTCCAAGGTCCCCGGCATCCGGCTTGCCGCGCCGATCGTGGAGGGGCAGGCGCTGGCGTCGTCGCCGTTCAACGCCTCCGGCGTCTTGGTGCGCGGCATCCGCGCCGGCGATCTCGCCAGGCTGTCCTCGATCGCCAAGAACATCAAACAGGGCACGCTCGACGGCTTCGACGAAGGGCAGGGCATCGCCGTCGGCAGCCGGCTCGCCGAGCAGCTGTCGGTGCGCGCCGGCGACAATCTCACGCTGGTAGCGCCGCGCGGCGCGGTGACCCCGATGGGTACCACACCGCGCATAAAAGCCTACAAGATTGCCGCCGTGTTCGAGATCGGCATGTCGGAATACGACGCCGCCTTTGTGTTCATGCCGCTCACCGAGGCGCAGGCCTATTTCAATCGCGCCGGCGACGTGACCGCGATCGAGGTCTATACCGACGACCCGGACCGGGTCGATCGCTACCGCAAGCTTGTGACCGACGCCGCGGCGCGCCCGATCTACATGATCGATTGGCGCCAGCGCAACGCCACGTTCTTCAATGCGCTGCAGGTCGAGCGCAATGTGATGTTTTTGATCCTGACATTGATTGTGCTGGTGGCGGCGCTCAATATCGTCTCCGGCCTGATCATGCTGGTGAAGGACAAGGGCAGCGACATCGCCATCCTGCGCACCATGGGCGCGACGCAAGGCGCAATCATGCGCATCTTTCTCATCACCGGCGCCTCGATCGGCGTGGTCGGCACGGTGGTCGGCTTCCTGCTCGGCACGGTGATCTGCCTCAACATCGAGTCGATCCGGCACTTCCTGTCGTGGCTCACCAATACCGAGCTGTTCTCGCCCGAGCTTTATTTCCTGTCGCGGCTGCCTGCCGACATGAACGTCGGCGAAACCACGGCGGTCGTGGTCATGGCGCTCGGGCTATCGCTGTTGGCGACGCTCTATCCGTCGTGGCGGGCGGCGCGGCTCGATCCGGTCGAAGCCTTGCGCTACGAGTGATCGCACGCGATGGACGAGACCACCACGATAACCGAGCCAGCAAAGTCGACCGCCGACGACGAAGAGCGCCCGATCCTGTTCCTGCATCAGATCACCCGGCGCTTTCGCCAGGGCGATGCCACGCTCGACATTCTCAAGGGCGCCGAGCTTGCGGTGTGGGCCGGCCAGTCGATGGCGCTGGTGGCGCCGTCGGGCGCCGGCAAATCGACGCTGCTGCACATCGCCGGTCTCCTCGAAAATCCCGACGGCGGCGAAGTCTATATCGACGCGGTCGCCACCTCGCACATGACTGACATCCAGCGTACCCGCATCCGGCGCGCCGACATCGGCTTCGTCTATCAGTTTCATCATCTGCTGCCGGAGTTCTCGGCGTTGGAGAACGTGATGCTGCCGCAGATGATCCGCGGCCTGCCCGCCCGGGAGGCGCGGTCGCGCGCCACCGAGCTATTGAGCTATCTCGGCCTCAAGGAGCGGCTGACGCACCGGCCGGCGGAGCTGTCCGGCGGCGAGCAGCAGCGCGTCGCCATCGCGCGCGCCGTCGCCAACGCGCCGCGCATTCTGTTGGCTGACGAGCCGACCGGCAATCTCGACGTGCGCACCGCCGAGCGGGTATTCGCCACGCTCGGCCAATTGGTGCGCGCCTCCGGCCTTGCCGCCATCGTCGCCACGCACAACCTCGACATTGCCGCGCAGATGGATCGCCGCGTGACCATCCGCGACGGCGTGGTGGTCGAGCTGGCCTAAGCGGCTAGCGAGGCCGCCCGAAGCGGGCCTCGCTTTCATCCGTTGGCGCGGCCGATCAGCAGGGCGCGCACCAGCAGCGATAGGGCCCGCAAACCCAGTGCCTTCCCGGCGGGCAGTGGCGACCCCATACGCCGCCGCAGGCCGCCTTGTGGATGATCGTCGCGTTCTGCGCCTGCCCGTGGAGGCTCGCAGCTCCCGGCGCCTGGGTTTGCGCGCTGGCGACCGCCATCGATCCCAGCACGAATAAAGCTGCTGCCAAAGTCATTGTGATTTTTCGCATCAGATCCTCCTGTCTGGTGGTGATGGGTGGCAAGCTAAAACACGAACGCTACGGTACCGCGACAACGCGCGCATTCTGCCCGATTCCGCAACCGGCGGCGATGCTTTCATCTCCGCTGATCATTACTTGTACGGACAAAGCGCTTGCTTGGTTCACACGGTCGGCAGCATTTGAGCTAAAGCGGTATGCAGAGACCGGCGAAGGGCGCATATTGGCCGCATGAGCAAACCGCGGGTTACTTTCAAGTACAAGCGCGTCGCCGAGGACGACTGGCAGATCGAAGCCCATTATCCCGGTGCCGATATTCGCACCATCAAGGGGTTAAAGAGCAAAGCTGAAGCGGATGAGTGGCTGCAAGGAAGCCGCCGCATCGATTGGCTGCGATCGCAGGGCTATGCGAAATGAGTAGGGCCATCTGTCAGGGAGATAGGGCAGCTATGGAATGGTCCTCGATGCCGTGCCATAGTTTAAGGTATGGATGAGGAGCTTTCATTCCGCTGCGAGGCGCGCCGCCGCGACCATGGCGGCTGGATCTACTGGATTTACCAGGAAGACGAGCCGCGCGAGAGCTCGCGGGAATCCTACACCTCTGAGCACGAAGCCTTGCTCGCTGGGTTCGAGCGAATGGAAGACCTCAAGCGGCAGCACTCGTCCGTGAAGGGCCATCGCTAAGCCCGCGCCGGTGCGGTCCTGCGGTTTGCATCAGGCCATCTTCCGGGCCGCTGGAATTTATATCTGTTAAAGCGCATAGTGGCTTTGTTCTACCTATGGAGGCGTCCCCCATGCCTCTGACAGGAGCGGTCCCGGAAGGACAGAGTTTCTTTTGCCCGCATTGCGGGGCGCTTTATGCGGTGACCCATACGCGGTTGACTAGCCCCGACAGCAATGTCGCGAAATGCGTCGTTTGCGGGCAAATCATGTCGAGGTGGGACTCAACCGACGTCCCGACCTTCAAACTCATCCATCGGCCTGAAGACGCGTAAGCGTTCCTGCAAGCGCCGGAAGCACGTCGCCGTCGACTGAGGCGGCCGATACCTTATCTTCGCCCAGCGCCATGCCAGCGCATTTTGCTCATCAGCGCTTTCAATAACAAAAAGCTCATGCAACATTGCCGCCGTCTTGAAACAAGCCGCGTTTCACCTTGGCGTGACGGATCGCCTTTGAGAGGTTGGCGCAACCGGCAGAGCATCGGGCAGGGAGCCAGTCATGACGAAACGCGAGCGGTTCGTAACGCCGGTGACGTGCCCGCAGTGCGCACTCAACGGCTCGGCAACGTGGGAAGAGGGCGAACGCGGAGATCTGGAAACGATCATCAAAAGCGTATCCGACGGCTTCAGGATCGACCGTGGCACGGAGATTTATTGCGCCGGCTGCGGGGTGAAGGCGATTGTTGGTCGAACCTTGAGCCGATCCGAGATGAAATGACCCCACTGGCCCCCTTGGGTAGTGGGTCAGTTTGAATACGGCAGCCAAAACGGCTTGCCAGCCCCGCTGAAGGGCGCATATTCGGCCTCATGGCGGATCCCGACGAAGAACCAGTCATGATGCCCTACCGGGACCCGGCGGGGACGGGTTGGCACGTCATCGTAAGATATCACCAGGGCCACGAGCGGCGTATCGAGGGCTTTGCCACCAAAGATGAGGCTGTGGATTGGATATCTGCCAATTCAAAGCAGGTGGATAAGCAGCCGTGATGCCAGCAGGCGCCCAAACGCCCTAGGGTTTTCAGCTAAGCCGACAAACTGGTTGGGTACAACATTCGCGCGTGACGCCTGCGATAACCGCTGGCGTGACGGATCGGCTTTGGGAAATGGTTGATGTTGTCGATATGCTCGATGCGTTTGAAGCGAAGCGGAAGCGGGCAGCAAAGCCGATATTTGAGGCAGAGCAATGGGCCATCGGTGGCGGCTTCTATGTGCGCGCGACGCTGGAAGACGGGACCGTTGAGCGGATCGAAGGATTTGCGACGGAAGGCGAGGCGGGACGTTGGATCAAGAATGAATCAGTGGCTTGGCTTTCGGAAAAGCGGCGCCGGATTGCAAACTAATTGGCGCTTGGAGCTATCGTGATGACTACCGTTGGCCCAGTATCCAAAATAGATATTTTGTGATCGGGAGGGGGAGCCATCATACCGATTGTGTTGCGCCGTGCGATGTTGAACCCGCGGCTCTGTAAGAATTTCTGGTATTGATCGGCAACTGTCTGATCACTCTGAGAACCGATAGACTGCAATGTAATTGGCTTTCCTGTCGGAATCTTGCTGGCAAGTTCTTCGCCAATTGCCGGATCAAAAGCTAATCTGATCGGACCAACATTGATCGTGTTGTTTCCCCCGCTTTGATTCCATGTATTTATGGTTGGACCACCTTGTGCCACGATAATAGTCTCCACTGGATTGAGTTGATCTCCGGTGGGCTGAGCTTTTGCCGCTCTAAGATCAAAGGCGACGTATCCGGCATATACAAATACGCACGCACCAATGAGAGCACCCGCCGGAACAAGAAGAAGATTGCGCGTCAGCATAGACGGCTGAGCTATGCGCGGAAGTTGGTGACGGCGTGAAGGGGTAAGGCGGCGTATCGTGGGGGTGTTCGAGGCCTCCACTTCTCCACTGAAGGAGTGATACGCCGTGACCCAGGATA